>ERZ1034678.1566-NODE-1566-length-11241-cov-5.007241_pt1 | contig 11241 bp, 10 predicted proteins | sample MGYA00520640_ERZ1034678 | MGnify/ENA primary metagenome ERZ1034678 (study PRJEB33766, sample SAMN09781767) | gut metagenome | biome: gut microbiome | host: Homo sapiens | place: Madagascar | study: EMG produced TPA metagenomics assembly of the PRJNA485056 data...
AATATTTATTCCATACATATAATGTGATTACGGAAATTTTTGAATGGTATGAAAATAATGCGAGGATAATATGAACAAAAAAGAAGTATTGGAACTAAAACGAAGATTAAAAAAAGACCAGGCAACCTTCAGTCGTCTGGTCGGCTGCTACGTGGACTGCAACCATGAAAAGGTCTGCAAATTCGGTGGCAAATTTCTCACTCTGGAGGAGGATGAATACTACAAATATCTGGAGATTTCAAACAAGGTGCTTTCCGGCACTCTCGGAAACAACCTGCTCAATCTGCAGTTTCCGCTTGAGGAGGAAGAGGTCGGAGGCCGCCAGCAGATTCTCATGGCGCTTCGCGACAGCGAGCTTAATGATGAGACTCTGCTCGATACATACTATGATCTGGTCATCGACACCTACGATGAGGCCGGGAACTATCTGATTCTTTTGTATCTCGACAGCTACGATGTCATGACACGTACAAAGGACAACATCAACGTGGATGAGTCCGAGGAGGTGTACAAATACATGCTCTGCGCCATCTGCCCTGTCACACTTTCAAAGCCGGGCCTTGGCTATCTGGAAAAGGAGCAGCGTATCGGAGCCCGCATAAGGGACTGGGTGGTCGGCGCTCCTGAGACAGGCTTTTTATTCCCTGCTTTCAACGATAGAAGCACTGACATACACTCCACTCTTTTCTATACGAAAAATACCAAGGAGCCTCACTCTGAGTTTATGACAAACGGTCTCGGCTGCGGTGTGGAGCGCACAGCTACTGAGCAGAAGATGGCTTTCCATTCAATCGTCAGAAACGTGCTAGGTGCCGAGGACGAGAGCACTGATGACAAACTGCTTGATATCCAGCAGAATCTGTCCGAGATGGCCGATGACTACGCTGAGACTCACGATGATGACGATGATCCGTTCATTCTCGACAGCGAGGCTATGAACAAGGTGCTTAGTGACTGCCATGTCTCTGAGGAAAAGATTTCACGCATCGAAAAATCCGTCAATGAGGCCTTCGGTGACAAGCCGCCTATCGCAGCTAATGTCATTGATTCAAAGGCTCTTGCAGCTAATGAAATCCGCGTGGAAAAGCTTGCTCTTGAGAGCCAGGTCGGCGATTTAACTCTCGAGCTCAATGAGAAAAATGCACAGCTTGAGGAGAAGGATTCTGTTATCCAGGAGAAAAATAATCAGATTGAGGAGCGCACCTCACAGCTTCTTGAGAAGCAGGAAGAGATTGATAATTACACTTCTCAAATTAAGACTTATGATGTGGTGCTTCATGTAAAGCCGGAGAAGGCTTCACAGATTCATGCGCAGGTCATCAATGGGGAGAAGTGTCTCGTCATTCCTATGAGGGAGAATGAAAATGCGACCATAAATGGGGTGAATACAAGTTTATAGGTGCTTCGCTATCATGAGGCTTCGCATATTCAGGCTGTGAGGACCGGCCTAGCATGCAGTATATTCCTCAGAAAAATATAAAATCAGCCACGGCATCATTTGCGGATAGTTTATTGATAGTTTGCTATGAATTGTCGTATCCACATTTTATGGAACGCCGTGGCAGTTTATATTTTTCTTCGGAACACACCGCATACTCTCCGGTAAATTTAGGGTACTTATGCGAAGCAATCTACTATGAGTTTATAAACCATGTCCGTGGATGCATAAATGCTCTCCCGAAGCTAACGCTTCACTTACTAGATTCTGTATGGAATTATACAAAAGGGCGTGTGAAAAAACTTCGTTTTTCACACGCCCTTTATAATGTTGTCACCTATGAAATAATGTCTGCTAATAATAGCACTCTGATAATACTTACCAGTTTACCAGCTCAGCACCTCATGGCCATCCTCTGTGACGAGTACCATGATTTCCCACTGGGCTGATGGAAGTCCGTCGTCGGTGTATACTTCCCAATTGTTCTTGTCATCTACGTAGATATCGGCCTTGCCCATGTTGACCATTGGCTCGATGGTAAATATCATGCCGGGTGCCATGACCATGTCGGTGCCACGCTTTGTGTTGTAGCCTACCCATGGATCCTCGTGAAATTCAAGTCCCACTCCGTGTCCACCGATTTCACGCACTACTGTGTAACCGTTTGCAAATGCATGGTCGTGCACCGCCTGTCCCATATCTCCGAGGAAGCCCCACGGCTTTACCTCTTTGAGTCCAAGCTCCACACACTCCTTTGTGACTTCAACGAGCTTTTTCTTCTCAGGGCTTACATTTCCGATACAGTACATTCTTGACGAATCTGAAAAATATCCGTTTAAAATTGTAGAACAGTCTACATTTATGATGTCACCATCCTTTAAAATGACGTCCTTTGAAGGAAATCCGTGACAAACCTGCTCATTTACTGATGTACATACGCTGTAAGGATAACCCTCATAGTTGAGTGGTGCAGGGATGCCGCCCATGCTGGTTGTCATATCATAGACTATTTTATCAATCTCTGCTGTGTTCATCCCCTCGTGGATATGCTCTCCTATGTAGTCGAGCACTGCGACATTTATCTTGGCGCTCTCCTTGATTCCCGCTATCTGGTCAGGTGTCTTGATGATTGAATGGCTCGGTATCTTATGATGTGCCTCAGCAAGCTTTTCAAGCTTCATATCAAATGCCGCATGACAGGTCTTATATTTCTTTCCGCTGCCACACCAGCAAGGGTCATTTCTTCCAATTTTTGTTGACATAAAATCTTCTTTCTAGTGATCAAGAGTAACGTTTCCCATATCGACTCTTTTCCACACTTTTTCTTTTATTTTATAGTTATTTTTCTCCAGCAGCTTCTCATATCTGCCTCCCGAGAAATCATAATCCGTTATATCGGCATTGTCAAGCCCTGCATATATTTCCTGATATTTCCGGGCTATTGCAGACTTTTCCATGGACGAATAAATATCCTTTTTTTCGACTCCAAGCTTCTTTGCACCATCTATATCAGACAAATCATACCAGAAGTCCTTCTCGGAATTTTTCAAAGCTGCTTTCTCATCGTCAGTAAGTGTAATGCCCTCTTTTTTGGCCATCTCATAAAAAATCTCATCGTGAATGGCCATGGACATAGCTGCTTTACGCGCTGTAACACGGACAAATTCACCGTTTGTGTGGATATTCCAATACTTGTTTGGATTATCGGAATCATACACAAGAGCCTGCTTCTCGACATTCAGCTCCTCATATGCCACATAAAATGCCATATCGCGCAATGTCAGCTCTTTCCCATTCACGGTAACAGCCACGTCTTCCAGATGCTCATTGTATACAATATTCTGCTTCATATCATGATAATTATATGCATACACGCCGGCTATGACAGCCAGCACTGCAAGTATAATTGTTGTGATGTGTTTTCTTATTTTGCGCAAAGCTTTGCAACCACCTGATTTATGACCTTTCCGTCAGCCTTGCCCTTGAAATGCGGCATGACTGCCTTCATTATCTGTCCTTTGTTTCCTGTTGCGATTACATCCGAAAACTGCTCTGTGAGCTCCTTTTCTACCTCTTCTGCCGACATCATTGCAGGAGCGTACTCCTCAAAGATTGCATATCTGGTATTATACTCATCAAGCAGATCTGTTCTTGTTGCAGGGCATGTGTCAATCTGCTCCTTCACAGACTTCATTTCCTTAAGGATGACCTTGTTGACAAGCTCCTCCGGTATATTGTCTCTGCAGCCCTCATCTATTGCCGCCTTTTTGGCTGCCGATACAAGTGAGGATATAGCATCCTTTCTTACCTTGTCTCTTGCTTTCATTGCTGCAATCATGTCTTTTTGTAATTGTTCCATCTGCATGGCTTGTTCCTCCTGCTTTTCTTACTTTATTTACAGGCTTGCTAGTTCGTTTTGTGCGAATTGGTGCCGTCTGCTTCTATAATACACCTTATATGCGAAAATTGCTATCGTTTATTGCAAGGAGTTTTTGCCGGTTACTAACATTTAGGCATAGCGCAAGACACGGACATGTCACCAGCCGCAAGGGGCTCTCAATAAGCGACTAGCGGAGCTGTTTAGAGTCTGTAGAATTATGCACATGGAACCCAGAAATGTCCTGCCATGGACGGCAGGGCAAGGTGTTATGCGCCATGGACGGCGCATAAAAGCCGGTTTCGTCGAGCATAGAAAACCATACAGGCATAATTCGTACAGCCTCTTGACAGCATAGCGTTAGCGCATTGAGAGCCCCTTGCGGCTGGAGGCATGTCCGTGTCTTACGCCCCTTACTTTATTGGTAACCATTCAGCTCTTTGTGATAAAAAAAGAGCCGGTAAGTATAATAAATATACTTATCGGCTCCTAACCATCCTATACAAGGCGTCGTATAGCAAGTATTGTATGACACTGTACGCTTCTGTTTGCTGTGATTCCTGCCTTTGTGGACTGTGCCTCCACTATAACACCACCACCTGCATATATAGCTACATGTCCCGGATATACCACTACGTCTCCCGGCTGTATATTATCGAAGGATACGGCCTGTCCAACAGACTTAAATGCCTGTGAATATCTCGGTGTGCTGATACCAAAATGTGCATATACCTCATGTACAAAGCCTGAACAGTCTACACCATTTGTAAGACTGTTTCCACCCCATACATATGGATTGCCCACAAACTGCATAGCGTACGATACTACAGAGCTTCCTGAAACTCCTGTTGAAGCACTCGGGTTCTTTCCACCGCCTGCTGCATAGTCACTGGCAATGCTTCCGCCCTTGCCGGCTCCACCACCATCATAGCTTGAACTGCTTGATGAGCTGTTCGCTCTGGCAGCAGCGGCGGCTGCGGCAGCTGCTGCAGCTGCTTCCTGCTCCTGAATGATTTTGCCCTGTGCCGTAATGATATTCTGATAATTGTCTGCCTGTTGCTGTGCCTGAGCTATCTGGCTTGCATACTGCTCCTTCTGGTTTTCAAGAGCTACTATAGCCGCCTCGACATCTGCCTGCTGCTTCTCATAGTCATCCTGCATGGCTGTTAGCTCATTCATGTCGTTGTCAAGCTTAGTACCAATCTCCTTCACCTGCTCAACTGCTGCCTGATAAGAATCCATAAGAGCACGATCCGAATCATATACATCTGACACGTACTCTATACGATTGAGCATATCTGTGATACCATTTGACTCAATAATTGCTGTCCAGATATTGTCTTCAGCGCTGTTTTCATACATGAACTGTATACGCTTCTTCATGGCGTCATACTGCTCCTGCTGCTTTTCCTGAGCTGCTGCAAGATCCTTCTGATTCTGCTCTATCTCTGCCTGTTTGCTTGTGATATCTGTCTGAAGCTTCTTTTGTGCTGCAAGAATCTCATCAAGCTTTGCGGATTTATTCTTTATATCATCAGCAGTAGTCTGCTGCTGATCCTTTAGACCATTAATCTCATTCTTCTTATCCTTGAGATCCTGCTCAGCCTGTGACTTCTTCTTTTCTGCATCCTTCTGCTTCTGTGTCTTGGCATATACCTTCTCAAGTCCACTGTTTATGTATCCGCTAAATGTAGTGCCCTCTACTGCCGGTCCTGTAAAAACGAGTGCCGATGTTAACACAGTACATATAGCACGTGTCCATTTCTGATTCATTTTATTCCTCCTGTAATACGACGGTCATATTGACCTTACCTTCCACAATTTACGTTCAATATACATTCGGATATATTATCGCACAAAATGAATCTTTTTTCCACATCTTTTTGTAAATTTACAGAATTTTCCACATTTTATATAAGGATATGAGGGTCAAAAGGTATTTTGCCCCTAATTTATGATTCACATCCGCGCTATTATAAGTCTGTCATCAGGTTTGATGCTATCTGATGTCAAAGCATTTATTTCCATTATGTTTTCAACAGTGGTGCGGTATCTTTTTGCAATGTCCCACATTTTATCATCCTTCTGTACTATATAGCCGACCAGAGCTGCTTCAGCCTCAGTTTCAGGCGCGTTCTTTTCCTGCTCCACCGATGTTATGACTGACACTTCATCCTGCTGCAGGGCAATAGCGTTTATGCTGACAACACCCTTGATTTCATATTCGCTGTTGTCCAGAAGATTGACCTGCACCTGGTCTACCTGCACATTTACCTCACAGCAGGTATTGGTGTCCATGCCGGGTATCTCAACAAATTGTTCAAACGGCACAGAATCTGTATGCATCTCTATCGGACAGCCATCGTCCTCCACAATATTCACACAGTTCACCTGCAATACACCTGACACAATAATTCCTGTGTCTGCATTTTTTATCTGTGCAATAGCGGCCTGCGTTTTTGTACCGCATATTCTTAAAATTCTCTTTTTGCTGTTTTCTCTGTACAACTGCTCCAAAATACGGCATTTTGTGTCATTTTTCATAAGAAGGCTGCATACCTTCATATTTTCAAACACAGGTTTTACCGGACATGATACGCTGTACATGTCATTGAGCACCTCTACTGTTTCCTCACTCCAGACCTTTCCATCCACCGCAAGCGCTGCCTCAATCGAAAGTTGCCTGAGCTCTCCGTCGTAATCATTTTCCGCCTCAACCTGATGCATGGCAGGCTGTGTGCGAAGCCAGGCAATATTTCCGGCATTATCACCCTCGCAGCGTATTTCATTTGAAAAACCCTCCTGCACCTCAAAGCAGCAAATTTCCTGTTCTTCACTCAGATACACTATACACGCATGGCACTCACCTGTCAGTGTGATATGGTCACGCTCGTATGTATACTCCAGATTTCTCATATCAACCAGACTTGATATGAGCTTGCATATATTCGGCTTGGTCTTTGGCAAAGTGACGACATTTTTAATTCTGACAATATCCCTTACAACACTGTCAAGCTTAAGCACCTTCATCTGCCCCATAAGCTGCTCCACGTCCTTGTCATCAATCCTTTGTGCAACCTCAAGATTTTCTTCCCTCTCTCCATAAAGCTCCACGCTTATAATGCCTCTGACCGAGAGCTTTCGCGAATTGATAACCCCAACCGTAAGCTCATCAAGCCCGGTATACACACGAACCGTATCCTTCTCGCAGACTCCTTGAAGCACAAGCTTCTCCTGAAACGGTATTGCATCCTTTATATGCTCCACTCTGTTTCCGCCGATATTTTCATCCGGCTCATCGCCTTCAAAAACTTCCTCTCTTGTATACAACACTTCAAATTCAATGCTTCCACTCAGCCAGATATTCTCGCCTGACGCTTTTATCTCGTCAAGCTTTACCTGCCCGTTCTGGCAAACCACTTTGGAAACATCAGGCTTGTTGTCCTTTATGACATAATCCCTGTCGAAGCCAACCTGCGACATATCCTTTACCTTTTCTATGCATTGTCTGATTTTTTGTGTAATTAATTCCATAAAAAATACCCCACTTCAAATATGTATATAAAATACATATTCAAGATGGAGTAACTTTATGCAGATGCAAATATTTAAATTCATGATCATTATAATAAAGATGTAACATCTTTACTTCATGATACTAGCAAAGCTGCATCCTTATATCCTTTGTAATCACATCAGTGTAGGTGAAAGATAAGAGCTGTGGCGGATTCTGCTCAAACTCATCATCTATGAGAACCGTAAACACACTTGGGTATGCCTGCTGAATAACACCCTCCTGGATGTCAACCTTGTTGCGGCCGAGATCCTGCTGGATTTTTACCCTGTTGCCACACTGCTGGTGAATCGATGCTCTGACTTTTCTAATTTCTGTCTGTTCCATTTTAAGCCTCCTTATTGTGGGTATGCCCACTGGCACATAACTATAGTCCTCATGGTAACCAGTATTGTAACGACGGTGTCATATATATGAAATCAATCTCTGTATAAATATAAAACAGGTCAAATTAATCAACAATTATATCAATCAATATATTTGAATATATAAATATGCCACCACAATATCTAGTAACTTTACTATAGCAAAGTATCGCAGTGATAGCAATAGGGCATTAGTACTGATTGTCAGTTTTTTCGCAACTTTTAACACAATTTACGAAATTTTCACTCAAACACAACAGGCATTTCACTCAATTCCGTCTTTATTACTATATACGGATAACTCGCCTGATTGCTGACCTTCTCGCCCTTATCCGGGGCTATCAGACGCGTATCAAAATACATTGCCTTATCCTTAACATAAAACTGGTTAACCGTAATACTGTAGCCACCTGTCTCCTTTGTGCCAAAGCCTTCCGCTATGTATAAATATTCATCATCCTTGTACGTCAGCTTCATCGCCTTTGCCTTGTTTTCATTTATCTGCTTTTTAAACTCCTCCGGGATTTCATCCCCGCAGATCACCGTGTACTCAACCATCCTGTCACTCTCCGTGCCTGAAATATTTGCGCGGCAGCCCGAAATCACTGTCGTTTCCAATATCACAAGCACACCTGCAGCCATCACCAGAAATTTTCTCAATTTTTCTGACATTTTTCCCTCTCTTTCTTATCATATCGCTTATGATATGATATAATATCAAATATTGAACTACATTATAACTATTTTATTCTTAATGGTTCTGAATAGTTACATTACAATTTATATTATGAAAAAGAGAGGTCAAATATGCGTTCAGTTTTAATCGTAATATTCGTTTTTTTCTATCTGCTGCTCGGTCTTCCGGTGCTCGGAGCCATGTGGATAATACACAAATTTGCCCCGGCATGGGCCGATATGGCACAGCTTCGCATGGTACAGTGGGCTTTCCGTGTCATCATATTCCTAAGCGGAGCAGACATTGAATTTATAGGGGAGGAAAATGTGCCAAAGGACGAGGCTGTACTATATATAGGAAATCACCGTAGTTTTTTTGACATCATAATCACCTACTCCAGATGTCCACGCCTGACCGGCTACATCTCAAAGCAGAGTATCACAAAAATACCGGTGCTGGGTCTCTGGATGAAGCGCCTGCACTGCCTGTTTTTGGACCGCGATGACATCAAGCAGGGATTAAAGGTTGTGCTTGCAGCCATAGATCAGGTCAAATCCGGCATCAGCATATGTGTATTTCCTGAGGGCACACGCTGCAAAAACAAAGATGACCTGACAGAGGTAGCGTCTTTCAAAGAAGGTACTTTCAAGATTGCCACAAAGAGCAAATGCAAGATAGTGCCAATGGCAATCATGGGAACAAATGAAATATTCGAAGATCACCTTCCATGGGTCAAAAAGAGGCATGTGGTTATCCGATACGGCACTCCTATTGATCCTGCAACACTCAGTAAAGAGGAACAAAAGCATCTCGGAGCTCATTGCAGAGAAGTGATTGTAGATATGCTTCATGAAATGGTATAGCTGAAAAACCGCCCAGTCGGGCGGTTTTCATATTTTTTCTTCAAATTCCTTTAAACTATTAAATTTTATTCTCATCAAATATATTTCACTTCAGAACTAGTACCGAATACGCCGGCAGCTTTGCCGTTCCATCCTTATATGAAGGTGCTTTCTTTGTAGTCTGAAGCATTGCAACTGCATCATTTACTCCCAATGAGGACACATCCACACTTGCTTCATCCTTTGATGGATTAAATATAATCACTGCTTTCTCACCATTGTACTCTCTTGTAAATATACACACATTCTCGTTTGACAGATCCTTTTCGAAGGTATTTGTACCTCGAGCAATCTCCGGGAAAGCATTTCTTATTGATATTGTCTGCTTCACAAAGTTGTAAATAGAGTATGGATCGTCCATCTGCTTATCAAGGGTATCATATGTCTGCTCGGTTTCTTCTGCATTCTGAGGTCCCACACACATTCCCTTAGCTTTTGAATCCCCGCTCCATCTCATGGCAAGACGCTTCGTCTCATCATTGGCTGCGCCTCTCATACCGATTTCATCTCCATAATACAGAAACGCATTTCCTGGCATAAGAAGATTCATGGCCTGCGCCATCTTGGTTTTCTCCTCGGCATTATCTCCGTTATAGTATCCTGCACTGCGTCCCATATCATGATTTGTATAGAATGGTGCATCAATGTATGAGTCTGTATACTTCTTTATCTCATTTTCCACATCAACCAAAGCATTGCCGTATGTGCTGGCACCATGATTTGCTGTACCGTTTAACACCTTTCCGATATATCCATCCTGCTGTGAAAAATCAAAGTTGAACATACTGTCAATTCCACTCTTATAGTACTTCGCATACTCTCTGTATGTAGTCCAGCCCTCACCAACCATATAAGCATCGGCCTTTTTGCTCTTCACATTGTTCACAAGCCATGTGAGGTCATCTATAGTCTCAGCCTGGTTATTATTATTGTAATAAATCACAGCATCCAGTCTGAAGCCATCCACGCCGCGGTCAAGCCAGAAGGATGTAACCTTGTCAATCTCCCCTCTTACAGCTTCGCTCTGCAGGTTAAGGTCAGGCATGCTGTCTACAAACTGTGACTCATAATACCAATTCGTGCCCGGCAGCTGGTTGTATCCTCCGGCATTGGTTTTGCTAAAATTATAGTAATCAACATAAGGACATTCCGAAGGATCCGGCTCTGCCCCATCAGGAAGCGACTTGATATAATCAGCAGCCGCCTTAAACCACGGATGCTCATTTGATGTGTGATTTATTACAAAGTCAATAATCACATTGATGTTTCGCTTGTGACACTCCGTAATAAGCGCATCAAAATCATCCAGAGTACCATACTGCTTGTCAATATTCATATAATCCGTAATATCATACTTGTGGTATGAAGGAGAAGGCATAATAGGCATCATCCAGATTTCATTGCAGCCCAGCCCCTCGATATAGTCAAGCTTCTTTGTAAGTCCCTTCAAATCCCCAATGCCGTCACCGTCACTATCAAAAAAGCTGTATACGAACACCTCATAGCAGGTTCTGTAATTGTCCTGAATCACATTAGGATCATTTTTCGCATTCATCTGCTCCATAGCAGAAGGCTTGTACTCCTTCTTTGCTGCCGTCTCGGTATTCTTTCCACCCGCAGCACATCCCGCAAGCATCGACACCGCCATAGCTGCCGTCAATGCCACAGCAGTCAACCTGCCCGCCAATCTGTTCACAACTCTGCCGACCATGTTGTGGCCGCCTATTTTATTATTAATCATACGCACTCCTTTTCTTAACTAAATTCTGAGCAAATTTGTATCTACAAAATCACTCCATTCTCACATCTTCCACAAAGTAGCAACAAACTTAGCACACGGTACCCTCCAAGCCGGAGGGTACACAGTGTGTTCCGAAGAAAAATATGAACTGCCACGGGGTACCATGCC
>ERZ1034678.1573-NODE-1573-length-11204-cov-5.054534_pt1 | contig 11204 bp, 9 predicted proteins | sample MGYA00520640_ERZ1034678 | MGnify/ENA primary metagenome ERZ1034678 (study PRJEB33766, sample SAMN09781767) | gut metagenome | biome: gut microbiome | host: Homo sapiens | place: Madagascar | study: EMG produced TPA metagenomics assembly of the PRJNA485056 data...
TTTTATTTTGCGTTATGCTTGATATATGAAATTACAGGTAATAAAAAATAAGTCCAAGACAAAAATTGACAATTTAATAATTCTTTGCAAATATATAAAAAGTATTGACAAAAAGAAAAATATAATTTATATTATTAGTGTACTAATTAGATTAATACAATAAATTCAATTAATACAATTTACAGGAACGGGGGTATTAAAATGCTTCAGATAGATTTAACATCACGAGTACCGATTTATGAACAGATTTATACTAACATAATTCGTCTTGCATCAGCAGGTGTATTAAAGCCGGGCGATAAGATTTTACCTGTAAGAAGTCTTGCGGCACAGCTTGGTATAAATCCTAATACTGTTGCCAAAGCGTACAGGCAGCTTGAAAGCGAGGGATACATTATATCTAATGTCGGCAGAGGAAGTTATGTATCTGATAAGCTCACAAGGGATTGCGCAGAAAAGGAAATTGCTCTCGATGATTTTTGGCAGAGCGTGAACAGAGCAAATTTACTTAGCATAAAAAAATCTGAGCTTATAGAAATTATTAATAATGTTTATGACGGAGGTGGCATTAATGATTGAAATATGCGGACTTACCAAGAGATTTGGTAAGATTAATGCTGTTGATAATATGACTGTAAATATACCCGACGGTGCGGTTCTTGGACTTGTGGGCAGTAACGGCAGCGGTAAATCAACACTTTTGCGTATGCTCGCAGGGGTATATGCACCTGACGGCGGTATGGTAAAAATAGATGGAATACAGCATTTTGATAATCCCGCAACAAAGGGACAGTGCTTTTTTATTCCTGATTTTCCGTATTTTTATAATTCAAGCACTGTTGAAAGTACGGCTTTCCTTTACAGAAGATTGTATCCCAACTGGAGCGAGGAGGAGTATCAAAAACTTTGCTCTGTATTTCCAATTAATATAAAAGCTCCTATTATTAATATGTCAAAGGGTATGCAAAGACAGGCGGCGCTTATTCTTGCACTTTCAACCTGCCCTAAGTATTTGTTCCTTGACGAGATTTTTGACGGTCTTGACCCTGTTGTAAGGCATATGCTCAAAGGCCTTATTGCAGAAAAGGTGTCTGACAACAACACTACCGTTGTAATTGCCTCTCACAACCTCAGAGAGCTTGAGGATTTGTGCGACAGACTTTGCCTTATGCACAGGGGACAAATGCTGCTTGAGCGTGGCATTGACGATTTGCGTCATGGTTTGCGCAAGGTGCAGGTTGCCTTTTCGGAATTGCCGTATAAACCGAATATTTTTGAGGGTATTAATGCAATTAATATAACCCGCAACGGCAATATATTTAATCTTACAATAAAGGGAACGGAAGAGGAGTTTATGCCAAAGCTTAAGGCACTCAATCCTGCTTTTGTTTCCGTAATACCTCTTACTTTGGAGGAAATATTTATTAGTGAAATGGGGGCGGCAGGATATGACATCCACAGTATCCTTTAAAGATAAACTCAAGCAGATCATTTCGGTTATATTATGGGATTTAAAAGGCTGTAAAGGCTCGTTGATGGTGTACGGAATACTTGCCTCGGTGGCAACTGTAATAATCTTTACGCTTGTGTTTGTACTTACGGCAGATCAAACAACATTTACAACGCTGTTTACAACCGCAAGTTCCGAAAAAATACCTATAAGCACAAAAATGCAGGTTTTTCAGGCCGTTACATCTGCGATAATCGGCTTGCTTACATTAATCTTTTCCATTATTTATACGGTGCAGATTTTTTCATATATGCACAACAAGCGCAAGGTGGATTTTTACGGTTCACTTCCAATCAGCAGAGCAAGACTTTTCCTTGCTAAATATTGTGCGGCTTATTTGTTCTCTATTGTGCCTATGCTTGTGTTTATGGGCATAATTGCTATTATTTCTATTTGTACGGGCACATTAATGAGGTCTGAGGTTACTCATATGTACCTGAACTTTGTAATCGGTACGCTTGCCTGCATTAGCGCTTACGGATTTCTTTCGGCTTGCTGCGGCACTACATTCAACACAATTATTATGTTTATTGCCGTTTGCATTTGCTATCCGCTGTCTATGATATTTGTAAGAAGTTATATTGACGCTTTCTTTGCAGGCTCATATACAGGCAACTTCTCAGACAGCTTTATTACAAATGCACTCAATCCGATTTCTGCTTACTTTGGCAGCAACTTAATTTATTGGATAATCTTCAGCATAGCTTGCGTTGCTTTTGGCACATTGCTTATTATGAAGAGAAGATCCGAAAGAGCGCAGACCTCATTCGCTTATTATATACCTTGTCATATTATCAAGGTAATAGTATCATTCCTTGCCGGTATGTTCCTCGGCACATTATTCGGCTCGCTCAATGTATTTGGCAACGGCCTGGCAGGCTTTGTATTCGGCTTTATCCTCGCAAGTGCGCCTACATTCCTTATTGTTCATATGATTTTCTACAAGGGAGTAAAGCAGATTGTACGCACACTTCCCATTTACGGCGGTCTTGCGGTTATTGTAATTGCAGGCGTGGCGCTCATTAACTCTGATATATTCGGCTACAACAGCTTTGTGCCAAAGGCAGAAGATGTAAAGAGCGCAGGTATGCTTAGCTCAACATACGGTACTGTTGCCGATGATGTTGCACATTTAAGCAAAAAAAGCGCCGAGGACTTTACAGATAAAAAGGATATCGAAACCATTATAAATGCACACAATTCTATTCTCAGTATCAGAAAGCCTGACCTTTCGGCAAAGTCAAAGTTTTGCTGCGTATGGGGAAGTATGCTTTATAACGCAATCGGTGATTATAGCTATGATGAGGTAATTACTGTTGCATACAAGCTCAACAACGGAAGAACCGTAACAAGATATTATTCTCAGAGTTTACTTGCTTTGGCTAATGACTTTGATTATGAGCCGTATGACTATACAGATGATATTTATGATGAAAGCTATGGTTACAGTTACAGCGAAACTGATTTTTCGGGAATTTACACTAAGGCAATGTCAATTTTCTCATCAAAGCAATATATAATGAAGTATTCGGGTGTGGCAAATGCAGACCTTAACGCTGATTATAATGTAAAAAGCGTTACTGTTCATGGAATGTTTAATTTCTCGGATGACAGCACAAATTCGGCAACTATTAATAATTACAGCGGTTATGAACTTGATGAAGAGAAAAAAGACCCCAAGGCTGATGCAGTAAGAAACAGTATGATGAATGAGATTAACGCAGCGTTCAAAAAAGACCTTAAGGCTGACGATAAGTATCTTAACGGTGTTTTGTATGATCCGTTTGCACTTCTTTACAATGATGATATTTATTATGATTCTTCTAATGACGAGGATTCGGTTTACAGCTTTGAGTCTTTAAAATATATCCGTCAAAAGTATTCTCAGGACTATGTTTGCAAGCTGGATTTATGCTATGGCAAATCTAATACAACGGGAGTAAATTACATTTTAAGCTCGCATGCAACAGATTCGGAGTATTACTTTGTACCAAAGTCATATACAAATACCATTGAAATTCTCAAAAAATACGGCATACTAAATTCTGACTGCACACTCAACAAAAACTCGGAGTTTTGCAGCGGCAATGACAGCGATGTCGCTTATTATTATGAGAGATAATTAAATTACAGAGCGACTGCATTTTAGCAGTCGCTCTTTTTCTTTGACAAAGGGAGAGTAATCCATTATTATATTAGTAGTAAAAATGTTAGGAGGTGACAGCGGTGGAATTATACAAAGGCAGACCGCAGAATATTGAGGGAAGACTTGACAGGGAAGTTAGAGTATATGATTTGCTCGACAGCCTTGGCATAGAGTATCTGCGAACAGATCACGGCCATGCCGATACTATGGAGGCGTGCAATGAAATTGACAAGGTACTTGATGTACTTATTTGTAAAAACCTGTTTTTATGCAACAGACAGAAAACAAAGTTTTATTTGCTTATGATGCCGGGGGACAAGCCTTTTAAGACAAAGGAGCTTTCAAGTCAGATAAATTCGGCAAGGCTTTCGTTTGCATCTGCTGAGGCAATGGAGGAGTATCTTGATATACAGCCGGGGTCTGTAAGCGTTATGGGACTTATGAATGACAAGGAAAATGCTGTTAATTTGCTTGTTGACGAAGATGTGCTAAAGGGCGAGTATGTAGGCTGTCACCCCTGCGTGAATACCTCAAGCCTTAAAATAAAGACGACAGATGTATTTGATAGATTCTTAAAAGCTGTAGGGCATACGGCAACAGTCGTGCATTTGACAGGTGAATAAACACAAGTAAAAAAGACTTCTGCAAATGGAAGTCTTTTGATGTGTATATGTAAAATTTTATTTACATTGCATTTGATATATGATATAATGCTGATAATAAACATTTATGGAGGTTTATCTATGCAATACAAAATTGGGGAGGCTCACTTACAATAGTGGAGGTATCTCTTGAAAACGGCGAAACTATTATTACACAGGGCGGCGGAATGGTATGGATGTCGCTAAACCTTAATATGGAAACTTCAGGCGGCGGAGTAGGCAAGATGTTCAGCAAAATGATGTCGGGAGAGTCTATTATGCAGAACCGCTACACAGCTATGGGCGGTCCGGGCTTCATTACTCTTGCTTCATCTTTCCCGGGTTCAATCATTTCTTTTGAGATTCAGCCTAATATGCCTATAATCGTTCAGAAATCGGGTTTCCTTGCAAGTTCTGCAACTGTTGACCTCTCTGTACATTTTAATAAAAAAGCCGGTGCAGGCTTTTTTGGAGGCGAAGGATTCATACTTCAAAAGTTATCGGGTTACGGAACTGCTTTTGTTGAGATTGACGGCTACTGCAAGCAGTATAACCTTGCACCCGGTCAGCAGATTGTTGTTGATACAGGCAACCTTGCTGCAATGGATGCATCTTGTCAAATGGACATCCAGCGTATTAAGGGTGTTAAGAATATGTTCCTCGGCGGAGAGGGTTTGTTTAATACAGTTATTACAGAACCGGGAGAGTGTTCTTACAGTCACACCCAATTTCTACAGTAGCGGCAGCTATCCGTCCTTTTATTACAACAAACTAAGTTAATAAAATAATTTTTGCCCTGCAACTTTGCAGGGCATTTGTTATAGGCAAGAAAAAAGCTGTACCGATTTGGTACAGCTTTTTTTAATGCTTTTATTAAGTGATACTCAATCCTTTTCTGCTTTCAGTGCGTATTCTTATATAGGTTGTGCTTGCCGCAGCAAAAGGAGTTTTTGTTTCTATCGTATCGCTTGATAATGTAGTTGCCGCTGTTGATGAGCTGATATTGTTCATAACAACACCGCTTGTTGAAGTGTATTCAACTCGTTTATCGGTTGCTTTGTCCCATATATTATCGCCGACCGTAGTAACGGTATATTCCAGCATATATCGTACAGGCTTGTCTGACGGTGTTGATGTGGAAAACATTTTTAGCTCCTGTGTGTCAAATGAAATGGACTTTACATTATCAATGGATACAACAGTAACTAATCGTGGATTAGTGTTGCCGGCATTTACCGTAAACTTTGCAAGAATCAGTCTGTAATTTACATTTGGATCTGCATATATGAAGTAGTCGTTTTTATCGCCGAGACCATGGTCGGAATCACAAAAAGCCGAAATGCTCATTGTGGGAGCGGACGCATAGCTTTTGACCTCGCTTGCAGGGTTACCGTAAATCGATAGCTGCTTTGCTACCATATCGCTTGTGCGTTCGCATACAGACAAATCCTGTCCCCTTTTTGCAACATCAGTCATTGCAAACATACCGCTTATACAGGTTGTAGATGTAATAGCAAGGATACAAACAACTGCTACAAGCTCAACCAGAGTAGCACCTGCTTTAGCTTTTATAGATCGCTTGGAAAGATACTTTTTAGTGCGTTTTGTAAACTTATTCATTGTATACATCCTTATCTTTATCACTTGCTTTTAAAGCTGTCATATTTATTCTTTGTTACCGAACCTGTGCAGTAGGTAGTGCCGTTTGTACCATAATCTACATACACTGTGATTTTGTAAGTTACAGCAATATTATCCGGTGTATTAGGGTTCGTTTTTGTTTTATCCTTTAAGAACGAACCATCTTTTTCAATTACATAAGCGACTTCAGCCTTGTTGAAATGTTTTGAACCGATTGAGGAGGCTGTGTACTGTGTAGCGCTGGTAATATCGCTGTCAAGATTTGTAATATCCGTTTCTATGTTGTCTTGAATTTCATCTGTAAAGGTGTAATCTGTGTTAGGATTTGGTGAACTTGCAAAAAGTTTGTTTGCACTTTGGTTTAATACATATTTGGCTTCGGGAGAATAGGCAGTTGCCGGAATAGTGTAACCTACATAGTTCCAATTCTCACTTGGGTCATTTGACGGAGTTTTTTCAACATAGGTCATAACGAGGTCGCAAAACATCTGAGCTTTGGCAGACGCTTGGTTCATAAGACTGTTTTTTGTAATTGACTGATAACTTACCGCAAGACCGGTGGCAGTAGCCGAAACGGCTATTGCCATGATCATTATTGCACAAAGAAGTTCAAGGAGAGAAAAGCCTTTTTTGTTATTGAAATGTTTTTTGATTTTTAAGGTTTTTCTCATCATTTAATAATACTTCCCTTCAAAACTGATAGGATCAATTTGTTTTTCGTAATGTATTGCGGTATCGTAAACAACCTCATTATTAAGCGTGGTGGAGTAGTAATACGGATTGGTTTTTGAATTCCACTGACTCCAAAAGCTTTTTTTGGTAATGTCAAAGTCGCCTGTTATACCGTCAAAATAATAGTAGCCTGCGCTGAATGTCTGTGAAGAACCGTCTTCAAATATGATTTTTACATTATTTACAAATTGCAGCATAGAGCCGTCAAGGGTTCTGCCATCATCGACAAGCTTACAGTTGGAATCGGAATAACCGGAGTGGGTGTTAATTTTCAGTCCGTTGTTACTGCCGTTGCCGTCTATGGTTGTTGCACTTATGGTAACTACATCGGCACAAAGTGTTGCATCATTGCCATTTACTGTATTGCCAAAGTTACAATGGATTGAGGCAGCTTTGTAAGTGCCGTTTGTAAGTGTGCCGCCGGCAGGCGCCTCAAAGATTATTGGAGAACCGCCTTGATCAAGGCTGCTGCATGATGTGTTGATTGTACCGTCTGTATTTACCCAATTAAATGAAGATCCGCTTAAACCATCCGATTGAGCCGGGTTGTGGTTTTCAAAGTATGTCTTACCGTTTGAGAAGAGGTCAAGACCGGTTGACGGAAGATCTTTTGTATAAGTACCTTTTTTGATTGTATAAGTAGTTCCGTCATACATTTTAACAACAAAGTCATTTGCTATCGTAATAGTGTAGCTTGATTCATTCCAATAAGGCTTAAGGCTGAATGATGCTGAACTGTCCTTTTGAACAAGGTTATTGTTTGAAGTATAGGTCCTAAGATTTGGATCCTGAAGTAAGCCGTTTGGCGCATTATAGTCATTAAAAATACGAGGATAAGTAAAGGAGGTGCTGGAAGTATAATATGCTTTTTCTCCTTGATCAGGGCCTATGCTGATAACAATATCTCTGCTTCTTATGCTTATTTTAATATTTGAATTTACATTCATTGACTCAATATTGTACCACATGAAGTTAAATTCTTCTCCTGCATAGAAGTCATAGTAGGTTTCAGAATTATCGGCAGTTGGCATAAATGATGGCGCACAATAAATGTAGTGATCGTCCCAGCCTGTATAGTACTCATTATCTTTTGTTGTATCAGCAGCAGAATTGCCGACGGTTTTTTCGGTAGTTGATCTTACATATTTGTCATCACCGAACTTTCCGTCTTGTGTTAAGAATACAACCTTTTTAGAAGAAGTACTTGAGTTGTTTTCAAAGGCTGAGTGCATATTCTTGAGCTTTCCGTTTGCAGGATCTCCTTCAAATAAGGTTTCTGTCATATCCATTGCTGCAATTTCCGGATAAGCACTTTTAATGTCGTTTGCATTGGCTCCGATATAATTGAGATTAGATTGTGTTGTTGGGTTGAAAAGGTCAACACCGTTTGTGTTATCACCTATTTTGAGGAAATAATAGCCTTTTTCATATTTAATATCACCGCTGTTTGTATTCAGACAATAGATGTCACGGATAAAGTTGATAACTACACCACTTTTTTCGCTGTCGTAGCCACTGCCGGCATATTTAATAACAAAGCTTTTTGTACCGTTTGACGGCTTTGCAACCAGGTTGCCGTTAATAGCGATATAGCGGCAGGCAAATACTGCACCGTATGACTCCGAATTTGCATAGAAAGCAGCGTTTGATGCACCTTTGTAGTCGTTTTTCAGTGCGTCATTAGATGTATTGCCAAGTAAGTAAATTCCGTTGTCATATGCGGTGTAATTACATCTTGAATCGCCGTTACTGTCTATCTGCACTGTTTTGTCAAATACAAGCGGGAACTGTGAAATGATTGGAGTTGCGGTAGCCTCAAGCTGAGGTATGTAAAGAATATTACCTTTATCATCAGGGTTACTTTGTTTTAGAGTACGATATAATGGCTGATCATTGTTGTGATTTTTGTAATATGCGGAATGTAACAGGGAGAATGCTCCCTGATCGCCGAGCATCATAAACTTACTGTTGCTCGGAACAGACGGAACGGTAATGTCCTTTTGCTGCATAACAAGCTTTTTGTTTTCCGAAGTCGGCACTAATCTTTGAACATAATCGAACTTTGCTGACAAATCACCTGTATTGCCGCCGTTTGTATCATTATACTTATTTTCTTTGCCAATGGCTGTGATTGTGAATGTGCCATCATCATTTTTGCTGATTTTAACATATGCATTTCCGATAATGGAAATGTTTGGATTATTGTTTATCCAATTCTGTACCTCTTGCAGGCTGTCTAACTTAACATATTTAGTGTTTCCGGCAGCATCATAATAAAAAATATAGAAATATGGATGGTTTTTATCAGTCGGAAGTGGAAAGGTTAAATCATTGTTCAAAAAATCTTCTGCTACATCAAGTACACTCTTTGCAGACACATATGCCTGACGGGAGTTCATTGATGTACCGGTTTCGTTTTGCTGGAGCATTGCAATAGACAAGAACGAGGTTGTTGTTAAAAACAGAACAGCAACCAAAGCTATTGCAATAACAAGTGAAATACCTTTTTTGCTGTTAATCTTTCTTTTCTTTGTGCTGACTTTTTTCATAAAAAAACTCCTTTCTTTGACTTTAGCTTTTTTAAGTTGTTGTGATTACTGAATACATACCGAACATTGCCTGTACGATAGAAATTACAACGAAACCTACGATACCTGCGATAATGATTGTCATTGCAGGTGTCATTGCATCTGTCATACGCTGTGTAGCGTCGGTTGCCTGTTCGTCGTACATATCTGCCATTTTGTTAAGGGAATCACTGAGCATACCGCTTTCCTCACCGACTCTTATCATTGATACAAAGAGCGGATCGAAAGCTTTTGGATATCTTGAAAGGGAAACATTGATAGGTGTACCGATTCTTACATCTTCAATTACCTGGTTAAGACAGTCGGACATAAATTTGTTGCCTACTACATCTCTTGAAAGTTCAAGTGCGAAAAGAATGTTTACACCGGAAGAAGTAAGTGTTGCCATCATATTTGCAAATCTTGTAAGCTGGTTAAGTCTTAAAACTTCGCCGATAATCGGGATTTTAAGCTGGAATGTTGACCACCACATACAGAATGAATAGTTCTTTTTGTAAAGAATTCTGAGTGTAACTACAATTGCAACGATAATAAGAACAACCAGCCAGCCGAAATGAAGAAGTACATCTGAAATACCCATTGTAATCTGCGTCATTATCGGAAGTTCAGAGCCAAAGCTCTCGAACAAGTCTTTAAATGCAGGAAGTACCACAATACTCATTACAATAATAAGCGCAATTGTAAGAATAAGAAGGAAGATAGGGTAAATCATTGCACCCTTGATCTTGTTCTTAAGTGTGATTTCCTTTTTGAGAAGACTAACGCACTTATCAAATGCTTCATCAAGTCGACCGTTTGCCTCACCTGTTTGAATAATGTTTACATAAACAGTCGGGAAAGTTTTAAATGAGCTTAGCGACTGCGAAAGAGTAATACCGTTGTAGAGGTTTGAGGTGATTTCCTGCAAAATTCTCAACATATTTTTATCTTTTTCGGTATCGCACATTACAGCCATTGCAACAGAAAGCGAAATACCCGAACGAATCATAAGCGCCATTTGGTGCATAAATGTAAGAAGTCGCTTGTTGCTGATTTTTAATGTATGCACATCCTTTGTGCCGCCAAGGTCACGCTGCCAAATCGGAATATCGTCCTGCGAGCCTTTCTTTACTTCATCGATTGAAAGAGCAATAAGACCTCGCTGTTCGAGCTTTCTTTTAACCTCTTCTTTTGTGCCCGCTGTCATTCGGGAGCGATATTTACGATTTTTTTCATTTACCGCTACATAAGAAAATTCCATTATTTTTACCTCCTGTTAAGATAAGCGTTTGTGCTGTTTTGCGGGAGATTAGAATACTGTGGCATTGGAGCGGTAAGCTGCTGCGGTGTTTGCTGTGGTATTCCCGGTGCGCCCGGCTGCGGAGCATTGTTGCCGCCTGTAAGTATTGCGTTATCAGCCACATCGTAACTGTACTTGTCGGCAGTTTCTTTTGAAATAATTCCTCTTTTGAGGAGGTTTTCGATACTCAACTTTCTTGTAATCATACCTGTCTGCTGGTTCAAAGAAATCATCTGTTCAATCTGCGGAATCTTATCTTCACGAATAAGGTTAGCGATAGCAGAATTAACAAACATAATTTCAAATGCACCGATACGGCCCGGACGGTCTGATCTTGGAAGCAAACGCTGTGAAATTACTGCCTTAAGTGTGGTTGAAAGCTGGCTGAGTGCCTGTTTTTGACGCTCAACAGGGTACATATCTATAAGACGGTCAATTGTTTTTGCGGCACTCTCTGTATGAAGTGTTGAAAAAACAAGGTGACCTGTTTCTGCTGCACGAAGAGCGATTGACATTGACTCAAGGTCACGAATCTCACCCATGAGGATAATATCAGGGTCTTCACGAAGTGCCGATTTAAGTGCCGACGAGTAAGTTTCACTGTCCTGGCCGACTTCTCTCTGGTTAATAATACATTTTGCAGGGGAGTGCATATACTCAACAGGGT
>ERZ1034678.1576-NODE-1576-length-11193-cov-58.969474_pt1 | contig 11193 bp, 8 predicted proteins | sample MGYA00520640_ERZ1034678 | MGnify/ENA primary metagenome ERZ1034678 (study PRJEB33766, sample SAMN09781767) | gut metagenome | biome: gut microbiome | host: Homo sapiens | place: Madagascar | study: EMG produced TPA metagenomics assembly of the PRJNA485056 data...
TGAAGATATTTGCTATCGGTATGAACTATACCGAACACAATAAATCGCTGCATGGAACGTTATCTAAACCAGAGCGTCCTGTTATTTTTACCAAGGCCGATTCGGCGTTGCTGAACAACGGCAAGCCTTTCTTCATTCCAGACCATCTGGGAAGAATAGAGTATGAAACCGAACTGGTGGTGCGCATCTGCAAGTTGGGCAAGACTATTCCGCAGCGCTTTGCCCACCGCTACTATGATGCAGTGACCGTGGGCATCGACTTTACGGCCCGCGAGATGCAGAAGAAGCTGAGAGAAGCTGGACAGCCATGGGAACTTGCCAAGGGCTTTGACGGATCTGCCGCCATCGGAGAATGGGTAGACATCCAGAAGTTCCGCGACATCCAGGCCATCCATTTCCATCTCAACATCAATGGTGAGAATGTGCAGGAAGGCTGTTCGAGCGATATGCTCTACAAGGTGGATGAGATTATCTCGTACATCAGTCAGTACTTCACGCTGAAGACGGGAGACCTGCTCTATACGGGTTGTCCTACAGGCTGTGGTCCTGTGAAGATTGACGACCACCTGGAGGGCTATCTGGAAGATAGAAAGGTGCTCGACTTTCATTGTAAATAATCGAATTGAAGTCCCTTTATGGGATGGATCTAAAATCCTTGCTTAGGAATATATGAACAGAAATAAGATTTTGAAAATCTTCGGACTATGGTTGTGCCTCATGGCGATGGCAATGCCTGCTTCGGCACAGAAATTCTTTAACCTCACCTCGCAAGAAGTGAAGGTAGATTCAGTGTTGCCTCAATTTGTGTATTCCTTCCCCCTGCAAGGAGCTTATCAAGACTCTATTTATACGGTAGAGGTGAAATATCCGGAGTATGTGGATATGCCGGCTACCGATATTGTAAACTATAACCGCCTCTCGGGAGCAGCGCTCCCTGAGCAGGTGGCTATCAACCAGCAAGTTACTGAATGCCGTAAGGAGGGTTTGCTGGTTGTTGCTTTCTCTCCTTTGGTATTCCGAAACAATCGTTATCAGGTTTTGGCGAGCTTCATGCTGGACGTGAAAGCCCGCCCCTTGAAGCGTGCCCAACTCAAGGCTCGCCTGCAGAGTCGTGCAGGTAATGATGCTAATTCCATCTATGCAGCACACTCGGTGTTGGCAAGTGGGAAATGGGCTAAGATTAGAGTGAGTGAAACAGGTGTGCATCAGCTGACTACGGATGTGGTGCGTAGAGCTGGCTTTACCGATATCAATAAGGTGAAAATCTATGGCTATGGCGGTAATCTGCAAAATGAGGCCCTTTATGCAGAAGACATCAAGGAAACTGATGATTTGAAGGAAGTAGAACAGTGTGTGGTGGATGGAAAGCATTATTTCTATGCACGTGGACCTGTGAGCTGGAAAAACGACCTTCGTGTTAGAAATCCATATTCTGATTATGGCTATTATTTCATTACCCAGACTGATGAAGCTCCTACCTTGATAGATTCGGCTGCCTTTGTGCAGGCCAACTATCCAAAGAGTGAACATTATCACTCGCTTTACGAGGTGGATGGCTACAGCTGGTTCCCGGGAGGAAGGAATCTCTTCAACCCAACTGCCGTGAAAGTGGGAGAAAGCCAGAATGTGGTGATTACCAATAAAACGGGAAATCCGGGTGGAAAGGTGACAGTGGCAGTAAGCTCAGGTATCAACAGTACGGTTTCAATTCTCAGGAATGGAACCGCTTTGGAGACGCTGACCCTGAAACTCCCTATCAACAGTTCGGGAGGTTCTTATTCCAAGGGTGTGATGAAAAGTGCTGTTTATATCTTTTCCGATATAAAGGAGAAAGATACGATTTCCATCAAGCCGCTGACGGGAGGTCCTGTGCGCTTGGATTATGTTTCCGTTAGTTGGAAAGCTGAGATGCCATTTATAGGATTTGGAAAGCAGGTGCCTGCTGCCCAGTATGTTTATGGCATCACCAACCAGGATCACCATGCAGATCCTTCGGCTGATATGGTCATCATCATTCCTACATCTCAGAAACTGTTGAAGCAGGCTCAGAGACTGAAGGAATTCCACGAAAGCCATGATAGTCTCCGTGTGAACATTGTTCCTGCTGATGAACTGTATAATGAGTTCTCCAGTGGAACCCCAGATGCCAATGCCTATCGCCGCTATCTGCGTATGTTGACCGATAAGGCAACCAAGGCAGAAGATATGCCGAAATATCTCTTGCTTTTCGGAGATTGCGTGTGGGATAATAGAATGCTTACATCCGATTGCCGCAAACTGAATCCTGACGACTATCTGCTCTGCCATGAGAGTGAAGACTCATTCAGTGAGGTATACTGTTATGTAAGCGATAGTTGGCTGGGTATCATCGGCGAGGGAAAAGGCGGAGATCCTAAAACGGAGTTGCAGGATATTGCCGTGGGAAGATTCCCTGTGACTACAGCCGAAGAAGCCAAGATTATGGTTGATAAGACCATCAACTATATGAAGAACGAAAATGCAGGTGCCTGGCAGAACACCCTGATGTTCATGGGTGACGACGGTAACGACAACCTCCACATGAAGGATGCGAATGAAGTGGCTGATGATGTGGCTACGCTTTATCCTGACTATCTGGTAAAGAAGGTGATGTGGGATGCTTATACCCGAGAGACCTCTTCTACGGGTAATACCTATCCGGAGGTGACTAGAATCATCAAGCAGCAGCAAAACGCGGGTGCCCTGATTATGGATTATGCCGGACACGGAAGTCAGACGCAGATATCGCATGAAGCAGTGCTCTCGATTACGGATTTTGAAAACTTCCGTAATTCTAACTTGCCTTTGTGGGTTACGGCTTCCTGTGACATCATGCCATTCGATGGCGTGGTTTCTACGGTTGGCGAGTCCGCCTTGCTGAATGCAAATGGAGGAGCTGTGGCTTTCTATGGTACCACACGTACCGTGTTTGCCCAGGAGAACAAATATATTAACCGTGCATTCATGCGCCGTGTGTTGAGCACGGTGAATGGCAAGCCTATCACCATTGGCGAAGCCCACCGGTTGGCACAGAATGATGTGATGACCGGAGCAGCGAAAGAAGGTGAGAGTGATCGCACGCAAAACCATCTGCAATATTCCTTGCTGGGTGATCCTGCCTTGTCGTTGAATTTCCCTACCATGAAGGTGGTGCTCGATTCTATCAATGGCATTGCTTGCGAACGTACTGATACGATGCCGAAATTGAAGGCTGGATCGATAGCCAGGATTGCCGGACATATTGAAGGAAAGACTGACTATCAGGGCGTGGTTACTGCTACGGTGAGAGATTCCAGAGAACTCATTACCTGTAAGCTGAATGACACCAAAGAAGCAGAGGAAGCCTTCCAGTTCTATGATCGCCAGAAAACGCTCTATCAGGGCTCTGACAGCGTATCAAACGGAAAGTTCTCTTTCAGCTTTGCCGTTCCAAAGGATATCAACTATTCGGATGCTACGGGATTGCTGAACCTTTATTCCATCAGCAATGATAAGACGATGAGAGCTCATGGAACCAGTGAAAAGTTTACGGTGGGTGGTAGCGTAGAATCAAGAAACGATTCCATCGGTCCATCTATCTACTGTTATCTTAACTCGCCATCATTTGTGGATGGAGGCGATGTGAATACCACTCCATTCTTTGTGGCTAAGCTTTCGGATAGGGATGGCATCAATGCTGCTGGAAGTGGTATCGGTCACGATTTGCAGTTGGTGATTGATGGTGATATGACCAAGACTTACAATCTTAATGATCATTTCACCTACGATTTCGGTACCTATACCAGTGGTTCTACCTATTATAGTATTCCTGAGTTGGCACCAGGCAAGCATCAGCTTACCTTCAGAGCTTGGGACATCCAGAACAACAGTTCTGCCACAACGCTCAACTTCAATGTGGTGTCAGGCTTGCGTCCGTCGCTCTTCGATATTGGTGTAACAGAGAATCCGGCAAAGACCTCTACCACCTTCATCGTATCGCATGATAGAAGGGAGAGCAACATGGATGTGGTTATCGAACTCTTTGATACATCGGGCAGACAGCTCTGGCGTCATGCTGAGAGTGGAATTCCTACATCTGATACCTATACAATGACATGGAACCTGTCGGTAGATGGCGGACGACCATTGGGTACGGGTGTTTATCTGTATCGGGTGAAGGTTGCTTCAGAAGGAAGCAGTTACACTTCGAAGACTAGAAAACTGATAGTTGTAAGATAAGCTTTCCAGATGAGGTAAGTGCTTGAATAATAAGAAAGAATAATGAAACAATAAATAATATAAAAAATGATGAATAGAAGAACAATCAAGATATTCGCCATAAGCTTGCTCTCTGTGTTCGCATTGAATGCAAGTGCGAAAGATGACGATACAAAAGAGTCTCTTTTCAATCCGGTGAACTATGCGGTGATTTCGCAGACCATAGCTCCTGATGCCCGTGGTGGCGGTTTGGGAGATGTGGGTGCGGCTACCGATCCGGATGTGAATTCGCAGTACTGGAACCCAGCCAAGTATCCGTTTACGATTTCCAGGGCAGGAGTGGCTTTGAACTTTACCCCATGGCTGCGCTCCTTGGTCAACGATATGAACCTGGCTTATCTGTCGGGTTACTATCGCATCGGAGACTATAGTGCCGTGTCAGCCTCTCTCCGTTATTTCAACATGGGTGAGGTATATACCAGTGATCCTACTGTGAACTCCAATGCCGAGACCGTCAACCCATACGAGATGTCGCTGGATGTGGCTTACTCTATGATGCTGAGCGAGAAGTTCTCTCTGGCTGCAGCTATCCGCTGGATTTATTCCGACTTGCGTTTCGACTATAAGGAGGAGAACTCTCCAGCTTCAGCCTTTGCTGCCGATATTGCTGCTTATTATCAGAACTATATCAATATCGGACCACGTGAGTGCCAGTTGGGCGTGGGTTTGAATATCTCTAACATCGGTAGTAAGATTACTTTCAGCGGTAAAGAGTATGGTGAGTTCCTGCCAACCAACATGCGTCTGGGTGCATCCCTGATGATTCCTATTGACGAGTACAACCGTTTCACGATCTCTGCCGATGCCAATAAGTATCTGGTTCCTACCGTTCCTGCTCAGAAAGAGGGAGAGGATAACTTGGAATATGATGAGCGTGTGCACCGTGAGTATAATGATATTTCGGGTATCAGCGGTATCTTCAAGAGTTTCAGTGATGCTCCTGGCGGTTTCAAGGAGGAGCTGGAGGAAATCAACTATGGTTTAGGTGCTGAATATATCTATAACGATAAGTTTGCGCTCCGTGCCGGTTATCACCATGAGAGCCAGAGCAAGGGTAACCGCAAGTACTTCACCGTGGGTGCCGGTTTCAAGATGAACGTCTTCTCGCTGGATGCTGCCTATGTGGTGGCTACTGCCAAGAGTAACCCATTGGACCAGACCTTGCGCTTCACTCTTTCATTCGATATGGATGGCTTGAAGGACCTCTTTAAGAGATAGTTCTTTAAGTTAATAGTTAATAGTTTATAGTTGATAATTTATAGATGTTGGGAGGAATATAATATGGATATACGTGTAGGATTTGGATATGATGTCCACAAGTTGGTGGAGAACCGCGATTTGTGGCTCGGAGGAATCAAGATAGATTATGAGTTGGGATTGCTGGGTCATAGCGATGCCGATGTATTGATACATGCCATTTGCGATGCACTTTTGGGTGCTGCCAATATGCGCGACATCGGTTATCACTTCCCTGATACGGCAGCAGAGACACTGGATGTGGATTCCAAGATATTGCTCAAGAAGACTATGGACCTGATTGCTACCAAGGGATATTCCTTGGGCAATATCGATGCCACAGTCTGTGCCGAGCGCCCAAAACTCAATCCTCATGTGCCAGCTATGAAGGCTTGTCTGGCAGAAGTAATGGGAGTGGATGAGGACCAGATTTCCATCAAGGCAACGACCACCGAAAAGCTCGGCTTTACGGGAAGAATGGAAGGAATCTCAGCTTATGCCACCGTGTTGATACAAAGGGCATAATTACACTCAAAAGGTGTTAAGAACTATTGATTTATAGCAATTCCTTTGATGCAAATCAAAAAATATTCAAAAAGGAAGCATTTTTTTGATGAAACATTTGGTAAATAGAAAAAATCATCGTATCTTTGCACCGTCAAAAGGTTAATAGATTGTTTAGGTTAGTAGTAATAGATTTAGGTTTTTAGTTATTAGGTTTTAAGGTAGATTGTTTAACAGATAATTGAGAAGGTCGTGAGACTATTTTGATTAGATTTTTTTAAGTTAAACATAAGTGCATGCCACAGCTCGTTGAGAGTTGTGGCATGTTTCTTTTTGCTTGAGGCTTATCTCAATCTTGGTTCATCACCTTTTTGCTTGAGGCTTATCTCAATCTTTGTTCATAACCTTTGAATGTGTATTCAAAGCTTTTGAACGTATGTTCAAAGGCTTTGAACATAACTTTCTTCTAAGGAACATAACTTTTTCTATTAGTAATAAAAGGTTTTATTACTAGTCTTATTAACTAGTCTTATTGACTATCATCCCACTTTTTGGAGCTTTTCTTTAAAGAAAAGCCTTCATTTCTTTTGTTAGCACATTTTTTTTCGTTATCTTTGCAACTGAAAGCTATAAATAAAAGCTATTATAAGAAGATGAGAGTACTTATAGTAAATACAAGTGAGAAGACAGGCGGTGCGGCTGTAGCTGCCAATCGCCTGATGGATGCCCTTAACAACAATGGTGTTAAGGCTAAGATGCTGGTGCGTGATAAGGAGACTGATGACATAACCGTTGTCAGTTTGCCCCGTTCCTCCAAGTTGCGCTGGAACTTCCTGTGGGAGCGTTGGTGCGTATTCTGGCATCTTCATTTCTCGAAGCATCATCTTTGGGAAGTTGATCTGGCAACGGCAGGATCGGATATTACCAAGCTTCGTGAGTTTCAGGAAGCAGATGTCCTCCATCTTTCTTGGATCAACCAGGGTATGCTCTCATTGAAAAGCATCCGGAAGATCTTGAAGAGTGGTAAACCGGTGGTGTGGACTATGCACGACCTTTGGGCTGCTACGGGCATCTGTCATTATGCCCGTGGATGCAACCGCTATGCCTCATCCTGTGGAAGTTGCCCGCTCTTGCCTCATAAGGGAAGCAAGAACGACGTTTCTGCCAAGATATTCGGGCGCAAGAAGGAACTGTATCATGGTGCCAACATTCATTTCGTAAGTTGCAGCAGATGGCTGGAGCAACAGGCCAAGAAGAGTGCGCTCTTCGTAGGTCAGCGCATTACTAATATTCCGAATCCGATTGATACACATGTGTTCTGTCCGCAAGACAAGGCTGAAGCACGCTTGCGTGCCGGATTGCCTGCCGACAAGCGTATCATTCTCTTTGTTTCTCAGCGTGTAACGGATGAGCGAAAGGGAATGAAGTATTTCGTAGAGGCGATAGACAGGTTGGTGAAGAAATATCCGGATATGGTGAAGCATACGGCTATTGCCATCTTGGGAGGGCATTCCGAGGAGATTGAGTTATCTTTGCCTTCTTATTCCCTGGGCTATGTGAGCGATGTGAAGCAAATTGTGAATATCTATAATTCCGTGGATGTCTTCGTTCTGCCTTCTCTGGAGGATAATTTGCCAAACACCATCATGGAGTCTATGGCATGTGGTGTGCCTAGTGTGGGCTTTAAGGTGGGTGGTATCCCTGAGATGATAGACCATCAGAAGACCGGCTATGTGGCCAACTATCGTGATTCTGATGATTTGGCAGAGGGCATTCATTGGGTATTGGAAGAAGCCGATATGAAGAACTTGCAGCAGGCTTGCCTGCATAAGGTGACCCAATGCTACTCGCAGCATTCAGTGGCACTTAGATATATAGAGGTGTATAATCAGGCATTGGCCTACAAAAACTATCATCTATGATAAGATTCACCGTAGTTACCTGTACGTTTAATGCCGAAAGTGTATTGCAGCGTACATTGGATAGCGTCAATAAGCAGACTTATTGCAATGTGGAGCATCTGATTATCGATGGCGTGTCTAAGGATAAGACGCTGGCAATGGTCAAGGCATATCAGCATAAGGCGCAAGTGGGGGAGAATGCCCATGAGATTGTTGTCTATTCAGAACCCGACAAAGGTCTCTATGATGCCATGAACAAGGGCATTGATAGAGCCACGGGTGACTATCTCGTGTTTCTGAATGCGGGCGACGTGTTTCCTTCGGAAGACACCTTGGAGTATGTAGAAGGCTGCGTAGGCGAAGGAGAAATCTTGCCTGGTGTGCTTTATGGTGATACCGATATTGTAAATGATGAGGGGTGCTTCCTACGCCATCGTCGTCTCACTCCTCCCAAGAAGTTGACCTGGCGTTCGTTTAAATGGGGAATGCTGGTGTGCCATCAGTCGTTCTATGCCCGTACCGATATTGCCCGAGAGGTGCATTATGATTTACACTATCGGCTTTCGGCTGATGTGGATTGGTGTATCCGCATCATGAGAGAGGCAGAACGTCGCCATCTGCCTTTACGCAATGTCAATGCCGTCATCACCAACTATCTGGATGGGGGGATGTCGATACAGAATCATAAGGCTTCGCTCAAGGAACGCTTCGTGGTGATGAGGAATAATTATGGCATTATCACCACCTTGTTGGTTCATGCCTGGTTCGTGGTGCGAGGTATATTCAAAAAATAGGTGGATAAATTTACGATGGGGGTTATTTTTGCTGTTAAAATATGGGTGGTGAACAATTATTACCCTCTAAAAAACAGATTTTACCCCGATATTGCGATTTTTTCCCCTATCTTTGCACTTGAAAAGATTACTCTTGCATTGGGCTTGTACTTGATGGCAGGAATAATTGATTCGTATAAAACAGTATTACTCAAATAAAAAATAACTTTCATATTCATGTTTTAGACAATTGTAAATAACTTTAGTTTTTAAATTTAATAGGAATAGGCTTTTCAGGTGAGAGTAACATCTGGTAAGCGATATTTGATAAATTAAGGAAGCGTCAGTCGGGAGACTGGCGCTTTTTTATGTGTTTTAGGATTACTTAAGTAATAATTTCTGTGAAAAGCATGATGGTTTCTATATTTTATTGTATCTTTGCAACATGAATCCAATAGTACAAACTATCATATTATCGGCTTCTGCGGTGAGAATGATCCCACACATAGCCATGTATCTGCTTCACAAGAAGGAGATAGACCTTGATTTGCTCAAGGTGCAGGACCAAAAGCCAACGATACTGAACTTCATCAAGGCTTGCACTCGTGAAAGAAGTTTCCGTAATCTCTTCTATTATCGCCTGGGAGAGTATCGTTCGGTATTCATCAGTTGGCTGTTGCCGCCAGAACGAACCATGACTATCTGGTGCCCGCATATTGGAAAAGGAGCACATTTTGAACATAGTTATGCCACCTATCTCAATGCCGACTCCATAGGTGATGATTTCTATTGCCTGCAGATGGTGACGTTGGGAAATGGTAAGGGGGGAAGACCAACCATCGGAAATGATGTGAAAATCTATACGGGTGCAACTGTCTTTGGCGCTGTCCACATTGGTAATCATGTAACGATAGGGGCAGGAGCCGTAGTCTTCCAGGATGTGCCTGATGGAGCAACTGTAGTGGGGAATCCTGCAAGAATCATTCAGAAATAATTAATTTTAAAGATATCAGATATGAACTATGCACTTATCATAGCCGGAGGTTCTGGCAATCGTATGGGACAAGATATCCCAAAACAGTTTATGCATGTTGATAATTGTCCTATCATCATTCATACGATGATGGCTTTCCAGAAGCATCCCGATATTCAGGGAATTGCTGTGGTGTGTCTAGCGGGCTGGGAAACCGTGTTGCAATCCTATGCCAATCAGTTTTGCATCACTAAACTGAAATGGATATTCCCTGGTGGCAGCAATGGTCAGGAATCTATCCATAATGGTATCTGCGGCTTGAAGAAAATGGGCTGTGGTGACGATGACCTGGTTTTGGTGCATGATGCCGTGCGCCCACTCTTGTCGCAAGACATCATCTCATCCAATATCGCCATCTGCCAAAAGTACGGTTATGCCATTACGGGTATCAAATGTAGAGAGGCTATCCTGGAGAGTGAGGATGGTTTCACGACTAATACAAGTATTCCTCGTGATAAGTTAATCCGTACCCAGACACCTCAGACTTTCCGGTTGGGAAACCTCATCGCAGCCCATGAGGAAGCCAAGGAGAAAGGCATCACCAATTCGGTGGCATCCTGTACCTTGATGGCGGAACTGGGAGGTAGACAGATGCATATCGTTCCTGGCTCAGAAAAGAACATCAAGATTACTACTGTGGAGGATCTGGAAATTCTGAAAGCTTTGATGAAGGTTCAGCCGGAGTCTTGGCTCAAATAACGTTGGAGTATGGCTCTCTTTTATATGAGAATATGGATTAAAGTTGGAAATGTTAGGCAACTGTTAGATTTATGTTAGATTTTTCATATTATCAGAAAGATATAGTCCGTCTTTTCCAAGATGGATTAGACTTGGAGCGTTTGCGTGACAAGACGATTCTTGTGGTGGGTGCCACGGGATTGGTTGGAGGTTGCGTAGTGGATGTGCTGATGCAGAATCCCGCCAGATGCTACAAAGTGATTGCTGCTGGTCGTAATAAGGAACGTGCCCAGCAGAAGTTTGCGGCTTATTGGGAAGATGAGTCTTTCTTTTTTGCAAAGATAGATGTCACCCAGCCTGTCATCAAGAGCATGAATGGAATGATGGTGGAATCTGTGTATGATGAGTTGGCTGAGGGAGCGGATTACATTATAGATGCGGCAAGCAATGCGAGTCCTAATTTCTTCAGTCGGGAACCTGTAGAGGTGATGAAAGCCAATATCAATGGTGTGTCCCATCTCATAGAATATGGATTGAAACATCGCATGAAGCGCATGGTTTACGTTTCTTCCGGCGAGATTTATGGCGAAGGCGATGGTTCTGAGTTTACCGAGAAGAGCAGCGGATATGTGGATTGTGCCTCTGTGCGAGCCTGCTATCCATCGTCTAAGCGAGCAGCCGAGACGCTTTGCATGGCATACGGAGCTGAGTATGGTGCCGATGTGGTGATAGCCAGATTGAGTCATACTTATGGTCCAGGCTTTACCGAGAGCGATAATAGGGTATATGCCCA
>ERZ1034678.1583-NODE-1583-length-11147-cov-4.368734_pt1 | contig 11147 bp, 9 predicted proteins | sample MGYA00520640_ERZ1034678 | MGnify/ENA primary metagenome ERZ1034678 (study PRJEB33766, sample SAMN09781767) | gut metagenome | biome: gut microbiome | host: Homo sapiens | place: Madagascar | study: EMG produced TPA metagenomics assembly of the PRJNA485056 data...
ACAGGATATATTGAGCAGCGATAGCGCAAACGACAGCTATGACAGCATGAAAAATATACCGGTTCCGGGTATTGAGCTAAAGGAGAAAATGCGTCAGAATGCCGTAAGCTACAGTGTATATGACCTGCTTGATGTTACAGCGCATGAGGATAATCTGGATAAGCTTGAAGTTTATGCCCTGTATGATTCGGGCAGAAATGACTGTACAGGCAGCATATCAGCCGATGGCTCGTCACTTAGCTTTCCGGATTATGGTGTGTATGATATGCATGTCAGGATAACCTGCAAAAACGGCACAAGGAATCATGTGAGGATAAGTATTCCAATTAATAGAAAGGTAGCGGATATATAAAATGAAAAATGAAAAACAACACAGACTTTTATTTATTATACCGGCAGTGATAATAGTAATAATTCTTATCATATGTATAGCAGTGGCAGTAAGCTCAAAATCAGGAGAAAAGGGGAAGAAAAAGGATTCCCGGTCTGTCAGTGTGACTGAAAATACGCAGGATATTGTAGCGGAAAGCGAGACACTTGAGCTTGTGAAAAAGGATGCATTGAAGGAAACAAATGTAGTTGATAAAGATAATAAGCAAAATAACGGTACGCAATCAGATACCAATGATAATTCCGCACCGTCAGCCGGTAATTCAGATAATGCAAATACAGCGTCAGATAAATCTTCTGACAAATCATCAGAAGACAAAACAGCAGCAGATAAAAAGATATCTACAGGCAGCAATAACACACAACAACCTGCAGGTAACGATTCAAAACCGGCAGCATCAAATCAGACAGTTGCACCTGAGCCGGCTCAAAGTGAGCCCGCGCAGCCGGAAGCACCAAAAAATGAGTATGTTGCACCGGGATGGATATTTTATGGCAGTAAGGCTGGAAATGGCATGAGTGGGGAGCAGAAGGCGTATGTTGATTCAGTGATACAGCAGTGGACAAATGGAGGTTTGTCAGATGATGCAATCGGAGATATGTTTATTGAAAAAATAGCACAGGAGTGGCAGCTTCCGATGATAACGGCTGGCGTGACAAGTAATTTGCTATGTCTGTTTCCTTCAAGAGCAGAAGTTACGGATTATAGTTTAAATTTAGCCGATATGAACGGAGCTTATAATTTTGTTGGTTTGTATACAAAGGGAGAATATGATGAAAATGGATATCTCAAATGTTATTATTGGGAAGCGGGTGTTCTTTAGGAAATGCGTTTGCATGATGTTTGTGGCTACAGTTATTATTACTTATATGTTCTCATTTGATTGCAATATAGTGAAGGCTGATGAATGGGATGATGCTGTGAAGTACTATTCTAATTATGGTAATGCTGCTGTTTTTAAGGCTACAGATAGAACAAATGGCAATATTTATTTTGGTTCAGCAGGAAATACATCTACGTCGGGAACCAAGTATAGGACAATAGGATACAAAATGACAATTAAAGGGACAGGTGGAAATGAGATACAGAAAATTTATTTCCAGCTTGGTGGACAATATCTGACACTCTTAAACAGCAAAAAGCAATCAGCCAAGGAGTATATGCTTTATGTGATTACTTTAAAGAATATGAAAAATCGATTTAATACGCAGGCCCTCAATGCCCTTAGCTCCGGCTCCTGCACCATCATCCTCGATGCCTGCATGGTGCTTCGAGTAAATGGCAAGAACAAGGGTGGCATGAATGATAATGGTCCTTCCTGGGGAAAGGTTTATACTACATATGCAGGTATATCCAAAGCGGCAAACTGGACGGACAGCGCACTCTCAGCACTGTATTCGTATTATGGAAAGACGGTGAGAGGACTGTTTCATACAATTGATGTCAGAAAGTCTACAGGCATAAGCAGTGTATCAGGGGGAGGTACATACTGCTATGGTACATATGTGACAATCAGTGCAAGCAGTTCTGCCGGATATGACTTCACGAATTGGAACAATGATTCGTCAATGAGCTCATCATCATATGGTTTTTATGTGAATTCGGGTGGTACTTATACGGCATACGCAAAGGCAGGTACTATAGCTGTGACATTCTGGCGGAATACGAGTGCGTCTGATTCAGAAAAGACCTCAAAGAGCTACACATATGGAGGCATCAATCAGGCTTTTCCGGCTGTGGGCTGGCAGATGGCCGGGTATCATATGAGTGGCTGGGGAAATAATTCATATGATACGACTGCCGGATATCCGCTACTGTGTGGCGTGGCAAACAGCTGGATTGAGTCAAACAGACCGTCGAAAAATATATACGCAGTATGGCAGGAAAACGAGTATACCATAGAATATGATACCGGTGTATCTGCCACTGTGAAGTATAGTGATACGGTGACATTGCCAAGCCAGCATATGTGTATAGGCTGGATTTTAGGAGAAGAGTATCCTGATATAAAATATGCGCCGGGAGAGAGTATACAGGTAGCTGATTTATGCAGGATACTGGGGATAGAGTATACAGATAAGGCGGTAATACGTATGTATGCACTTTGGGAGCATGAGCCTACCATAGAGGCGGATGATATGTTCTTTTCGATAAAGCAGGCAAGGAATGGCGGTATAACAGAGCAGCTGATAGGAAGCCTTATATCTGCAACGGATGTGGAGGATGGTGATATTGCGTTTGGCGATAACGATATAAATTATCTGAAAGTGAAAAATTTTGATGACCGTAAAATAGAAAGTGCACGTGACAAGGATATCATAGAGATAGTGCTTGAGGCTAAGGACAGCTATGGAAATATCACGCAAAAGGCTATATCCATCACATTTACAGATACTCAGGTCAAGGAGAGAACCAAAGCCTTTGGAAAGATTAGATTTATAAGCGAAAAGTATTATGGCAAAAATAAAGCAGGAGGCCTCATGGAGAACTCCCGTTGGTTAAACGATCCTGAATTTAATTCTCTTCTTCGGGAGGCCTTGGCAATTTGATATAGACCTTTCCGATTCGGTTTTTATCAACAGCCTCTATGATGGCACAAAGGATCATGTGAGGATAAGTGTTCCAATTAATAGAAAGGTAGCAGGCGTACAGAATGAAAAATGTAGTACTTGGAATAATAGGCTGTCTTATTGTAGTGTATACAGCGATGCTTGGGCTTAGTATATACAATATGACAGTCAGGGAGAACCAGATGGAAAAGAGTCTGTCATTAGCACTTTCGGGTGCTATGAACAGATATTACGAGCCAAATATGTATATCGTGGATAAAAAGCCCGTCAGCAGCTATGATGTGGAAAAAGCTGTCATAGAGGACATTAATGAGAGGCTTACAGCAGGCGGTACTGCAATTGCCACAGTCTATGTATGTGATATGGAAAAGGGCATTATTTCAGCAGGAATAGAGGAAGAGTTCAAGCTTCCTACAGGTGTGACAAAGAAAATAAGCTGCAAAAAGACTATTGTAGCAGATCAGCCAATGGAGGATAACTAAATAAAGCAGGAGGTCTCATGGAGAACTCCCGCTGGTTAAACGATCCTGAATTTAATTTCCTTCTTCGGCAGGCCTTGGCAATTTGATATAGACCTTTTCGATTCGGTTTTTATCAACAGCCTCTATGCGGAGAAGAATATTGTCATCAGTGATGATTATTTCATTTTTTTCAGGCAGGTGGTCAAGCTTCTCAAGGCAGTAGCCACCGATTGTGTCATAGTCGTCTGATTCAAGGTGCAGACCAAGCTCATCGCTTACATCCTCGAGATTTGCAGAGCCAAGAACTATGTATTCATAGTCATTTATTCTTGTGATATCATCCTGCTCGTCAGAGTCGTATTCATCACGAATCTCACCGACTATCTCCTCCAAGAGATCCTCGAGTGTGATGAGTCCGGCTGTGACACCGTATTCATCTAAGACAATGGCAAGCGATATAGATGATTCGCGCATCTCGAGAAACAGATTCGCTGTATTCTTGTGCTCATATGTAAAGTAAGGCTCACGCATGATATTCCTGATGGAAAAATGCTCTTTATCCTCATCCTTAAGGAGCAGCAGATCCTTCATATTTACGATACCGATTACGTTGTCAGTGCTTTCGTCATACACAGGGAGTCTGGTGAATTTATCCTCTCTGAATATGGAAATCAAATCATCATAAGTAGAATCAACATGGACAAACGTCATATCAATACGCGGAACCATGACCTCCTTGGCCTCGGCATCTCCAAAATCGAATACATTGTGAATCATATCACGCTCTTCATCCTCGATGACACCGTCCTCCTGTCCTACATCAACGATTGTACGAAGCTCCTCCTCGGTCATGACGCGCTTGGCATCGCTCTGTCTTATTCCAAAGAGGAAAATGACTCCGAGTGAAAGCTTGTTGATGATAAATATTACAGGTGTCAGCACTACCATGAGCACTGATATAAAGCCTGCGATTGAGAGTGAAATCTTGTCAGCCTTTATGGTAGCAAGTGTCTTCGGAGAGACCTCTCCGAAGATCAGTATGAGGAATGTAAGTATTCCAGTTGCGACACCTGCTCCGACGCTGCCAAACAGCTTGATGGCAAGCGAGGTGGTGAGCGATGATGCTGAAAGATTTACGATGTTGTTGCCGATAAGGATGGCTGAGAGCATCTTTGGAGAGTTCTCAGTCACCTTGAGCACCTTTTTGGCTTTCGTGTTGCCAGCCTCAGCCAGGGTTCTCATACGTATTTTGTTTACGGTAGTAAGAGCAGTCTCCGAAGATGAAAAAAATGCGGAGAGTGCTAATAGTATTAATAAGAATATAATCTGCGATATGTCGTCAGCGTCCAAATATTTTACCTCGTTATATGAATTAATAAATGTGTTTATTTATCGTCTGTGCTGTAGTTAGGAGCCTCTTTTGTGATATGGATATCATGAGGGTGGCTCTCCTTGAGAGAAGCAGCAGTAATCTTGACAAACTGTCCGTTCTCCTTAAGATCTTCGATTGTCTTGCAACCGCAGTAGCCCATTCCTGAGCGGATACCACCAACAAGCTGGAATACTGTATCCTCAAGAGTTCCCTTGTAAGCTACACGACCTTCAACTCCTTCAGGAACGAGCTTCTTAGCGCCCTCCTGGAAGTAACGGTCCTTGCTTCCGTTTTCCATGGCAGCGATAGAACCCATGCCACGATATACCTTGTATTTTCTTCCCTGATAAAGCTCGAAGGTTCCCGGAGCCTCATCACAGCCTGCGAACATTGAGCCCATCATACATACGTTGGCACCGGCTGCGAGAGCCTTTGTCATATCACCTGAGTACTTGATACCACCATCTGCGATAACAGGAACTCCATACTCCTTAGCAACCTTGTAACAGTCCATGATAGCTGTAATCTGTGGTACACCGATACCGGCAACAACACGTGTTGTACAGATAGAACCAGGTCCGATACCAACCTTTACTGCATCTGCACCGGCCTCGATAAGAGCCTTGGCAGCAGCACCTGTTGCGATATTTCCGGCGATTATCTGAAGGTCAGGATAAGCAGCCTTGATCTTCTTAACAGCCTCAAGTATATTCTTTGAATGTCCGTGAGCTGAGTCAACAACGATGACATCAACATGAGACTTAACAAGAGCATCAACACGCTCCATCATGTTGCCTGTGATACCTACTCCGGCACCGCAGAGGAGACGGCCCTGATCATCCTTTGCTGAAAGAGGATACTTAATCTGCTTCTCGATATCCTTTATAGTGATAAGTCCCTTGAGGTTGTAGTCCTTGTCTACGATAGGGAGCTTTTCCTTTCTTGCCTTTGCAAGAATCTTCTTTGCTTCATCGAGGGTGATGCCTTCAGGAGCTGTAATGAGATTCTCAGAAGTCATAGACTCTGAAATCTTCTTTGTGAAGTCTGTCTCAAACTTCAGATCACGGTTTGTGATGATGCCGACAAGCTTGCCGTCCTTTGTGATTGGCACACCTGATATCTTGAACTTGGCCATAAGGTTGTCTGCATCCTGTAATGTATGGTCTGGAGAAAGATAGAACGGATCGGTAATAACGCCGTTTTCTGAACGCTTTACCTTATCGACTTCGTCTGCCTGTGCCTCAATAGACATATTTTTGTGGATGATTCCGATACCACCCTGTCTGGCCATTGCGATAGCCATTTTTGATTCTGTGACTGTATCCATTGCAGCACTCATCATAGGAATGTTAAGGACAATCTTCTTAGTAAGATGTGTCTGAAGCTCAATCATATTTGGTGTTACCTCAGAATATTGTGGAACTAAGAGAACGTCATCAAATGTAATTCCTTCGCCGATAATAGTACCCATTTTTAAATTCCTCTCTTTCTTATGTTATTATACTGGTATACTTTATATACTAATGTAATTTGTATGATGATAGCAAATTAAAGAGTGGGTGTCAAGCAGTTATAAGCCCGATATGAAATTATTATATTATTTATTAGTAAAACTAATGTAAGTCTTTTGCAAATAAAGTAAAAATTATGTTATATTTTATATTAAGTGGCTTTAAGGCAATATTAGCATGTCGCGTTAAGACGTGGACAGTGACGATTTTTTAGCCATAATAATATGATTAAAGGGGTAAATATCTTTTGACCCTCATATCATAATAAAAACAAGGGAGAAAAATATGGAATTTCGACCATGCATCGACATTCACAATGGAAAAGTAAAGCAGATTGTCGGTGGTTCATTAAAAGACAGGGGCGATTTTGCCAGTGAGAACTTCGTCTCAGAGCAGGACAGCCGGTTTTATGCAGATATGTATAGGAAATCGGGCATAAAGGGCGGTCATATCATTCTGCTCAATTCTGTGGACAGCGAGTATTATGAGGATACAAAGGAGCAGGCTGTTATGGCGCTTGAAGCGTATCCGCAGGGCTTACAGGTAGGCGGCGGCATCACCGCAGACAATGCGATGGAGTTTATAGATGCCGGTGCAGCAGCAGTTATTGTGACATCCTACGTATTTAAAGACGGCAGGATAAACTATGCAAATCTAAACAGACTTAAAGATACTGTGGGCAGTGACAGGCTGGTGCTTGATCTGTCATGTCGCAAAAAGGATGGACAGTATTATATAGTGACTGACCGCTGGCAAAACTTCACGGATGAGGCAGTGACCACAGAGCTTTTGGATAAGCTATCCTCATATTGCTGCGAGTTTCTGGTACATGCAGTGGATGTTGAGGGCAGGGTGAACGGCATTGAAAAGGAGCTTGTCGCCATGCTTGGCAGCTGGGGAAGGATACCGGTCACCTATGCAGGCGGTGTGTCATCTTTTGACGATTTAAAATGCATCAGGCAGCTTGGACAGAACCATCTGAATGTGACGATAGGCAGTGCCCTTGATTTGTTTGGCGGTGAGATGGAGTACGATAAGGTTATAGCTTTTTGCAATAATAAGGAGATTTAAAATGGCAAAATACAGTAAGAATGATATTATCCGCATAGTGGATGAGGAGGATATTGAGTTTATCCGTTTACAGTTTACAGATATCTTTGGAACATTAAAAAATGTGGCAATTACAGCCAGCCAGCTTGAGAAGGCACTCGACAACAAGTGTATGTTCGACGGCTCGTCAATAGAGGGCTTTGTGAGGATAGAGGAGTCAGATATGTATCTGCACCCGGATCTTGACACTTTTATGATTTTTCCATGGAGACCACAGCAGGGCAAGGTCGCACGAATCATATGTGATGTCTATATGGCGGATGGTACACCGTTTGAGGGAGACCCGCGCTATATATTAAAGAAACAGATTGAAAAGGCAAAGCAGATGGGCTATATGTTTAATGTAGGTCCGGAGTGTGAGTTTTTCCTTTTCCACCTGGACGAGAACGGACAGCCTACCACCATCTCGCATGAGAGAGCAGGGTACTTTGACCTGGGTCCAAATGACTTGGGAGAAAACGCAAGAAGAGACATGGTTCTAACTCTTGAGGATATGGATTTTGAGATAGAGGCATCACATCATGAGGTGGCACCTGCACAGCATGAGATTGATTTCAAGTATGAGGAGGCACTTCATACCGCCGACAATATCATGACCTTTAAGCTTGCTATAAAGACAATCGCAAAGCGGCACGGACTTTTTGCCAGCTTCATGCCAAAGCCAAAGCATGGTGTGAGCGGCTCGGGAATGCATATCAACATGTCACTTTCAAAGGATGGTGTCAATATATTTGACAATGAGGAGGATAAGCTTGGACTCAGCGAGGAGGCATACTACTTCATAGGCGGTATCATGAAGCATATGAAGGGCATGACGGTCATCACCAATCCAATCGTCAATTCATATAAGCGCTTTGTGCCGGGCTATGAGGCACCGATTTATATCACCTGGTCAGCTACAAACAGAAGTCCGCTTATCAGAATCCCTGCATCAAGAGGTGAGGGAAGGAGAGTGGAGCTTAGAAACCCTGATCCTTCAGCAAACCCGTATCTGGTTCTGGCACTGTGCCTGGCAGCAGGACTTGACGGCATAAAGAACAAGATACAGCCGGATGCAGAGCTTCGTGAGAATGTATTTGAGCTCACAGAACAGGATAAAAAGAGACTCGGAATTGAATCACTTCCTGCTGATTTACATGAGGCGGTTGAGTGCCTTAAGTCAGATGATTTTATCCGCGAGATACTTGGAGAGCATATCTACAACAAGTATATAGAGGCAAAAGAGGCAGAGTGGAACGATTACAGAGCTGCGGTTACCCAATGGGAAATAGATGAATATCTGTACAAATTTTAAAGGATGTAACGAACCGTGAATAATATTGTTATAGCATTTCCTAAAAAGGAAGTAGCCAATTCAATCAAAAAAATATTAGCGCAGAGCGGTTATACAGTCACGGCGGTTGCAAATACAGGAGCTTCAGCACTTTCGAGCATGAACGGACTGAATATGGGAATCATCATATGCGGATACAGATTTTCAGACATGATGTACAGTGAGATATACGAGTATATGCCTAAGGAGTTTCAGATGCTTCTCATAGCGTCGGCAGCGGGTATCATGGAAAAAAATGTGGATAATCTGATGTCATTATCCATGCCACTCAAAGTGCATGAGCTTTTGCAGACTGTTGAGATGATGGATTACACGATAACGCGCCGCAGGAAAAAGCTCAGGCAAAGGCCTAAGGTACGTTCAAAGGAGGATCAGGAGATGCTAAGCAGTGCAAAGGCTGTACTGATGGAACGAAATGGATTCTCAGAGGAGGAAGCACACCGGTATATCCAGAAGCGAAGCATGGATAACGGCACCGGTCTTGTGGAAACAGCACAGATGATACTAAGCCTTATGACTGATGTGTAGTGTGCGCTTTATGAAGCCGGACAGAAGAGCGTATGATAGTAGCTGCAAAGGCTTGAACAGTTACTATAAAAAATAATGATAAAAAAACATATTTACACTTGCATGGTAAAGTGATAAATTAGACTTATTGTAAAGTAACAAAGGAGAGATAAACATGTTTCAGATTAATGATAACTTTCAGAAATTACCGGGAAGCTACCTTTTCAGCACAATAGCTAAAAAGGTTGCAGCTTATCAGGAGGCAAATCCGGATAAAGAGATAATAAGGCTTGGAATCGGCGATGTAACACAGCCGCTTGCACCTGCAATTATTGATGCTATGCACAAGGCAGTTGACGAGATGGGAAGTGCAGCTACATTCCACGGATACGCACCTGACCTTGGATATGAGTTCTTAAGAAAAGCAATTTCAGACAATGACTACAAGGCAAGAGGCTGCGATATCTCAGCAGATGAGATTTTTGTTTCAGACGGAGCAAAGAGTGATTCAGCCAACATCCAGGAGCTTTTCTCAGCAAACAGCCGCATCGCTGTTACAGATCCTGTTTATCCTGTATATGTTGATTCCAATGTCATGGCAGGAAGAACAGGCACATATGATGCTCAGAAAGAGACCTGGAGCAATGTAATCTATATGCCGTCAACAGCAGATAACGGCTTTGTTCCGGAGCTTCCAAAGGAAGTACCGGATATGATTTATCTTTGTCTGCCAAACAACCCGACAGGAACAACTCTCAAAAAGGAGCAGTTACAGGTATGGGTTGACTATGCAAACAAGAATGGTTCAGTCATCATCTTTGATGCAGCCTACGAGGCATATATCAGCGAAGCTGATGTGCCACACTCAATCTATGAGTGTAACGGTGCAAAGACATGTGCCATCGAGCTTAGAAGCTTCTCAAAGAACGCCGGCTTTACAGGCGTGCGTCTTGGCTTCACAGTAGTACCTAAGGAGCTTAAGTGTGGTGATGTATCACTTCATGCTATGTGGGCACGCCGTCACGGAACCAAGTTCAACGGTGCACCATACATCGTGCAGAGAGCAGGCGAGGCAGTTTACTCAGATGCCGGAAAAGCACAGCTTAAGGATCAGGTAGCATACTACATGAACAATGCAAAGACAATAAAGACAGGTCTTGCAGAGGCAGGCTTTACAGTATACGGCGGAGTAAATGCACCATACATCTGGCTCAAGACACCGGATCAGATGACATCATGGGAGTTCTTCGATTACCTGCTTGAGAATGCCAACGTGGTAGGTACACCTGGCTCAGGCTTTGGACCAAGCGGAGAGGGCTACTTCAGATTGACTGCTTTCGGAAACTATGAGAACACAGTAAAGGCACTTGAGAGAATCAAGGCACTGTAAAAAATCAGATCAAATAAAATAAAAATACCGTCATGGCGATGTTCCATGACGGTATTTTTTTAATTTTTCTTGAAACCGGCTCTCTTACGAAGAGTAGGGTCAAGAATCTTCTTTCTGATTCGAAGGCTCTCAGGTGTTACCTCAAGAAGCTCATCTGTATCAATAAAGTCGATAGCCTGCTCAAGGCTTAATACTTTAGGTGGTACGAGTGTGAGTGCCTCATCTGCTGATGAAGAACGTGTATTTGTAAGATGCTTCTTCTTACATACGTTGAGCTCAATGTCCTCGGCCTTTGAACACTGTCCGATAACCATTCCGGAGTAAACCTTGGCACCCGGTCCGATAAAGAGTGTTCCTCTCTCCTGTGCAGAGAAGAGTCCGTATGTTACAGCCTCACCTGACTCAAAGGCAATGAGTGAACCTGTTGCACGATATGCAATCTCACCCTTGTATGGCTCGTAGCCGTCAAACATGGTGTTTAAGATTCCGTTACCTTTTGTAT
>ERZ1034678.1590-NODE-1590-length-11107-cov-68.662595_pt1 | contig 11107 bp, 9 predicted proteins | sample MGYA00520640_ERZ1034678 | MGnify/ENA primary metagenome ERZ1034678 (study PRJEB33766, sample SAMN09781767) | gut metagenome | biome: gut microbiome | host: Homo sapiens | place: Madagascar | study: EMG produced TPA metagenomics assembly of the PRJNA485056 data...
AGCGTATATCCCATACTCTTTTCATCATCCAGACACAAAGAATCCAGACCTTCATGATATGCCAAGTCAATAAATGGAACAATTCGTTCATCATATTGTTTGGCAATGCCAATCACATCTTCATAATCCAATATCCTGTCTTCAAAGACAAGAGCATGTATAATAGAAGAAACGATAACGCAAGAGCCCACACAGCGTGGATCAAAATGAGTTAGCTTACAGATATTCTCTGCATTATTAGCCACATTGTCCTTCACAAGTCCTACCACCGAAGTTCTCATGACGGCTCCATTAGCTGCAGCTTTTTTCTTTCCCATCTTCCAGATAATCTCTGCAGCCTTCTGTGGATTCGAAGTATAGTCGCCAAGAGCCATTACATTATATGTATGCCGGCCAATTCCCATGCCTCCGTTCATCATCCATTCCTTAAACCTTCTGGCAATATCAAGAATATCTACCTTTTGACAAGCCACAAAGGAATCTAAGATGCATAGCATCATATCAGTATCATCTGTCCAGTCGCCTCTTTGCCAACGACGACGATGATCATCCTGCACGATTTGTGAATAGTTCTCTATCCCATTAGGATAAAAACGATCCACCTCTTGCTTGGACATAAACTCCGTGCTCAGTCCCAAGGCATCTCCTACAGCTTGCCCGAAGATGGTACCGAGGAATCTTTCTTTTATAGTTTCATTTTCCATATTTTTTCTATTCATACAACCAACCAATCGTAAAATCGCCCATATCTAGCAATAGTACTGTACCGATTACACAGTTACACTTGGTACCGATCCTGCGCTATCATCATATAATTAAGTAAGACAATAAAACATTGTTAGTCAACATAATTAGATAAACAACAACAAACAACACTATATTCACCCAATGATATGAACAATTCCATTTTTTCGCTATTGATTCCAAATCATTAACACACAAATTGAAAGCATACTCAAATGGTAAATGGTAATGTCGAATCATTTTAATGTATAAAAAGACATTCAATACTGCATACAATATCAATATCAACAATACGAAAAAAGACATGAAACCGTAAAAGCGACCTGATATAATCCAACAAACACTTGGGCATATTGCAGACGAAGCCAATACTCCTCCTTGCAGCCACAAATTAAAAGCAACAGAAATTTGCTTGTAATTTAAGCCACAACACTTACCTAGCATCAAAAGAAAAGTGACACAAAGCCCGAAAATGCCCATCACAATCATTCTTACGACATTATATTTTTTCATTTCTATCCAAACCTTTTATACATCATATTCCGACTTGTAACATTTAGTCCTTTCTACCAGGTATCGTTATCTGTGAAAAAATAGTATTTTCATCCCATTCTGGTATTTCTGTCACATTGATATCAGGCAACAAAAAATCCTCGATATCTGGATATTTTGCCAATATTGCTTCGTCACTAACAGTAAGTCTTGAACGAATCTTTTTGAAGAATTTTACTTCTGTGTATTCTATGCGATTATCAGCTTCAATAGCTTTGATGGCAAGTGATACCAGTAATAACTGCTCTGTTTCGTTCAATTCCACAGAATTTAGTTCTTTAAGATATGATTGCAGAAACATTCCACCCTGCTCATTGATTTCTGTAATCCATGAGTTAAGGTACTTCTCCGAATCAATACAGTTGAAGATTTTGTCCTTTGCACACAAATCTCTAACCAGATTTACTTCTTCTGTAGCAATATCTCCATCACAAGCTATGCAACAGAAAACCGTTTTCAAATATAATTCTTCTTTTATCATAATTATAATCGTTTAAATGTTAAAACCAATATGAGGTCTATCATCTGACTTTTTTATCTCCTCGCCATTCATCATAGCCCGAATACGCTCGTATTTGCGCAGTTCATTGTTGCTAAGTGAAGGATTAGTGTTTGATATTGCAGTTTTCAATAGCTCCATTGTTATTTTACTATGTTGCCGAAGTGCATTTCGTGAGGCATCATTAACTATAAGTTGTATATCTGCCGAAACATAACCTTGAGTCATATCAGCTAATTGAGGATAGTCTAATCCAAAATCGTAAGGACGTTTTTCAAGATACAACTTGAACAACGCTATTCGAGCTTCGAAATCAGGCACACCAATGTAATACTTTTTATCCAATCGTCCTGCACGCAAGATAGCAGGATCTATCATATTGGGATAATTGGTTGCTCCAATAATAAAGACACCTTTTTCTCCCGTCCGATCCATCTGTGCCAACATCTCATTCACTGCACTTCTAGACATTTCATGCACATTGCCATCATCACGATTAGGAACAAGCTCATTCATCTCGTCTATGAAAATCACAGTTGGTGCATTCTCCTCAGCCTCTTTAAACATCTTGGCAATGTTCTCTTGTGTAGCATTGACATAACGACTCTTTAGTGTTGCTGGTGTAATGCACATAAAATTGAATCCAACCTCTTCAGCAAAATGTTTTGCGAAGAATGTTTTTCCACAACCAGGAGGCCCATACAGTAACATTCCATTTGGTATGGTTACACCATAACGATGATATTCTTCAGGGTTGTGGAGAGGTTCGATAACTTCTTCACGCATTGTTTGCTTCAACTCTTCCATACCAGCAACAGCAGCAAATCCTTCACCGTTTTTCTTTATTTCTGTAGAACCAGATGCATCATTTGAATGCGGTTGTGAGAGAATTTTTCGCTTCGTTGATTGACGTTCAATTTTTACTTCACCATCAATAGCCTTTATAAACTCATCGGCACTTTGGAATCTGTCCTCAGTATCATAGCTTATAGCTTTTGCTATTACATTTAGCAATTGATCGTCAAGTTCATACCAGTCTTCTTTTGTCAGTTCCAACTCCTTGTCTCGTTCTGCTAAAATACGGTCTATGATTTCTTGTCCATGCATTTTTGAAACATCAACAAACCAAGGTAATTCGCCGTAAAGAAGATGAAACATCATTACTCCAACAGAATAGAGATCTGTCTGAATAGAGCATACTCCCGAAAATCGTTCTGGTGCAAGATAGAAAGGATTCAGTTCATCCAAGTTAGGTTTGGCTGGCGGTTGGTTCAAGAATCTTGCATAACCAAAGTCTATGAGTTTCAAATCTTGCAAATCTCCGACGAGATTGAGGAAAACGTTTTGTATCGTCACCTCGTTATGTATAACTGGAATTGGCAGCGAATGTAAAAATGATAATGCCGACAATACTGCCTTAGCTATTGTTTTTATCTCATAAACGCTGATTTCATCATCACGGATAATTCTCTGCGACAAAGTTTCTCCGCTTACAAATTCGGTGACGAACCAAGCATATTTACTTCCGTTCATCATCATATTGCCAGAGTCTATAAACAGACAAAGGTTATGGTGATGCAGCAGTTTGGCTATCTCCACTTCTATCACTCGTCCATCATCATCAATCTGATTACGATTGAGTTTTGAATAGTTGATGAGTTTCAAGAAACGAGTTTTGCCACTTGAGTCTTTCACACGATAGGTTTCCGCATAAGAACCATGCTTATGCGGAAACACTACAATGTATGAACCTATTTTTTCGTTCTTCTTGAAGTACATAATCCTACTACTTAAAGAAATATAAATATAATACAACCAATAAGGAACAACAATGTTACCATACAACCTGATTTTGAATCATTATTTCTCGCTGTTGAAAGTATTTCTTGCATTCGTCGATTACCATTAGCTATATTTCTATTTAACATTGCAAGTTCTTCAACTTTAGGTTTCAAAGCGACAAGTTGAGTATGAATATTTTCCGGCAATTCGTAATGCAAGATATTCTCAAGACACAGTATAGCACATTGTGACTCTTTATCCTTAAAGTCCAAGATATCTTGCCTTTCTGTTATTCCATCGTCACTTTTACCTACTTGTTGTGTTAGTATTCCCTGTTGCGACAGAAGCATAAAAGTCAAGGCACAATTGATTTCTTTAGACAATTTATCTCCTTTTGAAATATCATGAAGAGACTTCATGTATTCTAATAGAGAACTAAATGATGTTATCTTATCCATTTTCTATCATTTTTAATACATTATCTAGTGTTGTTGAGAAAATGATATTTTGACTACGAATTTTATGTTTATCAAAAATTACCATAATGTCAACATCTTTATCCAAAAATGGAACTAGGGCGGCTTGTGCATCCAAACTGCTTATGTACAATTCTTCAAACTGCCGTTTTAATGCAATATTAGTAGGAACTATTATTAAATCATCTATACTCGCTTCGTTCAATTGTTTGCCCAGTAAATCTTTATGAGCATCATTTTTTCTAAAGCTTCTTTTATTCCCATAATTACAAACTATTTTAGTAATCCTCCTGCATTAGCCGCTTCCTCATTCGGCATAAGGTCAATAAGACCACATACAATAGGGTGAAGTTTGTCAACCGATGGCTGATTATTTATTTCTTCCAAGCCTCTATTAACAAGTTGGCGAGCACGTGTCGAGTCTTTCCAAGAAATCGTTCCAAAACGATTATGACAATCACGTATAAGCCCCATACACTGATATACCAAAGTCAAGTGAACAAACAAGCTGCTAATTTGGTCTAGAATTTCTCGCCCAAGCTTTGCGTCTTTCACTCGAATGACGTTATCTACTTGCCCCCGAATTTGGTTCACTAGTAGAGCAGACTTGTCGTTACCTAATTCATTTTGCGCATTTTCCAATCTGTCAAATTCTTCTCGAAGTTCTCGTTCTACACGTTGCCACTCAGTACTATCGTCAAGTTCCTCTATTTTGCGTAGGAGTTCCTTCAAATTTGACATAGTGCGCATAGGATCGTTCCTACTTGAAGCCAATTCTTTTACGGCATCAAGTTCTTTGGTCAACTCCTCTACAGAGATACCAGAGGAGAGCAATGCCTCTATACTTCTTTGAGCAGAACCCAACTCTTTGTTTACCCACGAAATAGCATTCTCAGAAGACTCACGCTTACTTAAGTCAAGTTCTTTTTTTACAGTGAAGTCAACTGATGGGAAATACACTTCCATGGTCATCATCTCTGAGGAATCAACATGCAACGTAATTTCCACATTGGAATTTTCAGGGATGAGCTGTTCTACGTCATCACCAGTTACAACCACATTGGATATTTGCGTATTTAATGCAGCAGTTTTTCCTTCGGCTTCTAAGCCTGATACTTGATAAACAGGAATAGACAATACGTCTGTAGAAACTCCAGGGCGCAATGCCTGTGTTGTTTTTCTATCTGGCACAACACCTACGGCTGGCAGAGGTTTATTTTTTTCCAATCCTTTGGCAGGTAAGAACACACCACGTTTCTTTACGTCATTGTAAACAGCTATACCTATATTGTATGGAAGAGGTGCGGCACCTACTTTGACACCTTGGATAATGGTAAACTCAGAAGGGAAAACCTCAACGGCATTGCCTTGCTGATTATAAGCCTTAACTTTGAATGTATTTGGCTTGCCTTCAAGCAAGAATGCCTCAATGACATTGCCACTTGCATCAACCTGAGTTCGGTCACTTCTCCACGCACCATCTGCACGCTGTAATTCTATAGATAACTCATTAGGACTATTGTTTCCTGTCTTTTCCTTATCGATGCTGATGCTGACCCATTCAGATGACTCTACAGATGTAGATTCATAACCAACTTGCAGAAATACAATTTCCGACTTTGCTTCTTTTTTTATTTCTGCCTCATTGATATTAGCATCAATAGTAGAAGCATAAAGAGCAGCTCCACGCGCTACTGCGGTCATAGGATTGATACTCGTATCAACATTTGGTGTAATCTCTGCTTTCAACATATCACGAATGATTGGCGAATAGGTTGGACCACCGACAAGAATTAGAGAAGACAGGTCTTTTCCTGTAAGACCATTACGTTCCAACAGTTTCTTACAGATACCAACTGCTTTCTTATATTGCTCACCAACAGCGTCTATAAGTTGATCTTTGGTAATGGTTATTTCGAGATCAATCTCCTCCCCATTATCATCTTGACCCAAATTAAGATTGCGGTCATAAGTAGAATAGTCTGCACTATCTGCAAATGATAATGCTATTCTCATTTCCTCCGCAGGACCTTTAAGTGCATCTATTAAAGCTTTCTTTTTCCATTCTGTAGTCTCATATGAAGAAAGAGCATAGTCCTCTTTCAAACTTGGCATAAGAATTTTATTAACAACGGCTTCATCAAGGTTCTTACCACCAAGATAGTTATCACCTTCTGTATCAAACACCGTCAATATTCCATCTTCGACCTTTACAAGAGCTGCGTCAAACGTACCTCCGCCAAAGTCAAAGACCAACCATTTGCCATCTTTCTTCTCACTCGACAATCCATACGCCATACAAGCGGCTATAGGCTCTTGTAACAATTCACACTGCTTGAAACCTGCGATACGTGCAGCCTTCATAGTAGCATCCTTTTGGATTGCAGTAAACATAGCAGGTACTGTTATAACAACAGAATTTACAGTTTCATCATTGATAAGACTCTTCAACTCTTTCAATACTTCTGCGGAAAGTTCCTCTGGAGAATAACTATCCTTTGGCATATTCTCATTGGAATATTTCTTATCTGAACCCATTTCACGTTTGAATTCTAAATAGCCACACTCCTTTGGAGGCTCATTCTTGCTCAAAGCTGTAATAGCATCAGAATACACAGAATCCTTTGCTTTCATGCCAATACGCAAAGCACGTTCCCCCTTTTTATTCTTTGAGAAATAAACACAAGAAGGCAATGTGTCCATAAGGTTTTTGGTCTGCTTAATAACAGACTCTCCATTCTCCATTCTGGCAATAGCCGAGTTTGTCGTACCAAGGTCTATGCCATAGTCTATTTTGATTCTTGCCATGGTTATAGTATTTTTAAATGTTTTGACTTACTACAATTTCAGCAGGTTGTATCATCTTACCATTATAATTAACCTGCATTTTTATCATTCCCGTGATTATACGCTTGCCTTCAGGTAAACTTTCATCTGGAACGAATCTTGTTTTGAATTGCATACCATCGTTATATTCCTGTCCAAGCAAACTTATAATTTCGTATCCATTAGCACGCACATTGTTTATCATACGGTCCTTTGCTTGAACAAGTTGCTTGTAGCCCCTTACAGATTTATCCATCTTCGAAAGGTTCGTCTCGATTCTTGCTATTTCATCTGCAAGTTTAACAACAAGTGTATGGTCTGGTTCTCCAGTTGGCTTACTTGCAGATGATGCAGATGCATCAAGTTGCTTTTGTACAATAGCAAGAAGTTGATTGTCTAACTTTACCGACTCTTCTTGCATTTTAGTTTGAGCTGCTTGCAATGCCTCTTGCGCTTTACGTACATCATCAACAGTTGATGTACCCGTTTTAATACGCTTAGTTAACCAACATGCCACACCTACTATAATAGCAAGGACAACTATCACGACTATTACTCCACACAAAGTACGAGATTGAAGCAGGTCTTGGTTGGTACGAACATTATTATCTGTAGCGTCAATCTTTCCATTTATATTTTTTCTATCAGAAGATTGTACTTCTTCCAAAGAATTACACTTGTCTTGCATACTGTCAATAGCCATACGCTGTATTTCATTTTCCTTTACAAGTGTTTGTATCTTGCGTTCTGCCTCTTTCTGTCTCTCTACTAGTTTTCGCAAATTATTATCTGCTTTAACTTGCTTGTTCTGTAAAATTGAACATTTTTCCTCCAAAGCCTTAACCTTGTCTGTATCTGTTGATGGCTTAGCATAAGCAAACAAGCCTTCTAATACTAGCCCCAATAGTATTATTATAACCCTATTCATATTATTACATATTTATTAAACCATATATTGTTAAAACTACCAATCCAAAAATTGCACACAACATGACCATGCAACCGCTTCCGCTGCTTGTAGATGATTTATTATCTACAGAATGCATGAATGGATTCGAGCGATTATACATCTGACTTATTATTCGCTTTTGCTCATCAAAATGTTTTCTAAAGTCGAAAGTCATATCAAAAGAATCCATTTCAAGAATAGCCAAATAGGCACTAGATATTGTAGAATTAAACTCCAAATTATAAGATGAGACTCGAGATGACGTAGAATTATTGACTATTTTTATAACATCATTCAATGCCATAGACACAATTTTTGTTGATAATTTCTTATAATCAAAATCACGAACTGACGAACATTGTTTCACAACTCTAAGATGTTCCTTTGTTCTATTCAATAAAGTTGTTATTTTAGAAAATTGACGATCATGAACTAAATCATCCATTCCCGCCAACATATATGAAGAGACATTCAAAAATGGACTATCAGATTGTCTTTCTATTGTTTTTGTCGTACCATTAAAAGAATCAATAGCCTCATATATTGCAACAACTTCAGAAGAAACCATATCAGAAAATACTATTTGTCTATAGATACTAAACAACGTTTCTTTATTTGACAGATAACGAGCTTTAAATTCCTCATTTTTATCAAAAGTATCCATAATCAATGTTACTTTCCAAGCCGAAACAAGCACCTTAGCCAAATATGCTTCAGACTTATCCTTCTGTGCCGCATTTACTTCTTCAATTACATTATGAAGAGCATTACTTACTACCTGAGTAGACAACTCTATATAATATTGATTAGAAACGCCTAACTTTTGTTTCATTGAAACAAATAACTTTTGCGTTGATTTCAATAAAATTTCAGCAAAATCTATTTTATCTGGCAACGAGCAAAATTTTCGCAATTCCTCATGAATAGCTCTATCTTCTGCAAACACCTCCGATGGTGGCAAGTTGTCAATAATCCTTTGAAGAATATCGACGTTCTCCTTACATCTATCTTTAGCCATTTGTCCTACAACAATGCTTTTTGCATATTTCTGTAAGTTCATGGCTTTGTGTGCAGCACCAGGTTCTTCGGAATCATTAAAGTAATCAATACCACATTGTAGTATTTCAAGTCCTAACTTATCAGCAATCATTTGATACTGCAAATCAGTTAGAGAAAGTATTTTGTTAAGCTGCGAGAGAGCATTCCTCGTATTTTTCCTTAATTCTTCTCCAGCATTGAGCCTTGCATTAGAACCTTTACCTTTGGATTTTTTGGCTATTTCAACAGCTTCTTGTATGCTATCAACAAGAGGTTTCACAGCCTTTTCGCCAATATGACTTTTCCAAGCATCTTTAGTTATGAAAGGAAGTAGCTTGTTTATCCCTACTTCCCCACACAAAACATCAAGAAAAGAAAATACTAAGTTTGAAACTTCAATATTTCCTTCTGTTCCGATTATTGCAGATACGAATTGGTTAATGTATTGTGTATTCTCATACAGAACTTCAGCACACGTTATGGCGCAGCTATAGTTTCTACATATCAAAGCACACACAATACGATTCTGCAAAGATGATGCACAATCTCTTTTTTGCCAAATTTTCTCAGCCTTATCTATTTCACCTGCAATAAGATGATTAAAAGCCACATCATCTAATGGAGTAGTTTTTAGAAACCAAAACTGAGCATACAATATTTGATCTTTAGGCAAAGTTAACTTTGCTTCAGCATCTGCTACCGAAGCCTCTGTACGATTAATTGGTGAAAGATAATTAGATAAATCTAATGGAAATGACACCGGCTTCCCCACTTTCAGAAAAGCTTTCATACGATTGTGATTAGCCAATCTTTCCTTTGTTGGAGAATTTGAATAAACCCCTAACAGACGATATGGATTGCTTTGTAGTATATTCATTTTAATTCCTTGAACAAATAAAATCAACAGACTCCCTTGTTGACGAAATCAACTCTCTAATATATACGAAAAAGCGCGGAGCCAGACTGTTGCCCGTTCCACGCTATTAAGGCCTTCGCATTGCCCTGTCTGTCGAAACGAACAACGCTGGAAGCCCCACGCCGATGTAAGTATATAGCACCACCTATCAACTCATTGCCGAAATGCTATGAGCCGACAAGGACTGTATATATGATACATCCCAAGGGGCGTCCCCGTTGCTTTGTTCTTGACAGACATTTGGAAGTTGCGAAGTTCTAATAGCGTCAAAACCAAAGCGTACAGTTACGCCTTTATGTATATATGTCCATCCCACCTTCGCCCAATAGGAGCTTCCAGTAAGGATATGACACCACAAAAGTAATAATTATTATTGAAACAACAAAACTTTTAGCAAAAAAGTTTCGAAAAAAGTTGTGTGAGGGGACACAATAGTAAAAAGGAGAGCTATCTCGGAACATGATTCTTCCAACAAAAGGGATGAGGCTATAATGATATTTAGAAAGAAGTACGCAAGCGATAAAGAACCAATAAATGCACGCACGTATAAATCTTTTTTCTCGAAAAAAGTCTCAAAGTCTCATTTTTCGGCAGTAAACAATGCTTATATCTTTTATTCTCAGAGCTTTAACATGAATGAGACTTCCCTAAAAATGAAGAGAGAAGTATCATCGAAGTATCATAAATTAGCGAGAAGTATCATGATTTCTTGCTTGCATCGAAAAAAAATGCTTTATGAAGTGATAATAATAGCATTTTTAAGGCAATAAACAGGATGTTTTTGCGTTTAGTAAAACAGAATGTTTTATTCTTAATACTTAAGAAACATGGATGAAAAGGAATTACTGAAAAAGGCTTTTGAGTACGGAAACGTACCTAGCAACATCACCTACTGTTTCACCGAACCATGTCCGATGAAAAACAAATGTATCCACTATCTATCCGGACTCTACAAAAACGAGAAGACTGATAGAGGGGATGCCATCTTCCCAAATGCCCTGAAAAACGGGAATTGCAAGTACTTCGCTCCGCTGCGTGTCGTGAAAATGGCATGGGGATTCGACAAACTCTTTGCCGAAATGAAAGTGAAAGACGCTCCTGCACTGCGCGCCGAAATGAGAGACTACCTCGGTAGCAAAGGACAATACTACCGTTACAAACTGGGACAACTGAAACTCCTGCCGGAACAACAGGCATATATCAAACAGCTCTTCGCCAGATACGGATATAAAGATGTTGAATTCGACTATTTCGCAGAAGAGATTGATTTCACTAAAAGCTAATCTTTTTCTCTGCCCTCCAGATGTTCCAGCCATGCCATTTAA
>ERZ1034678.1604-NODE-1604-length-11055-cov-18.234000_pt1 | contig 11055 bp, 5 predicted proteins | sample MGYA00520640_ERZ1034678 | MGnify/ENA primary metagenome ERZ1034678 (study PRJEB33766, sample SAMN09781767) | gut metagenome | biome: gut microbiome | host: Homo sapiens | place: Madagascar | study: EMG produced TPA metagenomics assembly of the PRJNA485056 data...
CGATGACTTCCCTGGGGCGCAAGATTACCTCGCATACAGTAGAGAATTATGTTTCAGCATTGGTAGATAGCTATATCTTCTATTCCGTCTCCCGATTTGACACCAAAGGAAAGCTGCTGTTGAAGACAGGTCAGAAACTTTATCTGGCTGATATCGGTTTGCGCAACGTAATCAATGGTACCAAAGGTGGCGATTTGGGACATATCCTGGAGAACGTAGTTTATCTGGAGTTGGCCCGTCGTGGCGGAGAAATCTATGTGGGTAAAGTGGGTGATGCCGAAATAGATTTTGTAGTGATAAAAGGTGAGTACAAGGAGTATTACCAGGTGTCGCTGAGTGTGAGGGATGAGAATACGATGAATCGTGAACTGTCTCCCCTGCAAGCCATTCAGGATCATTATCCAAAATATCTCCTTACGATGGACAATGATCCTGAAGTGCTGCATGATGGAATCAGGCAGATATATGTGCTCGACTGGCTGGTGAAGGGGTAGGGGGTATTCCTCCGCTTCCCCTGTAAGTATGGTTGAAAAGCTTTCAATTAATCATTGATGGTGAATAAGTAAAGGGCGTGCAAGATGTAATCAATGCACGCCCTTCTAAGTTCTAGTTTATAACAGAGTTATTATATAGAGTGATAGATTAAAATCCCATCCTTTTCTGTTAACCTGGATATAGCATAGTAAAAGTTACTATTTGTGACAGCTCTTTTTGTGTCCGCAGTATTTGCAATATGATTGCTGCCAAACCTCTCCGTTGGTGATTTTTCATTGTCATATACCCTGATTCGTGTCGGGCGCAACTTCTAATTGTTATTCTTGTTTCTTCTTTGTCTGTTTATGTATAATTTGTCTGAAATGTCACCACGTCAGAGAATTTATTTTTTCTCTTTTGGCTTTGTTACCATATGCAGCCCTCTCAACAATAGTTACCTTTATATATAATTAGGTGAATCCCCCATTAAACCTAACTTTTCTTATTTCAGTAAGCGGTTTTTGCTTAAAATATTTTAAAACCATATCAAGATATTGGTATTTTTTTGTTTTTCTTATTGTTATTTCAATTTATTTCTATATCTTTGCATTTGGATTGCATAGCCAGATTGGAGTTGTCGCTGTTAGACGAGTTCTTGCATGATAACCAAGTCGGCAGCCTACGCCGTGCTGAGTGTAGTGAAGTCTCAAGCTAATCTATACACAAGCGGGCAATGGGTGGGAATAGCAGTCCAGACATAGAAGGCGTTTATCGACGCTTTGTTCTTGACACATCGAAATCTTGCAACCCTCGATATTATAGTCTGGAACTTAGTCAACGGTAGATGTCCCGGGTGTGATTATATCAATCCCGTGGAGACTTGTAGGTATGGATTGTACTCTTTTCGGGGCGCAATCAGATGTATTATACAGGTCTCTTTACGGACGTGGTTTTCATATCGGCGTGGGCTCTGACGTTGTCTGTTCGACTATAATAGGCAGTGCAAGAGCCTCGATGTGTGGAATGGGCAACAGGACGATTCCACGCTTTTTTTGTGTCGCAATTTAACGGTTTTTCTGTCTAGAAATAAGTTAGCACCGATATGAAAGTCGATGAATGGACATCTAACGATGGACACACCCTAGGAGGTGGTGAATTCCCTCCTTGCGCTGGACTTACCTCCAACGCCATCCCCGAAGCTCAAAGCACCATTTCCGCAGAGAGTTCACAAACAGGGGTGTCCACCAAAAATGCACTTTTGCCAACTAAGTCTAAAGCACAACGAGAGGCAGATATTCCTCATTGGTATGCCTTACGTACCACTTATGGAAGAGAGAAAAAGGCATACGACTATTTGACCGCCAAAGGTATCACGGCTTTCTATCCTACCACTAATGTAGTAAAGCTTATAAAAGGTAAGCGCAAAAATGTTACCGAATCACGTTTACCCAACATCTTCTTTGCCTATGGAACAGAAGAGCAACTCAAAGAATATGTTTATGACAACGTAAACCTCCCATTCCTCCGTTTTTATTATCGTCACTACCACGAAGGGAACAAGATAAAAAAGACTCCATTGATAGTTCCAGACAATCAGATGGAAAGTCTGAAAATCATCTGTGCTGCTGATGCAGACAATACCTTCGTATCTTTAGTCAAAGTTCCAAAGTTCGAGAAAGGACAGCTGGTAAAGGTTGTTGATGGTGCATTTAAAGGAGTGACAGGAAGAGTTGCAAGGTGGCAAGGGCAACAGAGAGTTGGTGTGGTAGTGGATGACTTGGTTACAATGGCAACTGCTTACATACCTAGTGCATTTTTAGAATTAATATGATAATATTAGATGAAAATTTTTAAAATCTTAGTTTGTGCTTTTTTCTTTTTATGTAGCAACTATGTCATGGCTGGCATATTGTTGATGCAGTATAAAAGTGGTAAAGTAAAAAAGCATTACGCACAACTACGAAATACCCATTTAAATAGGCATTTTATAGTTGCAATAGATGGTGCGATGCCTATATACACAAATGAATTGTTGAAGAATTCTACTAAGGAATATGTCGAGAATTTATTGAATGAATATTTTGAATACGACAAAAATGATTTTATTTCATTGGTTACATATCAGATAGACTTGTCCGATCCTGATTTCAATAGATTTACTTTTGTTCCACACAATTCCAACGGAGCGTATGCATTATGGAAACAGCAGGATAAAGTGGATTTCTCTGCATTTGGGAATTGGGCTGGCATGGTTATTCAGCAAAATCGTTTTGTTGGTATAAACAAAGCCTCTTTTCAATCTGCTGCTAAACAATATATACTTCAAGCAGTCAAACAAAGTTCTAATCTTGGAGCTAATGACACATATATAATAATGTTAAGCGATGAAAAAGTAAACGGAGTTGATGACAATTACCAATTGGAATGGAATAATATTTCAACTTCAAGAGGTTCACGCATCGCACCTTATAGAGAAGAAGTTTTTTCCAAACTAAAGAACATTAATCAGCGCTACCAATTTGAGCCTGTGAGATTTTATGGACAGTATAAACATGAATTTGCTCATATTGCCAAAGAACCATTTGTTCTTGCAATATATAAAGTACGCCCAACGGTTATTCCATCCATACAGTCGATAGCCAATATCCCTGCACAACTTCCATTCAAGAAAGTGCGTGGCGGTTACGCTTTCGACCTAGATTTGAGTACGACAGATTCTATGTACTCTGTAAACAAGACTGAATTGATACTAAATGGTAAAAATAAAAAATATACAAGCAAAGAAAGTAAATTCAACCAAGTAATAGGCAAAGAAGTTCTCTCGGAAGGCGACACCGTAACAGTGAGAGTTTGGGTGAATTACAAAGATGGCATATATAATGGTCTTGTGATGAATCCCTATGATGAAGACTATAGGAAAGGATTGACGATAACTCAATCTGTTGTCTTTAAGGACGATGCTAAAATTTTGGGGAAAATTGCAATGCCAGACTTCCTATGGTGGTTTTGGGCGGATGATGTGCAGGCAATCGTTATTTTTTGGGATGTGATAATACTGTTGTTGATAATAATGATAGTATGTTTTATAGTTTATAGATGTTTTTTGTCAGTGACAACATATACGCCTCAAAATAAAGCTATTAAAATAAGAAAATGTGAATAAATATATTAAAGGTCAAGATATTACTATGCAGAAAAATAATATAAAGAAAAGCAATACACCTTTAAATGACATCATAGTTGACTTAGGTTGTAAAAATGCCAATTCTAATATTGGCAAATGGGAAATAAATATAGAACCTCCTAAAAGATTTTGGATTTTCAGAAAGCTTGGTCTTAATATTAAGAGAAAAATAAGACTGTATTTAGGTGATATAAAAGCAGATGATTTAAAGATAGATGCCAATACGCTGTTGTATATATCACTTAAAAATGAAGAATGGGCTTATGGGGAAAAGAAAGATATTGATATAGATTCTTTGAGTGTTTATTTTCATGTCATAATCAATCCTTTATCGATTTTAGACTGTAAACATAAACAAACTGAAAATGGTGATAACAGATATCCTATCTCATTCAATATCTGTATGGAAGATTGTTCAACAGGAAGACAAATCAATACGATTCCTGTTACAGTGTTTATAAGGCTAACTAAGAAATCTGTATGTCCATCTATAAGCATTAGGTTGAATTCTATGAAAACAGAATATCATTCTGGATTGAAAAATGAAGAAATAGGTATATTGACTATTTCAAATGATGCAAAATTCAATTATAATCCCTATGTAACAGGAAAAGTTAAACTTCTTGTGTATGACACAGAAAGAAATATATTTGTAGATAACATCTATTTGAAAGACGCAGATGATGATGGTTATGTCAACTTTGGCACTTTAGATTCTGGAAAAGAAAAAAAATACGGCATCGAGGCAAACTATCCTAGTATAGGAAACCCTGCAAGTATGAGTAACAAATACGAACTCACTGCAATATATGAAGATGAAAAGAATACCGAGTTTTGTAGAAGTAAGGTTAATTTTGTCGTAGAAAGAAATAGTGCAAAACCACAGTTGTTGGTTTCATTACAAAGAAACCAACAAAAAGAATCGATATATATCACCAACGAAGAAACTGTAAAATGGGATGATAAAGTTATAGATTTCTCGAATGAACAAGACTTGTTGAAGCATTGTTTTTCGTTTCAGTTAAAGAATGGCTGTAAGAACGGATTGACTGATACAGGATTGATTATTGAGGATGTAAAATGCACTCCTAAATTGCCAATCTTGGCAAAAGGAAAATTTCATGGATGTAAAACGCTTGATGATATTTTCGGCTTTTCCCAATTGTCATCTTCTATATTGGTTGCAGGTGAAATAAAAGAATTCGAAGTTTCCTTTCGTCAAAATGATATTGTAGAACTTTTTACATGTGATGGAAGCAATAAAGATTTTAATACAAATATAGAATTTATTGTTTCTTTCAAATATTGGGATTGTCCAAACATCCAAGAGGCTAAAGAACTACCTGTTTCACTACAACGTGAATTTAAATTTACTGTGTGTATGACGTTGTATCAACTCCCAAGTGTAAATTGGCTTGCAATTGATTACGGAACTTCTGCCATAGCCTGTAGATTTGCTGGAGAGACATTGCATCTTCGTGATAAGAAATTGGAATTATGGGGTGTTAAAGAAGATTCTTACGAAAATGGAACTCAGTATCTGTCGTCAAACATTATTTACAGGAATAATAAAACCGTCGATAAAAGTAAGTCTTCACTTATATGTGATTATGAAGATAGGGACGATTTGCCAAAATATAAATCATTAGCAATTGCATTGTCTCCTACTGTAGAACAGGAAGATATGAACTTAGGGTTTATATTGCCTTGTATGAAGATGCTTTTAGGGTACGATTATATTCCTAACATAACTCAATATGAGGGTTATACTTACAATCACAAGAGCAATGGGAATATTTGTGAACAGGAACTTTTCTTAGTAAGAGATGGTAGGGTTATTCCATCAGACTTATGTAAGGTAAACAATGTCATGTATGAGGTATATAAAGAGTTGTTCTTGTATTTTGTTAAAGACAATATAGCAAATCCTTTACAGTTGAATAACATAATACTTACTGTTCCTAACACATTTTCTCCAAACCATTTTCTCCAGCTACGCAATATCATAAACGAGAGTTTTAAAGAATACAATATAAGAAATCTAAAGTTTATTAGTGAATCAGATGCTGTTGCTTGTTATTATTATAGGAATTGGGCAACCATAAATCGTTCGCAAGAAGTAGATAGAGCAAGTTTTATGGATAGTCTCCGAAAGGAAGAACGAGTCTTGATTTTTGATATGGGAGCAGGTACACTTGATTTGACATACCTTATAAAAAAAGATAGGGAGATAGCAGTCAAAGGACGTATGGGTATATCTAAAGCTGGTAATTATCTTGATGGACTATTGGCTTCGATTATTGCAGAAAAAGAAAATAATGTTTTGCTTAAAATATGTGATTCTAGCCAAATTACAGATTCTGACCACTTACTTGCTGCACGCGAATTAAAAAATATGATTAAGAGCAAACTGAAACCTATATTGGGTATGAGTAAAGCTACTTTGACATTATCAAAATCAAATAGAGCATTTAATGATATTGGTATGAAAAATGATGTTGTTGTTAATGTTGATGACATTGTTGACAACCCTATTTTCCAAGACTATTTAAAGTCTTGTACAACAGATATTCTTTATAATTTCTTCACTTTCTACAATCTTATCAATAAGAAAAATGCGAGACGTTGCGTTGATACCGTAATAATATCAGGTAGAGCTTCAAAATTATCCTTTATAAAAGAAAAAGTCAACAGTTGTTTTGATGGTTTTACCGACTCTTCGTGTTTTAAGATAATAGATATGTCAACGGTAATGGAATCAGAAGATAAGTCGAAAGATGTCGTTGTAGAAGGGGCAATGGCTTATGCCTTACAAGATGATATGAAAATCAAATATGATAACATTATGGCTAATTATGGCATATTATATTATGATTGTTATGGTGACTTGAAATACACAGAAATACTAAACCCAAGAAAATGTAAACCTGTTGCCTCAAAAATAATTGAGGGTATGAACATAAACCAATATGATACAGAAGAAACAGAATGTGATATATCTGGGTGTAATGGTAATGATCGTCCTTTGATTTTACTTCAGTCTTATTCCAATAATACGTTGAATGACTGGAAAAACGGAAATCGTGAATATATAACAGTCATGTCGGAATGGAGAAATCTTCAAGGTGGGACAAACTCTCTCATTAAGATAAAGGTTGATGAAAACAATCAACTGCGATTATATATAAATAATGCTTTCACTGATAACTTAGCACCATCACATATTGATGTTAATAGCGAGTTAAACAAAAAAAGTATGTGGCCTTTTATGCAGAAATAGATATGAAAAAGATTAAAGATTTTGTAAAAACAATATTTGTTGCAGGCATAGCTATGCTGCCTATTACATCATTTGCTGATGATATTAAAATTGTTGACGCAAAAACAGTTGTTATTGCGTCTGGAAATAGAGTTGACACTGTACGAAAAGAGTCAGATGGATTCTTTTATGTTTTAAATAACATCGCAGTCAATTTGATTTCAAGAGAAACAGGATTTGAGGCAGCACAACCTCTATCTGTTACAAGTGATACTACAACAATTAACTTAAATAGTATTCGGAAAGCCATAAATAGAAAAGAGACACCAGTTGTCAACACTTGTGAGTTTACCATCAAATGGGGACAAGAAAAGTACGTATTTAAGAGAAAAATCACACAGTCAGAAAGTATATCTACTACAGCTGTAACAGATTCACAAAATGGCAAGCAAGTACGAACAAATAAATACGAACAAATTAATACACGCAATGAAAATAAGCCGCCTAAAGTTATGATTCTTATTCTTGCTATCTCTTTATTGGGTAATCTTGTATGGTTATGTAAACAGCAAAGAGTAAAGGAGTTGTATAATAAGATGTGTAAGAAATTTTTAAAAAGTGATATTAGTGAAACATCTGGAGGAAAGGGTGTATCCCAAGAAGATTCAGGCAAAATAAAAGAAACAACTCCAAGTGCTCAAACTACTACAGATTTACCTCAAAGTGAAAAAGACTCAGCAGAAACATTAAAAGAAACTGCAACAAATGGTCAAGTAACGGAGAATACCCAAAGTAATGAAAGTGTAATCTTTACCTTTGCGAAAGAAATTGGCATAGACGTTGAAAACACAGCGGACGATGATAGTGTTTATGGGAAAATACGTGAATACATTTCTACTCTTGAAGCAAATAAAATAGGTGAGCAAGTTAAAAATAGCTTATCAGAGTTTGGCATAAAGTATGAAGAGTGTAATGCTAATGCAATTATACTAGAATTAATAAAACAGTGTGATGCAAACACTCCTATAAATTTTGAAAAGCAATTATCTGATGTTTGTAATAATGAAATCAATGGAATATTAAAGAAAACAAGTGTAAAACCTAAAGATTTAAAAACATTCTGTGATATAATTACAAATTATATAGCAAACTATCTCGAGGAAATTAAATCAAAAGACAAAACTAAAGAACAGAAGAAAGCTTTATATAATTATCTTGAATCTATTATAAGTAAGGCTGAGACTGTTGAACCAAGTTTCAATCAGTTGTTAGATAGATATTTTAAGGCACGTTTGAAGTCTTGGTTTAGACAAGATTTTAGTGAAATAAGTATAGACGATTTGAGTAAAAACTATGAAATTATAAGACGTGATACTAATGCAACTTCTAAAAAAGAACTCTTAGATGGAGAAGGACTGACTACGACTCAAATTTTAGAAGCCATTCCTGCTGATAAACAGAAAATGCTTGATGAATTTTCATGTTTAACGAAGTATGGTAATGATGCGTCAACAATAGAACGTAGACTAAAGGATTTAGGCGTAGAAGAAAATATAGATGGAATGTCTATTGATGAGGCCAAAAATTGTATAAAAGAATTTAATGTATTAAGTACTTGTTATGGTGGCAAAAATACATCAGGAGATATTGAAAAGGCAATAAAAAATGAGGTGGCAATGCTTTTCAAAATTTCAGAAGATGTGACAAGTAAACTTAAAGACGTGAATTTGAAAGAATTACTTGAAGCCATAAATAAGAGCGAAGACATTGATAGCTTAGATAAGGCTTTAGTTGATTTAGTTAATTCTGTTACGAAAGAATTTGCGCAAAAGGATTCAAGTATTGAAGAGTTACATGAGGAACAAAAGAAGTTGCTTCATGAAATATTGGAAAAGTACCAAGAGGTATTTAATGATGAGAAAATAGAAGAGCAAAAGACAATAAATGCTTTTGGTGCATTTGCGACAAAGGCTTCAGATGTTCTCTGTTCAACAAAAAGACAGCTTAAAGAAGCCAATGATGCACTTGCTCAAGAAAAGAGTAAGTATAAGACTCTAAACGAGCAATTGGATGAAAAGGAACAGGAAATAAAAGATTTGAGTCAAGAATGTATTAATCAAGTTTCAACGACATTTGAGACAATTAGACAATCTCTTGAAAACACTTGTGAGGAAGAGAACAGTAATGTGGCTAAGAAATTTCAACAATTGGTTCTAAACAATAGTGGCTACAATTTGAAAAATTTCAGTGAAGCACTTTTCGAAATATTGACAGATACAAAACTTTGTTATGATGATAAAAAGAAACAGATTAAAGAACTTTGTGAACAAGCGCTCGAGGATAATAGCTGGATTCATGCGCTAACCCGAATGTATTTGTATGTGCTGCAACCAAAAATCGCAGAAATGTTTGAGGAAGAAGGCGTGGTTACTTCAAAGATTGAACGTGCATTCTGTATCACGGAGCATTTACTAAAAGAAGTTGGTATAGAACTGACTTATCCTATGCTATTTAAGGATGTGTATGATGATACTAAATACGAATATAGATCAGTGGCAGACATTAATAATATAGTTGGTTCTTCGCTTGTAAAAGGCTTGGTCGGTGAGAAGACAAATGTACTTATAGATTTGCATAGAGTTGGATTTAACTCTGAAACGAAAAATGCAAAGCCGACAGTTTCAAAATTTAGTTAAACATATAGAATTCAAAAGTGATGAAAAGATTTAGATTTATCCCAATAATTGGAATAATGTTTTTCATTATTCTAGGAATAGTAGGATGTAACAATCCTGTAGAAAAAGTCTTTGATAAGGATTGGACATCTATGTCAAAAGAAGACAAGCAAACTCTTGAAAACTATTTTAAGGAGCAAGGTTATGATAATCCACAGGATTATTGGGACTTATGTGCAGACGAAGGAGCTGACACAGCCGCAAGAATAAATCCTTGGGCTATATCTGTAAAGTCAAAACCTGTAAAGGTAAAAGTCTATATTGACAACTCATCAAGTATGGAGGGCTATTTCAATAGTTCAAATTCTTCTCCGATAATAGAAGTTCTATCTGAAATACAGCTGTTCTTTGTCAAAATGGATAATAATATTCAAGGATATTATGTTGACAAGCAAAAGAACTTCGCAAATTATTCGCTGGATTCTTTGACAGCTGACCTTACAAAAAAGAAGTTGAGAAACTACCAAGACACCTACCAACTTGACCAATTGATAGGTCGTATGGTTAATGAAATTAAAAAAGATAACAAGAATAAAATCATAAGTTTTCTTATCACAGACGGCATACCAAGTGGAAGTAATGAAGATATCAACCACTCTATCAACCGAAGTTTCAATAAACAGTCTGTATCAGCATTGCAGTCTCGTATAGCTTGTAAGTTTTATGGTACAAATAATATTGCTGTATCTGTATATCAGTTTATGAGTGGATTCAATGGCAGATATTGGTATTATAACAATGATAAAAAAACTATGAATTTATCCAACAAACCATTCTATGTAATAGCCATTGGAGATAGAGATTTAGTCTATGAATTTGCTGAAAAAGAGGCAGAAGGTCTTCAGAAGTTCAAAAGCAATAATAAAGTACATTTTGGAGGTGTAGATAAAACGAAAATAAAATTTTCGCATCAAGATGTTAGTCTCAGCCAGTTTGACGATGAAGATAAAATTCATATTATATCAAATATTAGTCTTGATGGTCTTCCATATTTTGCAAGAAACGATAAGTTCTTGGAGAAAAACTGTACTTTGAAAATAAATGGGCAAGAATTGAAATATGGAAAATGGAAAGTACCAACAGGTAGGAGTATTGAAATTCCTATGGATGTAGAGATAGAGAGTACCTATACAATTTATATCCATATAAAAAATACTACTCCAAGTTGGGTCGATACTTATACATGTCTTGATGATACGGAAAAAGGTATTGATTTAAGTAAGAAGACTTTCAATCTTAAATATTTGGTAGAAGGTTTGAAATATGGTGTTACTGGCTCACAAGGCGATGAGACATTGTATGAACATGATTTTGTGTTTAATACTAAAGAAGAGAATTGACAATTTAATTCACTGCTGTCCCGTTTAGAAATCGTCGGGGCTGAAAAGGCTAGGATATAGCCA
>ERZ1034678.1605-NODE-1605-length-11055-cov-9.629182_pt1 | contig 11055 bp, 11 predicted proteins | sample MGYA00520640_ERZ1034678 | MGnify/ENA primary metagenome ERZ1034678 (study PRJEB33766, sample SAMN09781767) | gut metagenome | biome: gut microbiome | host: Homo sapiens | place: Madagascar | study: EMG produced TPA metagenomics assembly of the PRJNA485056 data...
CCGATGGCATCATCATTATCTTAATGTTAGCAGCAATAAGGGCGTTAATCAAACTTGTACGGTGTGTAAAGCGTTCGGTTTGGAGCGGTGACACCAATAGAACTTTCACATCATTCAGTTTCATTGTCTCCACAATAGTATCATCGTCAAAGTACACCCTTTCTCCCAACAGTCTTGATGAAGTCATTGATTTATCAGCAGAAATAAAACCTGCAATGCTGTAATGAGAAGGCGACTGAGAACGAACGCTCTTTGCCAACGCTACACCTCCTTGCATACAACCATAGATAAACGCAACAGGCGTATCGTGACCTTTACCGTAATTGTCATGAAGTATTTTCACCATTATACGGAGTGCCCACATAAACATAGTCGCTGTGATAAATATTAGCGCCCCACTAAAGAATCGAGGAACAAGCATATAAGAAATTAAACCACAACATACTTGCACCTGATGAAGCACACATACAGCAAAGCTGGCAGTAAAGGTGGAATATGCCACTCTACGCAAATCAATAAACGAAGAGAAACGCAATACACCATTAAACGTATGGAACAGTAAGAATGCAATCATATAGACTGCGAAACATATTCCTATTCCCAATGATACCCTGCTAATATTCTCAACAAGATTTGAAAAACCATGTTGGAAGTAGTAAACAAAATAGCCTGAGGCTATCACAACAATGCTATCGTATACTAAGATACACCAATAAGGCATTGTTCCTCTTGAGAAGATCCACTTACTAAATTTTTGCAATAAATTCATACTATTCTATTTCATTATGTTCTATTTACTATAATCTTTTGTACCGGCACTTTTACAAGTGCCTACATATTGGGTTATTATCACTTCCTATTTTCATCACTACCATTTCCGTCTCATTGCCTTGCTTGTCATAGAAAGGATTAATGGTAGAGCCATAAATGTACTCTACAACTTCGGGTGTGTTAGTATGGCGATGAATAGCAGACTTAGTTCCTGGCAAAAGAACATTAAGCATACGTTGTACACGTATTATCTTAATTTTGGATGTAAAATTTCAGATACACTTGATTCTAAACGTCCAATTATATGCTTGGAGAAATTCAATGGCTTAATATATTTCTCCATATATCGTTTTGCGTTACGTTCATCATTGTTCAAAGCATAAAGGATACATTTACAAGATAAATAAGGAAACTTATTCCGTATTGAACTATCTTCATCAAAAGTTTTCTCAACTATTTCAACCATATCTTTTATTGCTTCTCTGTCTTGAGTTTTACTAAGTATCTCTAATTTTGTAAGATATGGATATATATTCTCTGGATAAGTTCCAATAGCATCATCAGCATAATTTAATGCAGTATTTAAATCTTCAGCTCTATTAGCTTCTATAAGAGCACGAGATGTCATATACATTTCTTGTGCTCTCGAATTAGGAAGATTATGCAATTCCTCCAATAATCCATCGATAGTACCTTGACTATACCTTCCAGTATGTAATAGGCATCGAATGTAACTTTGTATAAAGAAGGGTCGAGATGGATAAGTATCGTACAACTCAACAGCTAAATCTAATGCATTCTCATAATCTTCTACACTGATATAACTATTTACCAAATCTCGTTTCGCTTGATAATATTTGCTATTCTTTCTTAAAGCACTTTTATAAGAAGCAATAGCGTCTGTGTGACGGCAAGACATTCTATAGTAAAAACCTAACAGATAATCATGTGTTGCACCAAACATCTTATTTATTTCTATTAATGCATCCTTGTTCTTAAGACGTGACAATGCTTGACACAAATAATATCTAACAGAAGATACTATCTTTTTGTCCATATAGCTCTCATTTTGCAATATTTTTTTTGCTAATGAAACTACAAGCTTATAATCCTTGCCTTCATGATATGTCTCGTATATGGCAGAAAGATAATGTGTTGGAATTAGATATCTGTCATCAACAGCAACTCCACTTTTCAGCGCTTCTTTAAGAGAAAGCATATAATCTGAAGTATCCACTTCAAGCATGTCTTCTTTGTTTATTACATTTTTAAGATGCTGTGTGAAGTTCTCTTTATTTTGGATATTTAATTCATATCCTTCTCTTTGTAAATAACCCTTTATGGCATCATTTAGGCATATGAACTCACGTCCATTTCCTATAAATTCTATAATGTAGTTTTGGGCTAATGTCTTTATAATATTCTTTATCTGTGATTCGTCATACTTGAGTATGTCTAAAATAGAAACCATACTCAAACTTTCCGTCATAGACAACAATGTCAACAACTGTTGGGTTACTTCACCTTCGTTCTCAAATCTGAGTAATAGTCGGGAAACTATCTGGTCTACATAATCACCCAACTCATAAAGATGACTCATCAGATAATCCTTTGATTCTTCTTTTATAAGAGTTATTGCATATTTAACCTGTTCTGGATATCCTGTAAAGACACCACATACAGTTTTCTTATCAGAAGGAGTTAACACAATTTCTTCATCATCAAGCAATATATCAAATAGAGCAACCATATCAGTTGTCGACATTGGTGGCATATCCATTGCAAATATCTCAGGTACACCATGTAATTTTCTCCAATTAGGTTGAATTTGACTTACAAGACATATTAGGGTACGAGAAATCTCTTTATGGAGAGCCTGCACTATGGCCAAGAACCAATCTGAAACATCTCCATTTCTGTCTACGATACAAAAGTCATCAACAATAAAAAGTTTGTCCTTACATAAATCCAAATCTTTAAAAAGACGTATAGCAAGTTTTATTTTATCTTCCATAGATTTTGTTGAAAGATAGTCAACTTCCCCCTTTTCGATGGAGCTAAATCCAAGACCATACAAAAGAAGTATCATTGATTCTATAGAATCAGCCTTACCTAAATGAAGATATCTAGGTATATCACCATATTTTATAGCATTTGTCTTACCTAAAACATGATGTAAGAATGTTCTACGTCCAATTGACGTAAGACCGCTCACTATACAACAGAGAGGTTTACCTTTGTCTATATCAACATACCTTTGTTCAAACTCTTCAATTTGCTTATTTCTTCCTGCAAACCTTATATTACGAACCTTTAAACGAGGATGAATATCCCATGTTACAATACGCAATGCACGTTTAATAATTCCACTTACAACTGTCGGTTTAGAAATGTATTTTAAGTTATATTGATCCCTCATCCATGACGGTATTTCAGGATTATCAAAACGTACATCCTTATCTATTATAACGGGAATGAATCTATGCAATTTGTTTGCAAAAATTCTTTCATCTGCCCTAAGGATTTCACGAATACACCATTCTGAATGAAGTGATTTTTGAGAAATGAACAGAACAAACACACCAGATTCATCTATTCCACGATAGATTTCATCAATATTTTTCTGAGTTTCTTCAAACGACAATTCATCTAATTCTATACTCTCTTTTTGCAATTTATCTGCAACAAGACGAACAAAACCCTTATCTTCACTCTTATGTGACAAAAAAACCTTTATCATATTAATACGTTTGTTTGTAGTAAACATTCACGCCAGGACATTTATCCTTGTTATAAGAACTGTTCAATGGACTACTTTTCTTCACGGAAGAATAGTTTATAATATGAAAGACCTTTGTCTTGATCATATCCTTTTACTATATTTTCTTCACCACCCTTTATCAGAACTTCAAAATCGTCGTCAAGCATCAATTTTGATTTATTTCGATACTTCTTCAATTCTTTTCCTACCTTTTCAATATTAGGTACAAAAATGCAATCTAACTTATCTTCATCTAAATTGGCTTGTTTCTGACGATACTCAGAAAATTGCTGACGTATATTTTCTTCTTTAAACACAACATTAGTTATCTCATCAAATGAAGTCTCTCCTAACGTCATTGCAGACAAAACTCTATCAATCATATTAGCCTTATCTTTCTTAGCTATAGCATCGTTTTTCGTAATAAACGTACCACAAAGCTCCACGATTCGATTTGTTTTATAGTTATTATCATTTATCAATCTGATACCAAGAAAATCTTCATTCCAATATTTGACTTCACTTTTCTTCTTTGAATTGAACAATGAAATCAAATAACCATTCTCAGATTCAGCATTCATGATAAGGCATCCCTTATCAATACATCCCATTCCTTTTTCTGAAGAAAGTCGATAAACGCCACCCTCATAGTTTACCTTCAAGAAAGTATCTGTCTTCTCTGATTTAAAAATGCCTATAGCATCCACTTCCTTATCATCTACAAGAATCCCTTGCAAATATGCCATATAAACTATTCCTGAACGAACATTCTTTGAGACACCTTGGTTGAAAAGGTGTTTTGCCATATTTTTAGACAGAGAAATAAATGTATCACGATTTTCAAATACTTTTTGTGAAAAAGAAAACATCTCATTGTATGACAAATCTATATCATGTACATAATGCCAAGACGCCTCATGAGGCATATTCTTCAATAGATTATCCAACAACTTGCATGTCGTCATTTCTTTCATTTTCACTTCTTGACTGGAAAGAACCAAAGATTCTTCCAAACATTTGTTCCCTATACCATGTATCATAAGATGACACAAAGAGGCATCGATGAAATTAATTTTCATGTTGACGTAATAAATTGAAAAATATTAGAAGCAAATACAATAATCCATAAAGGAAATATACCAATGCTCCAAAAAATATTGAAATTACTAATTCTGATATTAAATATGTATTTATCTTCCAAAAGTTTAAATTGCCAATTAAATATGCATAAACGGTTAAAACCAGTGAAAAGATGATAATATTGCGATTATATACGATTAAACGATTGAAATTTTTCGTACTACGCTTCATTCGTCGGATTGTTTCACTGGAACTTTGAATAATAACCCCAAAGAATGTCAGCAATACACCGAAACACAAAGAACCAAATTCCACAAAAGACTTTATGAAATCTTGATACATTTTTTCTTGTCCGGAAATCCCAACATACTTAAAAAAGAGAAAAGCAACACCAGTTGCCATCAAGAAAGGAACCCAATAATCAAAAATTCTATTCATTACTAATACATCTTGCAACATCAGGACGTATATCCTGATAGACCTTGCGCAGTTCATGCCTTCGCTCCGCTTCTTGCAAATCACAGTTTAAGCTATTTGAAGTCAATCGGAAATAAGGCTTGAAGACATCTGCCACCAAATCTATCGTTTGCATTGAGGATGATTCTTCTGGGTCAGAAGAATATCCTTTAATCCTTACCTTTTCAACATTGCACTTCATTCGCCCTTTAAGCAAAGTCCGAACAGACTTCAAATGTTCTTTTATAGTTCGAAGCGAAAGTCCATCTTTGTTAACTTGCTTACCGAAAGTACTCATTTTAATCTCAAATCTATCAGATTTAGCTTTAAACGCTTCTGTAGCGCATCTTTTGGATATTCCATAAAGACTACTGTTATCATCAGCCATCTCTTCCAAAATTGCTTTTGGATTGGTAAATTCAGCAATAAACTCTTTATAATATCCCATCTTTAGAGCTCTTTCATATTCTCCCTTTCGAAGTATTGCGATAAAGTCAAGTTCTATCTTGATATCTTCATGCTCTTCTTTATCTTGATTCCATATCTGTTTGATGAACTTAGCAAGTGTATCAATGAAACAACCATTCTTATTCCGCTCGTAAAACAAGACATTCAACTCTTTATCATACAAAAAGGCATTGCCGAAAGACAGTTTCTCATGAGCTATGTCAACTGGTAATGCTGAAAATTTTCCTGTCTGATTATTGCGCTTGGGTGGAATATCCTTATTTTGACCTGTTACAATAATACCTTCTTGACAATTTTCAGGATTATCACTACTATATGCCCTCACGATATATTCCTTGTCACTATAATGTACCGTTTTACTAGTCATATAAGACAATATATCTGAAAAGTTAATCTCAGAATCGTTCTGCGACAAACATTTAACCCTTGGGGTCAACACTTCAACATATTTCTTCTTTCGTGTTGCCATACTATATAATTTTGTTCTTTAGCGAGAATTTTTTAACCTATCTTTTATATTCCTCTATCTTTTCCTTCATCCTATTAAAGGAAATATCATTCAAAGAAAAGGCAATATCATTCCAAACCTTCTTAGAAGCATCAAAATACTTTTTATAGATATCTTCGTTTATTTCATTGTTTCTTTCAAAATACAAAGTATGTTTCTCACCAAGAATGTCTGTATATGTTATCTCTGATAAGATAATCTTATCAAAGAAGTACAAGACATCTCCATTCTTAGAGGCCTGTATCGCTTGCATATAATTCTCAGCGAAAATTCTATTGCTTCCAGTTCCCCACATACGTTTAATCATTGTATCATCAGAATTATCTATAACAGAAGAATTAAAATAATCCAATACTTGTGCATATATTGTATCATTCTGTGTTTCCTTATTGCGAGTCAATCTATAGAACACCGAAGTAGCTATATCACATTTTAGAATTCTTGATCCATAATTGTGCACCTCTAGTATTTCTGTTCCATATTTTCCGTCGTCGCCATCTTGCTGCTGCCAAATTCTAGTAACAAATATAGGTGGTTTTGCTTCTTCTGTATATCAGTTTGTTCCCGATAAATTTTAGTTTGTTGATAAACAAAATAGGCACTTATCACAGAAGTGATGATTGTAGCAACTCCTATAAAGATTGAGCTAAATAAAGCTACCAATTCTTTGTTCTCCAAAAAACACTGTACAATTGTTTTCATTCCTGCGAATTTTATTCCTTTCATATACTTTTATTGTATGAATTTATGGTACAACGTCAGCTTAAGGCTACTTATCATAGCCTTAAGCTCTGTTATTGTATCAATATATTCTTGTTTCTCCATATCAGATGTTAGTACTCTGTTTAGGTTACAGCCCTTTGTATAGGAACTTTTACAAGTGCCTATACATTGAACTTTAGTTAGTGCTCAATTTAGGGCATACCCCTTTGTATAGGCACTTTTGCAAGTGCCTATATATTGAGTTGTTAAAAATTCACTTGTTTATTAAGTATTTCATACTTTTTCTCGCCATGGCTAAGTTCAAGCAAGCTTGCTTTGCTCATGACTTATCGAAAAAGCTCCTAATCTTCACTGCTGTAAATAATTTGATGTTTTAAATTCAGCAGCGAAGTTATTTATTTCTAATTTAAGGGCTGATTTGAGGGCTTACGTTAATATTCCTATTCTCATATAATAAATATTATTGCTGTTCTTTCAACCATTCACTCATATTAATGTTTACAACATCTGCTTGATAAATGTCACGCCCTCCGTCCTTTGAGCATAAAGCTTTGTTATTGTCATTCAAGTTGTCATAAATAATATTAGAAAGGAAAACCCTCTTGTCAAAAAGTCCACTATTAGCCTCGTTACACAAATGACAGGCTTGATTTACAACATCACCCATCCAAACAACATCATTAATAGCAGAACCATCGTTTCCTGCTTTAATCATCAGAGCACGACCATAATCTATACCTACACCTACTTGATATGTTTGATAATTTTTTTTCTTTAATTTATAATTCAGAATATCGACCAAACTACAAGCTTTAGCAGCTAAAGAAAACACGCCATCAATATCAGCCTTATATTTTGTCTCACAAACACACCACACACAATCACCGTTTATATTAACTTCACAACAGGTATCATGTCCATTCATTAGAGCGACCATCTCAGAGATAAAACTTCTATATATCTTAGCAAGAACAGGACGCTTATGGGCATCAGTCATATTGCTGCTATCTCTAATGTCAACAAACAAGGCTGTGCAATATACATAAAAGCCATTTTTATATGTAAGTTTTTTTCTATCTACAATACTATCAGATTCCTCAAAAGAATCATTGGAGGCATCAAGGATCTCGTCAATACGAGATAGTGATGAATTAAAATTATATTGATTTTTTGTTGCTTTCATTACTAAACGAATAAATATAGAACATACATAATTGCAATACTAATCACAACAGCATAAAAACTTCCTAATGCTACCTTATAGCTTTTAAACTTTTTTGCACATATAGAAGAATTAATGTATATCTGACTCATTAAATCATCTGCATAGGATACTTGTTCGAATTTTGAGTATGTTTCAAAATTACCAGAAGAAATTGTTTGAAAAAACAAATATGAATAATTGGAAAGAGTCGGATTGTTAGCATGCTGTTTTTTCGAATCAACAGTTGCTGATATGGCCAACAATGCAAAAATGGCACTCACGGCACATGTAATCACAGATGACATCAAGACAATGAAAAACAAAAAACGAATCAGGGAAAACTCAAATGCTTTCGGCATGTCAAGATAGCACAAAAAAGGTTCTACTATATCTTTTTTCACGACACCGACAAAATCTGTAGCAAACAATATTGCCAAGACAATTCCTATTGTCGCTAAGAGAAATCCTGCCTTTTGGTCACAATTGCTTATCCAACTATTAATTCTATCAAGCGATAGCTCCAGGCTCTCTACGCTCTTGTGGTTTCTTTCTTGTTGGCACATAATGAATATTTTTTATTTGCAAGCGATAAGCAGAAAAATGCTCTCCGCCCTTAGTTATTGAATTTATTTTCTCACAATTGTTTCCATTCAAAACTTTAGATAAAACATAGTAGGGCAAATTGTTAAGAATAACATCCCCTTTGTTTCCAGCTGAATTCATACGAGTTGCCCATACACATGCATCACCAATGGCAAATAATTGATTATCTAAATCCTTAAAACTTACGATACCACTATCTACCCCAATGCACAAACCAATATCAGTTTCTGGAATGCGACGTAAGAGATGCACCCATTCTTCAAAGAAAGGATTCGAGAACTCCAATATTTCTCGGCATGACTTAAGCATCATTTCATAATAATCCTTGCCTTCCTGCTCACACATATACTTGTTAAAATAAGCAATAAATCCATCGCCAGTAAAACGATCATATAGTCCGCAATTACTCTTTAAAATTTCACGAGTACGATTCATAAATTCGATAATCTTATCTCTATATACATTAGGGTTACTTCCATAAGTCATCAAATCTTGTGAACGCCGAATGTCGCCAACAACAACTAAAGAGTCAAACCGCTCATATTACTTATGTACGCCTCATCTATCTTTGGTATTACTGCATCAGGTAGCTGTGCAGCCCATTTCAATACGTTTTTATGAAATGATTCTTCATAGGCGGTTGCGGAACATGTAAGTTTAACTGGCAGTTTCAATTCCTCTGATAGTTGAGTTTCAAAATCGGACAAAACTTTCTGAAAGAAAAAGCGATTTCTATTTACAACAAGATTTAGGGGAGTTATATTTGGATACAAACTGTTATTACTCAGCCATGATTTTAATGACATTATAAATAATCTTGGATCTGTCAAATCATCAGGTTTGGTAATTTCTCCTACAGATGTCAAATTAAATGGCTTATCTCCATAAATTTCATAAAATAAACTTGTCAATTTATTAGCTTCTGCCTTAACTTCTTCTTTGTACAAACTACCATCTGACAACGAATAAGGAGACCAATATTTTTCAAAATTCAGAAGTAAAGCTAAAAGATTAACCTTCTTCAATTGTTCGTTTTCCATACCACCTTCCTTAAAATTTAATATCTTATCAGATTTTATTTGAGGAATATTTCTTCTACTCTTCTTTTTCATACCGAGGCACTACTTTAAATAAAAGAAATTATCTAATTTCAACCGTCCTATTGTTTCCATATACTTGGCTTTAAAGTCCTCCTCACTGAAAATTTCATCTTTCAATCTATCTCTAAGCGTATATGGAAATGTGCCAGTTACTGCTTCTGACAATGCTGATATCAATTTGTCAGTTATGCCACCACGATAAATCATGGCTATATAAAAATCTGTCTTACGACATTTATCGCTAGGATTATGACAAACAAAGCTCTTCGTCAGATATTCATCAATGAAAATATCATAAAGCCCATTGTCTATCAAGACATTAAAATCGTCTTCATCCTTTATAAAAAGATGTCCCTGTTCATATTCATGCGTCAAATATAATTCTAACGATTCCTTTATTTCTGCATCTGTCAACATTTTTGCACGCAACATCTCTACATATACATTCATACATCTACAGGACAAACGCAAATCATCATACCATATTTTACGAGTCATTGTTGGATCATTACCCAATATCAAAGAAACATCCTTAGGCCTAGCATATAGATATGCTTTTAATCTTTTCATTTCTCCTTTCAAAAATGTAATGGCCAATTCTTTATGATATCCGTCTATCAATAAATCATGTACCAAGTCACATTGAGGCTTGAAATCCATATTTGAAGAAGTTGCATTTAAAAACAACTCTAAATCTTCTTGTGTCTTTATGACATGACTAAGCCGTTTAAATATACGTTCTGTGCTTGTTCCTCTTTGGGTAAGAGATATATCGAAATGACGATTATATTCGTTTATTGATTGCTGAAGACTTCCAATAGGGGTAAACTTATTGTAGTTGTCCATCATAAACACCCAAAAAGCAGACACATGCGAAAGAGTTATCTCTGAATCCTTATAATGTGCACAATCGTTACGACGACTCCTCCAATAACAAACATCATTTCTCAGAGTGTCAGTAAGTTCAAAGAATGCAGGATCAGAAACTCCATTTGCTCTTTTCTTGATACAATCAACAACTTCAGAATCCCAATTTCCTTCACTTCGCAAGTTATTCATACATGCATTCCATCGTGCTTTTTTGAAACCTGAAGGCATTTCTGAATTCAAGAGATTATTCCTTACTGCTTGAATAAAAGCTATATAAGAAAGCATCAGTGCGGGCCTGGCAATACCATGACGATAACAACGTATCGCATCATTCAAGATGTCACGCAAGACGGTGCCGTTGCTAAACTCGTCATATATGTTTAACCATTTGATAAAACGCTCGTCCATAATTATAGTTAGTACTCAATTTAGGGCATAGCCCTTTGTATAGGCACTTTTGCAAGTGCCTATATATTGAGATGTTAAAATTTTCACTTGTTTATTAACTATT
>ERZ1034678.1608-NODE-1608-length-11053-cov-27.419895_pt1 | contig 11053 bp, 13 predicted proteins | sample MGYA00520640_ERZ1034678 | MGnify/ENA primary metagenome ERZ1034678 (study PRJEB33766, sample SAMN09781767) | gut metagenome | biome: gut microbiome | host: Homo sapiens | place: Madagascar | study: EMG produced TPA metagenomics assembly of the PRJNA485056 data...
ATATGGGGCTAATAAAATGCTTTTTTCGGGACATTTTCAAAAATGCTTGACAGAGGGAAATATGGGATTCGGCGTTAGGGAAAGTTTGAAAGCAGGGATGAGGGATCAGGAGCTTTGAGTGACTAGGGATTAGTAGCTAGGGATTAGGCTTGCGGTACGAGAAACCCGCTCGTTTCAAATCTCCGCGGCGTTTTAGAATATGCGGTATTCACGAAAGATGAGAACCCTGTGAACGCTTTGAGCCTTTGGAACCTGTTTAACCCATGAGCATGCCTATAAAGGACGATGCCAGAAAGTGGTATGTGAGCCACGAGTCTCCGCTCTTCTATCGAATGAATGCATGGTGTCCATACTTACTCATGCCTACTTGATATTCGCCATATCATCCTAGAACGCTATAATGGAAGAAAAGAGCCAGGGAAACGCTGATTCAATCGCAGAGTCAGATTTTACAAGAATTTTTATACATAGCTTCGTCATAACCTTCCTTAAATAGCTCGCTATTCGCGTCAGGTTATTCCTCGCTATGCATAAAAAATTCAAGAGTAAAATCTGACAACGATTGAATCAGTGTTTCCCGGGGAACATCGCTCGTTTTTATACGGCGGCGAAGCCGCTGCCTTCATTTCTCATGTATAAGGAGGCAAACCATGGATTTCAGTATCAAATACTTCAAAGACTACATTTCCTTTCATGTAGATGACAGCCATCCGGTGAAAGAACTTCTCCCTCATCCTTGCGAAGAGGCAGATATCGAAGAAGAGGAAATCCGCCGGGCACTTGCTCATCCGATTTCCTCGGCGCGCCTCTCTGAGATCGTGAAGGCGGGGGAAAAGATCGTTATCATCACGAGCGACGTTACGCGCCCCGTGCCTTCCTGGCTTCTGATCCCCTGTGTCCTGCAAGAGCTGGAAGCTGCGGGAATCCGCGAGGAAGATATCACCGTCGTCTTTGCCCTGGGTTCCCATCGCCATCTGACAGAAGAGGAGCGAGAGCGCCTCGTCGGTGAATGGGCGTATCACAAAGTGAAATGCATCGACAGCGATCCGGAAGACTGCGTGCATCTTGGAACCTGCAGGAATGGGACCTCCGTCGATATCTTCCGCACGGTTGCCGAAGCCGACCGCCGCATCCTTCTCGGCAATGTCGAGTACCACTACTTCGCCGGTTATTCCGGCGGCATGAAAGCCATCATGCCGGGCTGCGCTTCGCTTGCCTCGATCCAGTCGAATCACCGAAATATGATCCGCCCCGGTGCGTATGCGGGGCATCTCGATGGAAATCCTGTGCGCGAGGACATCGAAGAAACGGCAGCGTACTGTCCTGCCGATTTCATCGTGAATGTAGTCTTGGATGATCATAAGAAGATCGCCTATGCCGCAGCCGGAGATCCCGTCGCAGCGCATCGTGACGCCTGCCGTTTCCTGGATGGTCTCTACAGAGTGGATATCAAGAAACCGGCTGATGTCGTCATCGTTTCTACTGGCGGCTATCCGAAGGATATCAATCTCTATCAGGCACAGAAATCCATCGATAACGCGAAGCACGCTGTGAAAGAGGGTGGTATCATGATCGTTGCCGCATCCTGCCACGAAGGCTACGGCAGCGCGCCCTTCACCCGCTGGATCGAGAGCTATCCGACACCGGAAGAACGCATCGCGGCCATTCACGAGCACTTCGAGCTCGGCGGTCACAAATCGGCGGCGCTCGGTCTTGTGCAGCAGAAATGTACCATCTATCTCGTGACCGATATGGACGATGCCCTTGTCAGGAAAGCAAATATGGTGCCTTTCCATGACCTCCAGCAGGCTGTCGATCAGGCGCTGGAAAAGAGAGGAGAGAAGGCGAGCGTTTACGTCATTCCTGTCGGTGGATCGACACTGCCGATGATTCAGTGAATGAGAAAGAGAAGCGCGGTGCATCACAAAAGAGAGGTGCTGCGGGTTTTAGACCAATAAAAAAACAATCCATGGAGTCATGCCATGGATCGTTTTTTATTGGTGGAGTAGCCCCATCAAAATCCGAACTCAACGCCGACTCGATCTCTTCAAGCGAGATCGTCTGCATCCCATGTTGATAGCTGTAGGTCAAGACCAGTTTATCATCGAACACATAAACAGCGTTTACAAATGTATCAATCAGGCGTTTCTGAAAATCACGGTTTGCTGGATCGCTATGACGGAACTGCTCAAACCATGCCGTCATCTGTTCGCGGGTCAGCTTTGGCTTTTGCAGTTCGGCGGTCTGGATATTCGCAAGGATTTCTTCTTTCCGTGCTTCCAGCTCATCAAGCCGCTGTTTAGTGGACGGCGTGAAAATGCCCTGCTCGATTGCTTTCAGAATGTTTCCAACGGAGGACTCGGTTTCCGCAAGCTGTGAGCGAAGCGCAGGGGTTGTTATGTCTTCCTGCTCCTGCATAACAAGAATTGCATCGATGAGCCTGTTAATCTTCTCTTCATCCATGACGTGCTGCATGGTCAAGCGGACGACAACACGTTCAATCCGGTCCTTGCGGACCGCTTTCTTATCGCAGTCCTTCTTTATCACCCTCGTTGCCTTCGCCGCTTTCCAACGCAAGCTCTGTCAGTTCACGCAGCTTGTTTTGTAGAAGCGTCTTGTCGGGAAGACAAAGCCGATAATCTGCAACAAGTGTGGGCGACATACTGCGGCTTAAAGCATATTCGACAACCGCGTCATCCTTGCTGGCGCAAAGAATAACGCCTACACTTGGATTTTCATTTGGCTTCTTCACATCGCGGTCAAGTGCTTCGAGATAAAAATTGATCTGCCCGATGTGTTCCGGTTTGAATTTTCCGATTTTCAGTTCAATCGGGACAAGGCAGGAAAGCGCACGGTTATAAAACAGCAAGTCGATGAAGAAATCTGTATTGCCGACCTGAACACGGTACTCCTCACCGATAAAGGTAAAGTCCCGACCAAATTCAAGTATAAACTGTTTCAGATTTTCGATGATTGCTTTACGGAGATTCTTTTCAGAAAATTGCTCCGGCAAGTCCAGAAACTCAAGCACATAGGTATCGAGGATGCTTTCACGCACATCATGCGAAACGGATTCAGGCATCGGCTTCTTGGCAGAAATCATTGAACGCTCATAGTACGATGTGCCGATCTGACGCTCCAACTCGCGTTTGGAATAATGTTCCTTCGCACAGAGCGCCATGTAAAAATGCCGTTCATCTGCCGTCTTGGAGCCAGACATAATAAGCAGATGGTTTGTCCAGCTGATTTGTGTCACCAGTGGTGTCACAAATTCATCGTCCTTGTAGGTCTCGTAGAATTGCTTCATACGATAGAGACCGCGACGATTGAAACCTTTGATGTTGGGGTTCTCTTGCGCAATGTATGAGGCAACTTCGTCAATGATCTTATCGCCAAAGCTTGATGCAGAACAAAGCTCTGACAAATACGCACCGACGCTCCAATACATCTGAATAAGCTCTGCATTGACCGCTTTCATGGCGCGGCTGCGAGCATTATTGATGATATGGATAACCTCGTCAAACTGTCCCGGATTATGGGTTAATTCATTGCTCATATCTTCGCCTCCTCAAGCATTTTCAGCATTGCTTCTTTCAGCTTTTCGTTCATCGGTGATTCCGGATCGAAGCACATCTCAACAAACTTCCTCAGTTCAGGATTATTTGCGTCAACCGGAGGTTTTACCTCATACAACTTGCCATGCGGATCATCACAGCGGGCAAAGATATAGTCCATTGAAACGTCAAAGTAGTCCGCATACTTGCGCAAAAGCTCAACGGTCGGCGTTGCCTGACCGTTTTCTGCCGGTTAAATCGTTAAAGAAGTCAACAACGAAATAGTATATATCATCACTGTCTGATCTGAAGTTCATTAAATATAATAATGCTTTTGTTTCAGTTTCCGCGCCGGACTTCCGCAATTTTTCTGATGACTTTACAGTATATGACATAATTTATTTCACCTTCTTCTTAGATTTGCGGCTTGTCCAACACATACATCAGCTGGCTTGCCAGCATAATTTGCTCTATAGCCTCACGTTTTTCATATTGAAGATTAGCATGAGCCGCAGGGTTGCGATAGGCTGCCATGATTCCTTCAAACAGAGAGTGGATTCCGCGTCGGTAGTTCCTGCCACTGGTGGTAGTTGTGTCACAGAATTTGAAAGCACCGTTCTCGCTCATAAGTGCGCCAATCACATCACCAATCTTCGCGGGAACTGCTACGCCGGTTTTTAACTCCAAAAACTTTTCACGCAGACGAGATTCTACTTCTTTGACCGCCTTTTCTGCTGCGGTTGAGTAGTGACCATCTGCATATAACTCATGGGAGACATTCGCAATTCGCGGGTGAATATCGGACCAGAACTGGACAACAACGGGTTCTGCTTTGATATGGCGAACAATTACTACCAACTCGCCAAATGCCGCAGGATTCAGGAAAATAGCACCCATCTCGTTTTGCTGAAAGAGTATATTTGCAACACAGGGGAGCGTAGTCGCATAAAAAGGATAGTCCGCTTGTATTCCTCTCGTAATTGCATTGATCCATTGGTGGACGCGCTGAATTTCCTGAGGTGTGTGGAGAAACTGCATCTGCAAGTTTGCGCTTGTAAAGTCTATCCACTTTCGCAGCTCATACAGTTCGTTTTCATACGGCAGTTTCAAAACACGCACCTCCCTTACAGCGCCTTAACCGTGTCGATAAACTGGCTCATGCTCACCGCACCCGGCAAGAGGTTTTCCTCATTCTCAAATACCATGTAATAGCGGAAATCCTTGCCCGCTGCTGTGCGCCACGCTTGACCCAGCGCGATTTTCTCCCGGCTATCATCATTTTTCAGGTGGTCGCCCTTGGTTTCCGCGCAGATGAGCTTGCCGCTTTTGGTCATAATCAGAATATCGGGATAATGCTTGATAAAGCCATTGATTGCAAAATCCTGCTTTGCAATATTCCTGTGCCACCAGCGGACATTCGGCAGGGCGGTCAATTCCACAACCAGCTTCTGTTCCAGCTTGTTCATATCACCATCCTCCGCCGTGTACAGCGAACGGGCATATATGTCGGTATATGTGGCAGGATGGATAGAGGGGCGCAGACGGAAATAGGGCGTGCAGACAATACGCTCCGTTTCCAGCCACTTTTCAAAGGTTTCCCGATAGTGGGCTTCCAGCAGCGTTTCGATCTTGTCACGGATCTTCGCCGCATAGCCCAGCGGGGCTTTCTCTAGCGCGGCGAGCTGTGCCTTGTCCATATCGTCCACGATACGATTTATGTAGGCTTTCAGTTCGGTGGCGTCTACCATATTCAGCTTGTTAAGCTGATTGAACATCATTTCCTTGCATTGACGCACCCGGCTTTCTGGTGGCAGATTGTTGAACCACTCCTTGAAGTACCGCTGCTCGGCGCTCTCCATCTTGAACACCTTCGGCAAACCGCCGTCCTGCTCCCGCACGTCGATTTCGCGGATTTCATCGTCTGCGGCGGCAAAGTCAATATCGTATGCCTTGCCCTTGAGGGTAAAGCCCTCTGCCAGCATTTCCTTGTCCAGCACCAGATTATTGCTGCTTTGGTAAATGGCATTAGATGCGTTCTGCATAGATGTTTCGATGGAATCAGAAATCATCGCTCATGTGATCAAATTTTCTTTGCAACTCATATAATCCAAGAAAATAATCTCTATAACATTGGGATACATTTTTAGCAGCTATTTTATCGTCTGTATATGGGATTTCAATCAAGCGATAGCGATTCCCTAGGTCCTCTCGATTAGTTTGCATAAAAATGACACGCTGCCATTGATTCTGAACGTCACGCAGTCGCATTGCCCAAAACAAATAAAATGGATCGATTGGTGCATTTGGTGATACTGAGAACAATAAAATTTCTTTTGTCAAAACCATTCTTTCTTGTCCGGGTAAAATCATGCAAGGTTCGCCAATATTCTTAGATGCGCGTGATGGAGTGGCTATCTCCCATGCTGAAATGCCACTTGACTCACCGTGCCAGAATTCTCTTGCAACAGCCTCTGGAACCATATTTGTACTATTAGGATTAACTCTTCCGGCTCGAAGGTCAACTACCTTGATGTATGGTATATCTCCTATCCTTATATCCGAAGAGGGACTTCCGTGTCCTCCGCGAACTGAAATTATACCGTCATCGATTAAGTCTCCAAGAGAACACATTCTAAATCCTGGTAGACTTTTCTTAATCTTTTCCTCTAAAACGGATTCTGATTTATTCCCGGAAAATGTAGGAACTGCAATGTAAGATTTCGACATTGTTTCGGATTTGATATAGCCGGATGTAAAGGTACTTTCTCCTCTCATTAAGGCTTGTACATCAATAATTGCTTTATTATCGATAACATCTGTCCGACTACCATTCTCGTCAACAACAAACAGATCTAATCCGTCCTTGTTTAAGCCAATTGTGGGAGCGTTAGAAACCCAGACATATCCATCTTTAAACCATGTTGGCGTATCAGCTTTTTCGCCTTTTCCAATTTTCTCAAAAACATAGAAATTGGTCTTTGCTCGACAGAACCCCTGAAAAGCTTCCATAGGAACGTTAAGCGCTCCACGGAGAATAAAGTGTGTATCCATCCATTCTCTAAACCATCGATATGATTTTGAGAAAAAATACGTTTCAGGAAGAACAATACCTAACCGCCCTCCATTTTGGAGGATTTTCCATGCGCGTTCAACAAATGCTATACCTAGCTCCGTTGTCGGAGCATAAGTATCTGACATTAGACCGCCTTTAGTGTGTTTGCATATTTCAAGATGAGAACTTCTAGCATCAGCTGCATTGATAACTAGATCTTTCCCAAACGGTGGATTTGTCAAAACCGCAGTATATCTTTCTTCTCCTAGTACGGATTGAATCCCCTTTGTGTCACCCTTCCATTTGCTTTCTCTGAGAGAATCACCGTGATGTGCATTTGTTGATCCATCACCCATGCCAACCATTAAAGCTCGAGTTAACTTGATGTTAGTTTTGTCGCGATCAACACCGAATAAGTTGTAATGAGCCCATTGTGTAGAGGCTTTTTCGCTAATGCCAGTAGAAATAATTCTCATTAAAGCAGCTGACAAAAAACCACCTGTGCCACAGGCTGGATCGATAACTATATCTTTGTGCGTTATGCACATCAATTCAGTTCCTGCCTCTATAACACGGAGGGGCGTGTAGTATTGTCCATCTCCAAGCTTGAGTGTTGCATCTCTAAAAACCTGAAACGCCATCGACAACGCCGTGGGGGCCATTTCGCCAATGTTCATTCCCTGCAATCTTAGAACGATTTCCTGTATAGTATCGGAATCAAGTACAATACTATCTGGTTCGCCAGTAGCAAATAGGACGGGATGTCTTCTTTTATAATCTGCAAACGCATCATTAACAGACTTATGCGTTTGAGCAGGAGAATCACTTAATTGAAACAACAGCGATTCATTTTTATCCCATTGACCATCATGGTCAGATTCTAACTTGATCAGCAGAATGTTGGACATTTGATTCAGCTGATCTTCTCGACGGGTAGAACGAGTATCACGAGAAGTGATTACACCAAGCAAAGAGGAAAATGCACTTTTTAGCTCTCGCGTGGAAGGAATTTGCAAATCAGAATATGTGATTCTCTTATCACCGGCTAAAATAAAATTATCGGAAGGTTTTGGTAATCCTAAACCTTCCACAACCTTGAAGTCTCCCGCAGAAGGAAGTTTATAAACACGAACAAATTCTGTTCCGTTTGTCCAAATTCCAAGCCTCGCGTGAGGTTCAAGTCCTAAGTAAATCTTCAGTTGGCTAATGCCCTCATTCTTGTTAGGTTCTTTACATTCGATAATTGCCACAATGTGTTCGTAGTCATTTACAAACTCAACATCATCAAATAAGGCAATATCCACAGGATATCCTTTAAAACTCCTTTTTGATTCACGATTAGTCGCCTCAGAGGGAGTTTTAGGAACATGCCATTCGGTATCATCAGAATTAGGCGAAGGACAAATAATCTGTTCTCGTTCCCATCCTAGCAAAAGAAGTCTTTCTAACACTGGCAGTCGCGTTAGGTGATGCTCTTTGAATGATTTAGATTCGTAAGTCATATTTGTATCTCCACATAAAGTTCAGTAATGTTGCTCAGCGATTGATAGGCTTCACTTTTAGATGTATAGGCACTATTATGAAATATTGCCGTTGTTCCCGCTGTGCTGCCCGTTTTCACCAAAGCTGTACTTGCGCTTCAACACCCGAAACGGCACGTCCTGATGGTGATTGATCACCTTGCTTTTTCCAATCCATTCAAGTGTTGGCATGGGTATCCTCCTGTTTTGCGGCCTGTTTTAGCATAGCATTTCCGAGAGGAGCGGGTTTGCCAGCCATATTCGTCATGAACTCAGCCATCGCCAACTGGCCCTGCTCAAATTTGGCAGTTTTCTCCATGCGCTGAACGAGTCCGTCTGGGAGATAGGGGTTTTGTATTGTTTCCCAAGTAATCTTCTTCTCATAGCCCAAAGCCTCAGCCATAGCTTCGAGTAGCTTACACTGCGCTGTGGTTATCTCCTGTGTAGAGTAATTCGGTTTGTATTTAGAAAATAAATCTGCCCAGCATTTACGAACTGATTCATCATCCACGAAAATAATGTCAATCGTGTTTAGCGCATTTACGGTATCTTGATGTGCCCAGCCGGTTGCCCGGTGGGTCATTAGACATTGAAATATCGTCATCTTATCCTTGCGTTTCTGATTGCGGCCTTGTAGCTTTTGACCGACAAATACAGCGGCAATAGGAACTGTGATAATCGCAGCAACATTGATAATAGCCATAATTATTTCAAAAGTTGACATTGCGCAATCCTCCGTATATGTAGATTTTTATATTGGGCAAAGATCTATCCTGTCTCGGAAGGACTAAATTTTTTGCCCAACGCTGTCATCGTTTGTCGAATCGACGATTTGGGTAGAGTCGTAACCAAGGGGTCAGTGCGCCCATTCGCACCCGCGAGGTGGAATAGCCCCCATTATTTCGAGTTAGAGTCGCTGATATGATGCGGCTCATTTTTCATTTTCGGCAGGCTTTTTGATATACTTGCCGTTCTTGATTCTCGCGTCCGCCGGCTTTTCTGCGTCCTCCGGAATTCCCCAGACTGTGCCAATGCGGATCGCACCGGGGACGCGCCCCTCGCCGCACAAAATCTGAATACGGCGAGTGGAGATACCCCAACGTTCGGCGGTTTGCGTGATAGATAAATATTTCATGGGCGGTACTCCTGTTGCAGTTCAGTTCTACTTCTGCTTATAAAATCACAGTATGATTATAATCGTCAAAGCGAATAAAAGCAAGGGCTTTCTGAAAAGTTCAGGAAGTATTTTCAATTTAGACATGAAAGGGGTGTGGGGCTTCCCCAACAACAAAATGAGCAGTTCGGGCGCAAGGCAGAACCGCTCATTTTTCCGGTGTGTACGGACACCGGATGTGCTTGCTACTCTCCCAAATCTCATATCCGCAGATACACCGCGCTCCCGCTTTTGCAAAAGCAGGGGCGCATATTTTTGAAAATTTCTCATTTCGGTACCTGCGTTTCGACGAAAAAAGTCCGTTGTAAAGTGAAGAGCAACCAAGCGGCAATTCCTTCGTTCTCAAAATTTTATTTTCGCCACTACCAAGTTTTTGAGAAAAATGTCCGTTGTATTGTGAAAGGAGTGTTTTATCATGCCGAACCGCACGCGACCCATTCGCAAGGAAATCTGCCTGAATGAGCGGAAATTGAGCATAGTTCGCCACAAGATGAATAAACTCGGCACCCGCAACTTCGGCGAGTATGTCCGAAAAATGCTAATTGACGGGTACATCATCAAGGTGGATTACACCGAGCAGAAAAAGTTAGCTGCCGCTGTCAGCTGTGCCGCCACGAACATCAACCAGATTTGCCGCCGCATCAACAACACCGGGCACGTTTACGATGCCGATGTTGCCGAGCTGAAAGAACGGATGGCTGACGTATGGGAGTTGCTGAAAGTGCGGCAGAGGGAGGAGCTTTGACCACAGCGGGGGTTTCCGTGTGTGTTTTTTCCGTCACCGGTTTTCCGGACGATGGATAAGCTGACGCTCCGGAGCGTTCCACCTAGATTTCAGTACGACGGTTTCCGTGACGCTTATCGGGGCTGGATTTCATCCTCTAACTAATAAGAAATAAATCAAGATACAAGAGAATCAATCTATCAATCAACACAAAAATGGATTGATGGATGGGACAGGAGGTCAGATGAAAACTTTTTGCAAGCTCACGACGCAGAGCCCGGCGGCGTCCTATGTGCCGCTTCCAAGGTTCCTTCTCCAAGACGAAGCCCTGCGGGACATCGGCAACGACGCAAAGGTGCTCTACGCGCTGCTGCTGGACAGAGCCAGCATTTCCTGACAGAACGGCTACGCCTGGCCGGACGGCACGATCCGGCTGTACTTCACCTTGGAGCAGGCACAGACAAAGCTCCACCGCAGCCGCTAGAGCGCCACGCGAATCTTCTGGGAATTGGAGTACAGCGATTTGATCGTTCGGCGCAAGCAGGGCCTGGGCAAGCCCGCCCTCATCCTGCTGAACTACCCGGTGGACGCAAAACTCATTCAGTCGAAATTCTGGAATACGTCTTTGAATTGCTTGCACGGAGTCTGCTTCTAGTAATTCAGGAGTACTATGAAAGCGAGGACGGCAAAAAGGCATTTGCCGAATGGAAAGCAAAGAAAGAGAATACGGACTGTGCATCTACATAAAGAAGCCGGGAGGATTGCCATAATTGGCAGTCCTCCCGGCTTTTCCAGTACCAGTCTTCAATTTCTTCCATTAAAACAACAAATCCGAACCCATGACCAATTGGTAAAAGGTTCGGATTATATTATTTTGGTGGAGCATAGGGGGATCGAACCCCTGACCTCAAGATTGCGAACCTTGCGCTCTCCCAGCTGAGCTAATGCCCCATGTGTTTACGTATTATACCCCTTTACTATGAAAACCTCTCGAGAGTGAAAAATGGCGCAAAAAGCCCCCCCTCATAA
>ERZ1034678.1611-NODE-1611-length-11040-cov-53.483113_pt1 | contig 11040 bp, 9 predicted proteins | sample MGYA00520640_ERZ1034678 | MGnify/ENA primary metagenome ERZ1034678 (study PRJEB33766, sample SAMN09781767) | gut metagenome | biome: gut microbiome | host: Homo sapiens | place: Madagascar | study: EMG produced TPA metagenomics assembly of the PRJNA485056 data...
TTATGAGATAAAAACTTATCTCATTCTCAATCACTTATAAAAAATACGTACTTTCGACATCTGAAACTATTGGCTTTTTATTATACACCGTATCGATATTATTTGTAATTTCGCACTCCGAACAAACTTACACACACATATATAATATGAAACCACATACAAAGGCAATCGTAGGCGTTGCCGTAGCAATAAGCATAGCCGTAGTGGCGTGGTGCGTATGGCAGACATGGCCGTCGGATGCTTCCGGCATGCGACGCACAGCCGTAGTAGTAGAGCAAACGACATGGCACGAGGTGACGGTAGACAACCGTCCGGTGCTCTACTTTGATTCCGCCGAGGGCGACTCAGCCCTTACTGGCATAACATCGGTGCGCGATTCAGCCACACACCGACGGCTTACAATGGGCTTCTGGACCAACAGCCTGCCGCTGATGCCATCATGTCGCGGACGTGTTGTGGCTCCCTATACAGCCGAAGGGGGCGTGCCTCGCAGCCTCAACGATTCGGCTATAGTGCGACTGTGCCGCCTCTCTGCCGACATACAGCTCAAACGACTGCAGACACAGAAGTCCGAACTCGACTACTACATTCGTGTGCACGGCGTGCAGGACAACGGCTATCAGCAGATTGCGGCTCTTGCCAGCAGCATCAACAGCGCAGTCAGTGCCGTAAGGACTGCACGCAGCATCATCGACAGCCTCGCTGCCGACAAGCACCACCGCCACCGCTTCGCACTATGCACCAAAGCCACGTTCAGCGTGACCGGACATGATGCCAAGGGCAAAACCGTACGCCTGCCTATGCACCTCGTGAACCGTGACACCACTATGCAACTTGTTGTGCTGCAAACCTCCGACAGCAGCACACCCGACTGGGCTAAGCCTGCAAGACTGCTGCCTTGGAACGCATCAACGCCACGCGCGGTGCTCAGTGCAGCCACTCCGGGTCTCGGCATACGCGGCATCGAATCAGACACCGTCAGTCCAATCATCGTCCAGGGCACCGTGCAATCATCGGGACTGCACAACCTGCCACGCCTGCTCGCCCCCGACGGAGCGCCCGTGTACACACGTCGCGGCCACTTCATAGGCGTAGTAAGCGGTAAGAAAATCATCTCGCGTCGCGAAATCAGTAAACTGTTGAAGAAATGAAAACACACATCACACATCTATTTATATTAGCACTGCTCTTGCTGACATCGTGCCGTGACATCACGCCCGACACCATAGTCAGCCGACACGGCAAATACACCTACTGCGGCACCGTAAAGAACGGCCGCTACGACGGCTACGGCACGCTCAGCATAGGCGACAGCATGATATACGCCGGACAATGGCACGGCGGCAAACGCAGCGGAAAGGGCGTGAGCCACGACTCGCTCCACCACCGCATCGTTGGCACCTGGCGTGCCGATACACTCGTGCGTGGCACATGGACCGACTCTACGGGCACCTATTCGGGCGAGATGAACCGCGACGCCATTGCCCACGGACACGGCAGCTTTGCCGATACGCATCAGGGATTCTATTCGGGTCAGTGGCGCGACGGACAACGCACGGGATTCGGCTTTGCACTCCTGCCTAAGAAACATCTGCGCATCGGCGAGTGGTCGAAAAACCGCTTCCTTGGCGAACGGCTCGAATACACCGCCGACCGCATCTACGGCATCGACCTCTCACGCTTCCAGCACGACGTAGGCCGACGCCACTACCCCATCGACTGGAGCCGTCTGCGCATAGCGCATTTAGGAACAATATCGCGCAAGCGTGTGCGTGGCAAGGTGGACTATCCCGTTTCGTTCTGCTACATCAAGTCTACGGAGGGCACAACCATACGCAACCGCTACTTCCGTGCAGACTATACGGCAGCACGCCGACGCGGCATCAAGACCGGAGCCTATCACTTCTTCTCCACACGTACGCCTGCCGACCGTCAGGCACGATTCTTCATAGCCAACTCGAAGTTCTCGAAGGGCGACCTGCCTCCGGTTCTCGACGTGGAGCCAACGCACGCTATGATAAAGAAGATGGGCGGACCCGAAGCCCTGTTCCGTGCCATACGCACATGGCTGCGCATCGTAGGCCAGCACACGGGAACACGCCCCGTGCTGTACATCTCGCAAACATTCGTCAACCGTTACCTCCCTTCCGCCCCCGACCTCAAGCGCGACTACAACATATGGATAGCCCGTTACGGCGAATACAAGCCCGACGTGCACCTCGTATATTGGCAGTTGTGCCCCGACGGACGCGTCAGCGGCATACGCCCCGAGGTAGACATCAACGTATTCAACGGCTACCGCTCCGAATACGAAGACTTCCTGCAGCGCGAGTGTATCAAGTAGACGGAGCGGAGCTCCGTGTGTTGTGGCGGTGAGATGGTGAGACGATTTTGATATGCAAATATTGTACTCGCAGTAAAAAACTGTTACAAAACGAAATCCAATTCTAGAGAATCTGCAAGTCAGTTTTTATCGTTTTTGCAGCGTCACACGCCCCATTCATATTCCAAAAGGGCTTCTTTTCACTCCCGAAGTACAACTTCAGGTGTGCAAAGAAGCCCTTTTTGCATTGCAAAAGAGGCACAATCGGAGTGCAAAAGGAGTCCTTTTGCATGGTAAATGTAGTCCTTTTGCATTATAGAAGGAGTCCTTTTGGCACGAAAAGGAGCCTTTTCTCGCTCACATTTGTTATCCCTTGCGCTATCCACCTTTATAATCCATTGAATATAAACAATATAAGTAAAACCTCTCAAAACGGTCATCTGAACGCACCAAAGATTTTCTTGTGCGTTCAGATGGCTGTTTTGAGCGGTCAGAAATGCAAATATTGTATTGGGAACGGTGCTCTGGGTGGGATAGTTTGCGCAGCCAACAGCACGAAACATAAATGTAAAACTATCTTAACTTCGTCAAAATTCCATCGTAACACTACTGAAAAACAGCATGTATAACTTTGCAGCAGAAAAAGAACAAACAATATTGCATACATGAATCTTAAGTATTATTTTGCCACATCCTGCCTCCTTGCAGGAATGGCGTACTCCTCTGCAGCAGCACATACAGTGCCAACAGCCGACGGAAACAAAGACTCCAATCCGACTATCGTACCCGGAGCAAAGAAGATAACGGTGCAGGGCGTTGTCGTAGACGACAACGGCGAACCGCTTATCGGAGCCACTGTCTATGAGAAAGAGAGTGCCAACGGAACAACTACCGACATCGACGGACACTTCTCACTGAACGTTGACAAGAACGCTGTGATAACAGTCCGCTACCTAGGATTTGCAGAAAAGCTTGTCAACACAAAAGACAACACCCCCCTCAGCATAAAACTTGAAAAAGACACACACCTGCTCGACGACGTTGTGGTAGTAGGCTATGGCACCCAGAAGAAAATAAACATGTCGGGAGCTGTAGACCAACTCACGGCAAAGGATATTGAGAAACGCCCCATTACCGACCTTTCGCGCGGACTGCAGGGTATGATTCCTAACCTCAACATCGACTTCACCAGTGGCGAACCGGGCAAGGCAGCCACACTCAACATACGTGGCGAGGCTTCGATCAATGGCGGTTCGCCTCTGATTCTTATAGACGGAGTGGCTGCCGATGCCGAAGAGATGAACCGGCTAATGCCTGGCGACATCGAGAACATTTCGGTGTTGAAGGATGCAGCCTCAGCTGCCATATACGGAGCACGCGCTGCCTTCGGCGTGATACTCATCACAACAAAGCAAGGCAGTGGCGACCGCATCAGCGTCAGCTACAACGGCAACGCACAGTGGCGACGCCCGTCGCAACTCACCGACAAGACTTCCGACCCTTATATATACCTTAAGCTAAAGAACATAGCTGTACTCAACACTCCATGGAGTTCGGGACATGTCACCACCGACGAACGCCTGGAGTGGGCACGACAGCGCTCGGACAATCCTTCGGGCACCGAAGCCATAAGACTCGACCCGCTTGACAACACACAGTGGGACTATATGGGCAATCGCGACTGGACACGCTACTTCCTCGACCGCAGCACGTTTGCACAGAGCCACCAGCTATCTGTCTCGGGAGCTACTGCCCGCACCAACTTCTATCTTTCGGCAGGCTACGACGGCGAGGAGGGAGTTTTGTCGAAGATTGCGCCCGACGACACCTACAAGCGCTACAGCACACGTGGCAAGGTGCGCTACAACATCAGCGACTGGCTTAACGTTTCCAACAACACCTCGTTCGTGATGACCAAACGCAACAAGCCGAGCTACTACAATCTTGACGCCCTGTACGATGCCAAACCGAGCGACGTCGATGTCAACACCGACGGCACATGGGCTAATACCGACCTCGGAAAGGCTCTGGCACAGATAACGGACGGAGGCAAGGAGAGCACCACCGACATGCGTCTGCAGAGCACTTTCGCCGCCGAACTGAATCTGTGGAACAAGATGGTCAAACTGAACGGCGACTTCACCTTCGCCTTAGGTCACGAAGACTACGACTGGTACAAGACCAAGTACAACATAGGCTACGGTCCGCAAGACATCCGCACGGACGGAACATCGCAAGCTTACAAGGGCAACACGTCGACGTTGTATACCGTGCTCGACCTTTATGCCACATTCAACAAGCAGTTCGGCAAGCACGCCCTTACTACCGTGCTGGGCTTCAACCAGGAGTACAACCGCTCAGACAACTTCACCGCCAACCGCTACGACATCATCGCCTCGGCGCTGCCGTCGATAGCTCTGTCATCGGGCGACCAATATGTCAACCAGACCTATAAGGACTGGGCCATACGCGGTCTCTACTACCGACTCAACTATATATTCAACGACCGATATATTCTTGAACTCGACGGACGCTACGACGGCACTTCAAGGTTTCCTAAGAACAAGCGCTTCGGATTCTTCCCGTCAGGTTCACTGGCATGGCGAGTAGATGCCGAACCGTTCTTCCAGCCCCTCACACGCTACATATCACAACTCAAGCTGCGCGCCTCGTATGGTTCGCTTGGCAACCAGCTCGTTTCGGAGTATGGATATATTCCTGCCATGGCGTCGAAGACCGGATCGTACATTATCGACGGCAAGCTACAGCAAATAGTTTCATCGCCAGCACTCGTATCGCCCAGCTACACTTGGGAGAAAGTGCGCACCATAAATGCCGGTATAGACATCGCATTGCTGCAGAACCGACTCACCATGTCGTTCGACATATACCGCCGCGACACACGCGACATGCTCACCAAAGGCAAGGAACTGCCAGGGCTGCTCGGTGCCAACGAACCTAACGAGAACGCTGCCGACATGAAGACTACGGGATGGGAACTGTCCGTCGCCTACCGCGACCAGTTCAAGTTGGCAGGCAAACCTTTTGCATGGAACGCCCGGTTCATCCTCTCCGACAACCGCTCATGGATAACCCGATTTGACAATCCCGACCGCAAACTCGGACAATACTACAAGGGTATGGAGATAGGCGAGATCTGGGGACTCACCAACGACGGAATGTTCCAAAGCAAGGAGGAGATAGCCAAACTCGACGAAACGCAGATTATACCCTGGGGAGCACTAACCATCGTTGAAGGATGGCCAAAATACAAGGACCTCGACGGCGACCATACCATAACCAAGGGTACCACGGTAGACCATCCAGGCGACCTCAGCCGCATAGGCAACTCATCCCCACGCTACCGCTTCGGACTTAATCTCGGTGCCGAATGGAACGGATTCGATCTCTCTGTTTTTGTACAGGGCATTGCCAAACGCGACTACTATCCGCTGAGCTATCTGTACTGGAGCTTCTATCAGCAGCCTTACGCCGGCGGACAGAAACACGCCTTCGACTTCTATCGTGCCACTGACGACACTCCCGAACAGATGGCCAAGCACTCAAAGAGCTACATAGCTGCCGGACTTGCAAACAAGAACACCAACTCGATGTATCCTGTATTCCAGTCGTGGCTTGCCGACAAGAATCTCGGTACAGGCATCACATCGGCAATGGGATTGGCTATTCCGCAGACAAAGTATCTGCTCAACGGAGCTTATATGCGACTGAAGAACATAACCGTAGGCTACACACTACCCTCGAAACTTACCAACCGCATGCACATCAACCGCATACGTGTGTACGCCAGTGCCGACAATCTCTTCGAAATAAGCGCACTGAAGAAGTATTTCGACCCCGAGGCTGTCACCAACAGCGACTCCTACGGATATGTATACCCATTCAACCGACAGTATACAGTGGGCGTGAACGTAACATTCTAACGATATAACAACATATAAGACAATGAAACATTCTATATATATGGCAGCCATTGCGCTGTCAGCCGTGTGCCTCACATCGTGCAACGACGACTTTATGCAGCGCGACCCGCACACAGAGATAACACAAAAGAACTACTTCAACACCGAGCAAGACCTTCGACTGTACTGCTACGGACTCGTCAACACTCCGGCATACAGCTACATAGGCGATGCCGGCACCGACGATCAGGCCACTACCGACAATGTCACTATCAAGAACATCATGACATCAACAAATCCTACATCAACCACCATAGATGCAGGATGGGACTGGAAGCGACTTTACGACATCAACTACTTTCTCGACAACTGCCAGAAAGCCGATGTGTCGGACGACGTTATGGCACACTGGGTGGGAGTGGCACGATACTACCGTGCTGAGTTCTACATGACAATGGTGAAGAAATACTCTGACGTGCCATGGTGCGACCACACTCTTGCCACCAACGATGACGCTCTGTACGGCAAGCGCGACAGCCGCGAGACGGTAATGCAGCATGTCATGGACGACTATCAGTATGCCGCCGACCACGTCAAGGCCGACCAACCAAAGGGTGCCATCGACCGTTGGATTGTACTGGCATCAATGGCACGCACAGCTCTGTACGAAGGAACATACCGCAAATATCACTCTGAACTGAATCTGCAAGCTTCTGCCGATGCCCTCATCCAGAAGGCAGCCGACGCTGCCAGCGAGATAATGCAGTCGGAACGATACAGCATATACAACACCGGACACCCCGAAAGCGACTACGCCTCGCTGTTCAACGCTTCCGACCTGACCTCCAATCCGGAGATGATACAGGCCCATTACTATGAGCGCAACGTAGCCGAGAACGGCATCTGGGGTGCATATATGTTCGGTAACTACATTCCATGTCCTACAAAAGCACTCGTGCAGGCTTACCTTATGAAGGACGGAACATATTATTCGGCACAGCCAGGATACCAGACCAAGCAGTTTGTCGACGAATTCAAGAACCGCGACCCACGCATGTCGCAGACTCTCGCCTACCCCGGTTGGGAACTGAAAGGCACTATGAGTTATGCGCCAGGACAAGGTATATACGTGCAGAATCTCAACAAGAACTTCTCTGGCTACCACCAGCTGAAGGGTTTCCCTAACAGTAAGGACAAAGACTACTATCTCGGCATCGATTATCCCACTATCCGCTACGCCGAAGTATTGCTGATATATGCTGAAGCCAAAGCCGAACTGGGACAGCTGACACAAGCCGATCTCGACAAGACCATAAACCTTCTGCGCGACCGTGCCGGCATGCCTCACCTTACAATGAACGTTACTGCCGACCCCGTAGAGGCAGCCAAGTTCCCCGGCGTGAGCGCCGTGCTGCTTGAGATACGTCGCGAACGCCGCGTAGAACTGGCGTTAGAAGGATTCCGCTTTGACGACCTTATGAGATGGCATGCAGGCAAATTGCTTGAACAAGTGCCCGAAGGACTCTATTTCCCATCGCTCGGCAAGTATGACCTTACTGGTGACGGGATACCAGACATCTACCTTATACCGTCATCGCAGGAAATTCCTGCCGAAGCCGACAAGGAGACCAACGCCCTCGGCGAGAAACTCACCTACTACCGTACGGGCAGCATCGACGACCCGCAAGCCACTGTCTACCTCAAGAACGGCACAAGCGGAAGCATACAGACTGCCAAGACAATGGGTACGTTCCATGAACCGCGCGACTACTATCGCCCAGTGCCAAAGCACGAAATGGACCTGAACCCCAACCTCGCACCACAATTGTTCGGATGGCAATAACAAAACAAATATATAAAGAATGAGAAAAACAAATATCCTTATCATAGCTGCAATGGCAGCTATGATATGCCTTCCAGCCCAATCGAAGACCCGCAAGGCTCTATATGTAATAATGGATGGTGTGTCGCGCGAGTTTCTGCAGCAGACACGTCCTGCTACAATATTCGACATAGCCTCAACCGGTAGTTATGCCGACGCTTATGCCGGCGGCGAGGTAGGTGCATTGAGCCAGAGTCCGACAATATCGGCTATCGGCTACACCAACATCCTCACCGGAACATGGATGAACAAGCACAACGTGCAGGGCAACTCCAACATCAAGACCAACTACAACTACTGGTCGCTCTTTCGTATTGCCAAGGCTCAGCAGCGCGACGTAAAGACAGCACTGTTCTCCAGTTGGGCTGACAACCGCACTCTGCTTATCGGCGAAGGACGCCCCGAGACCAACAATGTGCGTGTCGACTACGCATACGACGGTTACGACCTCGACACACTGCACTTTCCGCGCAAGCCACGCGAATTACAGATATACGACATCGACTCTGTAGTGATACGCAACGCTGCGCAATGCGTTCGCGAGAAAGCTCCAGACCTTAGTTGGGTATATCTATGGTATACCGACGACGCTTTCCACATTACCGGATACAGCACGTTCTCCGAAGACTATCTCAAACGCGAAGACCGTATGCTGCGTCAGATATGGGATGCCATAAAATACCGTGAAAAGAATTTTGACGAGGAATGGCTGCTCATTGTCACTACCGACCACGGACGTGAAGAACACGGATTCAACCACGGTGGACAGTCGGCTGGCGAGCGTGGAATATGGATGGTGAGCAATCGTCGCGACATGAATGCCGAATGGACAAGCAAGAGTCTCTCACAGGTAGACATCAATCCTTCTATCTGCCGCTATTTAGGATTCACTATTCCACGCGATGTTGAATGGGAGCAGGACGGCATACCATTCTTCGGCAATGCCGACATCTGCAACCTCACCACAACGGGATTTGACAACAAGGTGATACTGAAGTGGCAGACACTCGCCTCAACCACCGACAACGCCGAAGTCTATGTCAGTACTACCAATAACTATCGTGAGGGCGGCAAGGACACTTGGCAGCACATAGGCACCACCAAAGCATCCGACTGCACATATACAGTCGACCTTGATGCTTTGCCCAAGTCGAAACTGTATAAGTTTGTAGTTGTGACACCATCAAACCATATTACACGATGGTTCACACATAAATAGACACTTTTATTTATAACTGAGTCTACTTCAAAAAATTGGTATATTTTGAAGTAGACTCAGTTTTTTATTTATGGCAGAAGGCATGACAAAGGGCAAAGCGGAAGGTATAGCGGAAGGAATAGCTGAAGGCATGGCTAAAGGCGGAAAAGCAGCTAAAGTAAAAATAGCCGCCAACCTTCTGTCTCTTGGTGTGCCTATAGAAACCATAATCCAAGCATCAAGCTTGCCAGAAGAAGAAATAAAGAACATAACACAATAAAAAAAAGGCGTACAACCAAAATCCACAAGATTTCGATTGTACGCCTTTTTTCCTGACTTCGTCACTCAAAAAATACGTATTTTATAACTGATTGATACATAATATTTTGTGTCTTTGTGTCACCTAATATTGGGTAACACAAAGCTCTAAGTCAATCATTTGACTTTCCAGGACAACACACCCTATATCTTCTATAGGGCGCGTTACCTTTTCATCACAGTCTTTCCAAGAAATCACAAGTTGTGAATTCTTTAGCGAGAGACAAACCGAAGTTGAGAAGAATAATGTCTGCTTTATCATATTATCCAAGTCTTTTTATTTCACCAAGTTCATTTATCTCAAAGTCGTAACCTTGAACGAGGGCATTCAGCTGCGTATGAAGCATGATTATTGCCGGACGGAGTTCTTCACCTTGTTTATATGCACCATTTTTTGCCTTTATATCTTTACTTGGACGTGCCTCTTCATTGTACACCATAGTAATTCTCGCATATATACAATTACCAATAGTCGATGTTGACATACCTGTCACCTTATAAAGACGTCTGTTTCTTTCTTTGACGGTAGCCTCCCAAATTTCATTAGGCGATTTTTCATAGAGAAGTACCATTGTTCCTATCTTTAAGGTATAAGCAAAAGGATAATCATGCTCACTCTTAATAGGCACAATATGTCTGTCAACCACCTCTTTATCATTACTTGTTTTGTAGTATTGAGCGGCTTGGAGCATATTAACAATTTCGAACTCACGTTCTTTCTTGCTATAGATGTCTTGTATTCCCCAGATTTTTCTGAAGTCGGAAGTTGCAATGCCTTTTACGGTATAGACACGATTGAATAGTGACTTCAAGTAAAGACGGGCATACTTTGAAATCACACTAATGTCGGTACCTTGACGACGACTAAAGCCTTCAGGTACACTTTCCATTGTGAAACGCTCATACTTACCACGCCAATAATCGCGACGAAGTTCCAAAAGATGACGTTTGCTTATTATATCATCTTTTTGTTTTTTTGTAGTAGCTCCTTTAGACTGTTTCTTATTTTTGCGTATTTGACTGTCAAGCAACTCGTACTTCTTTTTCCACTCCTTGATGCGCTCCATAATCTCGTCATGGTTTGGCAATTCTACGGGCAACTTGGTCTTCTTTACTTCTCTATTGAAACGGCTATCACAAAGCGTCAAATTCATCTTTGTACTATCCCCACCTACACTACGAGGAATAGTGTGCTCAATATCAAACTTCGGATTAGTTCCAATGAAATCGGATATACGTATCTGCTTTCCCGTATAAAGACATATGTGATTCTGTTCTTCCCAAAGAACATATTTCAATATATACCTGTTGGCGGAATTAATTTAGTGCATACTTAATTCTGCCAATGGGCTTGTCGTTAATGAAGTTTACGTATTGCAGAATGGTAAGTGCACTA
>ERZ1034678.1614-NODE-1614-length-11034-cov-32.797249_pt1 | contig 11034 bp, 7 predicted proteins | sample MGYA00520640_ERZ1034678 | MGnify/ENA primary metagenome ERZ1034678 (study PRJEB33766, sample SAMN09781767) | gut metagenome | biome: gut microbiome | host: Homo sapiens | place: Madagascar | study: EMG produced TPA metagenomics assembly of the PRJNA485056 data...
TTGCCGTATGCCACCTTGTGGTTGTTGAGGGTGGTTCCGTCGGCGGCTGTCACCATACCGTTGCGGTTGGCCTCGGTAACGGATACGAAGTCGCTGTGAGCCTTCTTCTTCGCAGCACCTTCTGTCTTCAGCAGGGTGATGCGAGGGGCGTTGGTCAGGTGGATATTGATATCATCGATATACACCACGGCATCCTGCTTCATCTCGTGAGGTGACTCGGCGTGAGGAACCACTACCAGACTGTAGATGTCCACACCCTCGGCACTTTTGATAGGAAAAACGGCATCAGCCCACTGACCGGCAGGAACCGGAGTGGTGGATTTAATCCAGAACTGCTCTACTTCCTGCGACTGTCCGGCTCTGTCTCTGCGCTTGCCGAGACCAACCAGCATCACGCGGCCTTCCATCGGACGGTTGATGAGCACGTGAACCACTTTTCCTGCAGGGCCGAGTGCTATCGGCTTCTTCAGATCTATTCTTGCACCGAAGATGTTGGATGCCAGGCGTGAACGCTGAAAGGCGAGCACCTTCGTGTTGGGATTGTTGGTGAGGTCGGGATTATCCACTACTGCGCAGTTGCCAGCCAGTTCTCCCGTGCGGAATGGGGAATGCTCCCATCTGTCGTAAACTCCCACGGATTTGTAATCCTGGGTGTCGAACTTAATTTCCTGTCCCATTACTGCCAATGGCAACAGGCACAATGCTATGAGTAATTTCTTCATGTTCTTGGTGTAGAGAAAAAGTTTAAAATACTTTTATGGAATGCAGCAGCGGACAAGCCTTGCTGTCGTCGATGACAATCTTCAAACCCTTCGCCTGATAGCCCTTGCCGTAACTGTCTGATGTGCTGCCGTTCAGCGGGATGATGCGCTTGTATCCGATGGTGGTAGTGGTGCACTTTTCTGCGATAGGCTTCCATGTCTTTCCATCTTCTGAGATTTCGATATGGAACTTTCTTACTCGCTGCCCCTTGCGGATGTACTCCATCATATCCACATAGCGCAGGGTTTGTGGCTTATCCCAGCTGAAGGTGATGGTGGCCTGCTTTACGCCGTCGTCGGTGGCCCAATAGGTATTCTTGTTGTTGTCGGTCAGGTTCCTGGCGGCATAGTTGCGCTTGGCTCCTGCCTGGCGGGTGTTGCTAACGGAAACCCTGGCCTTCTGAGCCAGGTCCTTGCCCAGGCGGGTGCGGATCATATTGCCCATATCCTTGAGCACGCGCACGTCGATATCAGGCAGCAAACCTCTCTTGTCGGGAGGACAGTTCAGAATGAGGGTAGCGTTTCTACCCACGGTTTCAAGATACATCTGGAAGAGGCGCTCCACTGAGAGAGGCTTCTCGCCTTCGTGCCAGAACCATCCCTTGTCGGTGAGCTTGGCATCGCTCTCTCCCGGGTCCCACTGCCATCCGTCTTCAGTGCCATACATGCCGTTGCTTTCAGGGGCATATCCTCTCTCGTCGGTGAGCCAGTTGGTTTCACCAGCCCATCCAGCCTCGTTGCCAATCCATCTTGACTCGGCACCCACACCCCAGAGGATGATATCGGGGCAAACCTTGTGGATGGAATCTCTGAGGTTCGGGATATCATAATAGGTGGAACGGTCTACGTTGACGGTGGTGTTGCGGCCGCCATAGTATCCGTCGCCTCCGTTGGCACCATCGAACCACATTTCAAACTGGTCTTTTCCGTACTGAGCCAATTCTGCGCACTGGCGGAGGAAGACATCGTTCACATATTTCTCGGTGCCATAGTATACGCTGTTTCTATCCCATGGAGAGACATAGAAACCATATTTCATGTTCAGTTTGCGTGCAGCCTGGGCGAAGTCGCGCGGAATGTTGGTATTCTTTCCGTTCTCGTTTCCGGCATTGACGATGGAGTGGTCGGTGGTGGCTGTAGGCCAGAGGCAGAAGCCATCGTGATGCTTCACCACGGCGATGCCGCCCTTCATGCCCGCTGCTTTCACCGCCTTGAGCCACTGAGCCGGATTAGGCTTTGCAGTAGGCGCAAAGAGGGTTACGTCTTCACTTCCCAGTCCCCACTCGCGGTTGGTATAGGTGTTCATGCCGTAATGGAAGAAGGCGTAGAACTCCGTCTCCTGCCACTTCATCTGGCGATCGCTTGGAACAGGGAAAACAGCGTTAGGCTCGTTGTCGGGATTCGGCAACGACTGCTGCTTAACTTGGAATGCACTCTGGGAGTGACCCGCCATGGCAGACATGATGAGTGACACTCCGACAAAAACTTTTTTGATGTTCATGGTTGTCGTATTTAAATCGATACACTTTATTCTTATCATAAGAGAAGTTGATATATTGTTATAGTTATTTTATATATTGTCAAAACTGGCGATTGTTAATAATAAATTTCAGCTGCAAAGATATAGTTTTTATGGATGGCTGCAAAACTTTTCTGGTTAATTAAATATAAACGCCCGCAAATTCTCATTTGCGGGCGCTGGTGATAATATGGGTGATATCATAAGACGATGGATGATATCCTAAGACGATGGATGATTAATCCTGTGTAGGATAAATCAGATTCTGTTCTGTGATACAGTTGAGTACCTCTTCGAGATACTTCTTGGATTCATACTTGGCCATTGGCAGGTCGTGGAGCAGATAGTTGCCGCAATCCTTGGCTGCCTGTCCTGGAATTTCGCCTTCGAAGTCGGCGATGAACTGGAAGGTGCGCTTCATCAGTTCTACGATGTCCTTGCTCTCCAGGTCGCCCTTGATGAGGAGGTAGTTGCCGGTGAGGCATCCCATTGGTCCCCAGTAGATGATGCGGTCTTTCCACTCCTCGTCGTTGCGCAGGTAGGTGGCAGCCAGGTGCTCGATGGTATGGATGGCACCGTTGTGGAGGCAAGGCTCCTGGTTAGGCACCTTCATGCGGATATCGAAGGTGGTGACTACTTCTCCGCCTACTTCGTCCTTGCGGCTTACGTAGATGCCGCGGAGCAACTTGTTATGATTGATTGTGAAACTTGGAATCTTATTCATATAGTTTATAATTTACAATTTATAGTTTACAGACTTTCGAGAAAAGCCTTGGTGACATTGAACGAGCCTTCTGCCATTTTTGCCCAGAAATCGAAGTACATCTGCGCCTTGGTGTCCTTCAGCGGCACATCGCTGATGATGCGGAAGGAGATGAACGGCGTCTTGTAGATGTGACAGGTCTGGGCGATGGAGCAGCTCTCCATATCCACGGCCATGGCATGAGGAAAGTGCTCCAGGATGGAACGCATCTTCTCCTTGCTATCCACAAACCACTCGCCGCTTACGATCTGTCCGGCATGAATCTTAGGGTGCTTGTTGTCGGGCAGGTTGTTGATGGCAAGCGCCTTCTCCACATACTCCTGTGGAGTCTTGAAGGTGGCTGGCATGCCGAGAATCTGACCGTACTCGCACTCGTCGCCGCAGTAGGCATCGTGGTATACGCAGTTGGTGGCTACCACCACTTCGGTTACATTGAGGTTGATGTCGGCACCTCCGGCAACGCCTGAAGAGATGACGAGGTCGGGATGATAGTTATCAATCATCTCCACCGCTCCGATGGCACTGTTCACCTTACCGATGCCGCACTGCTGCATCACCACTTCGTTGGCACCAATCTTTCCGATGACGAAGTCTTTCTGATTCTTTCGCTCTGTCTGCGATTCTGTCAATAATGTCTTGAGTTGCGCGAATTCCTTGTCCATCGCAACGATAATTCCTATTCTCATTTCTATTGATATATTCTGATATCTGTTATCTGCTGATTTCTTTCCCGTTTTGAAAAATTAGAAGTTTACGCCAAAGTTGAAGATCAGGGCTCTGTTTCTTGCCTTGTCGAAATCGTCGTGGCAGATGTTGGCAAGTCCCAGGTCGTAGGTGAGGTCGGCATAGAACATGTCGTAGCCCACGCCGCATCCGAGGCGCAGACCGCCGTCGAATCTTCTGAAGTTGTTGCTTCTGAAGGAGCTCTGAGCCTCACGCTCGGCAAAGTTCTTGATCTTGCCGCCCACGCCCATGGCGAAATATCCACCGGCAAATGGCTCTACGGTGAACTCATCATCCACCTCGTACTTGTATTTCACGAGCACCGGAATCTCCAGGTAGTTGAGGTCGTAGGTCATCTTCTTGCCTCCGCCCAGGTCTTTCTTTCCACCTTTTTCTATATAGTAGAGACCCGTCTCCATGAATACAGGAGTTGACTCGCTGAGCGCAAAACCGCCTACAACACCCACGTTGAGACCGGTCTGCCATTTGCCGCCATCCAGACGGGCATCGTCGGAAGTAACGTAAGTGAAGGCAGGACCGAGGCGCACGCCCAGGTAGGCCTCGCCCAGATAGTTGTTGAACTTGTAGTCGAGATGACCCGTCTTCTCGTTGTAGTATTGACTATTCTTATAGTTCTGTGCTGATGATGGGAGTGCTATCATGAGCATTGCCATCAGGAAGAATACAATTCTTTTCATGTTTTTTTGTTCCTTTTATTTTAATGTTACTGACTATTATAACGTATGGGGGTGAAGAAATATTGTCTTGTCAATGCAAAGGTAATATATTTTAAGAAAGTTGCTGCGAGGGAATCCCTAAAAAATGGGGGAAAACCCCTATATGGGTAAGCCGTTGGGGGCATAAACCGGTTTATGCCATAAAAAAAGTAAAAAGTTTCTTTTTTTATTTTGTAGATTCTTCATTTCTCATTATCTTTGCAAGCAAATTATAAACGTTTATACAGGAAAATGAATTTTTTGAAGAAGTATCTGCTAGATATTCTAGTGGTGATTGTTTTTGCGGTGATTTCCTTCGTGTACTTCATGCCTGCCGACATGGACGGACGAATCCTCTTCCGTCACGACTCTGCGGCAAGCAAGGGATTGGGACACGAGAAGGAACTCTTCCAGCAGCAGACCGGCGAGACGACTCGCTGGACTAACTCCGTGTTTGGTGGTATGCCAACTTACCAGATTGCACCTTCGTATGGAAGTACCAAGGTGCTCGACCAGGTGACGAAGGCTTATCATCTGTGGTTACCCGACTATGTATGGTATGTGTTTGTCTATCTTCTGGGCTTCTATATCATGCTGCGAGCCTTCGATTTCCGACAGTCGCTGGCTGCATTGGGAAGTATCATTTGGGCATTCTCATCCTACTTCTTTATCATCATCGCCGCCGGTCATATCTGGAAGGTGTGGGCACTTGCCTATCTGCCGCCAATGATTGCGGGCATGGTGCTGGCTTACCGGGGGAAGTATCTGAAGGGCTTGCTCCTCACCGCCATCTTCTCGGCTTTCGAGGTGAACGCCAACCACGTGCAGATGACTTACTACTATCTCTTCATCATCCTCTTCATGGTGATTGCCTACTTGGTGGATGCCATCAAGAAGGGAGAACTCGCCCGCTTCGGAAAGGCTACGGCAGTGTGCGTGGTGGGTGCCCTCATCGGTATCTCGCTCAACCTGACGAACCTTTATCACACCTGGCAGTATGGACAGGAAACCATGCGCGGCAAGAGTGAGCTGGTGAAGAAAAATGCTGCCAATCAGACCAGTAGCGGATTGGATAGAAATTATATCACCCAGTGGAGTTACGGCATCGATGAAACCTGGACTCTGATGATTCCTGATGCCAAGGGTGGCGCTTCTGTGCCTCTTTCTCATAACGAGAAGGCGATGGAGAAGGCTGATCCTAACTTTGTGCAGATTTATCAGCAGCTGGGACAGTACTGGGGCAACCAGCCTGGCACGAGCGGTCCGGTTTATGTGGGAGCCTTCGTCTGCATGCTCTTCATCCTGGGTCTCTTTATTGTAAAGGGTCCGATGAAGTGGGCTTTGCTGGCAGCCACCATCCTGAGCATCCTGCTCTCCTGGGGTAGAAACTTTATGCCGTTTACCAATTTCTTCCTGGATTATATCCCGATGTATGCCAAGTTCCGAACGGTGGCATCCATCCTCGTGATAGCCGAGTTTACCATTCCGCTGCTGGCGATGATGGCGCTGAAGAAACTGGTGGATGAGCCTGAGGTGCTGAACACCAAGATAAAATATGTATATGCCAGCTTGGGTCTGACGGCAGGTTTCTGCCTGCTTTTCGCCCTGATGCCAAGCGTATTCTTCCCTGATTTCATCTCCGTGCAGGAGACCCAGGCGCTGCAGCAGTTGCCTGCCGAATATCAGGGTCCGCTGATGAGCAACCTCATCGAAATCCGTAAGGGCATCTTTACATCCGACTGCTGGCGTTCGTTCTGGATTATCCTCATCGGCTTCGGCTTCCTGATGCTTTACAAGATGAAGAAGCTGGGTGCCGAGTTCATGATTGCCGGTATCGCCGTGCTCTGTCTGGTGGATATGTGGATGGTGAACAAGCGTTATCTCTACGATGATATGTTTGTAGATAAGATTGAGCGTGATGTACCTCAGCAGATGACGGAGACCGACAAGATTATCTGTCGTGACAAGTCGCTCGACTATCGTGTGCTCAATCTGGCATCGAATACCTTCAATGAGAACGAGACCTCTTACTATCATAAGAGCATCGGCGGTTATCATGCTGCCAAGCTGCGCCGTTATCAGGAGATGATTGATGCGCATATCGCTCCGGAGATGCAGAAGACTATGCAGGCTGTGGCTGCTGCCGGCGGCGACATGACCAAGGTGAACGGCGACAGCATCTTCCCAGTGTTGAACATGCTGAACACCAAATATTTCATCATGCCTCTGCAGGGCGGTCAGACCGTTCCGGTGCAGAATCCATACGCTTACGGCAATGCCTGGTTTGTGGATGAGGTGAAGTATGTGAACAATGCCAACGAGGAAATCGAGGGCGTGGGCAAGGTGAACCTCCGCCATGTGGCTGTGGCTGATGCCAAGTTCAAGGAGCAGTTGGATCAGAGCGTAAAGCAGGATGATACTTCGGTGGTGAAGATGGTTCAGTATAAGCCAAACAACCTGACTTACGAGGTGAAGTCAAGCAAGGGTGGTGTCATCGTCTTCTCAGAGATTTACTATCCGGGCTGGACGGCTACGGTGGATGGAGAGCCTGTGGAGCTGGGCAGAGTGGATTACATTCTGCGTGCCCTGAACGTGAAGGCTGGCAGCCACAAGGTGGTGCTCGACTTCCATCCTCAGTCGCTGAAGAACACCGAGACCATCGCTTACATCGGTTATGGCGTTCTCGTACTCCTTATTATAATAGGTATAGGAGTGGAAGTGAAGAGACGCAAGAAGGCTTCACAGGAAGTGAAGGAATAAAAGTGAGCCGAGAAGATGCTGTTTCGAACAGAAATAGAGATTCCGAAGGCCGACTTCGAGATACAACCGGCAGAGCAAATGCTCTTTGTGGGCAGTTGCTTTGCCGACAATCTGGGTCGCAGGTTTGTGGAAAACCGCTTCCGTGCCACGGTGAATCCCTTCGGGGTGATGTATAATCCGGCAAGCATTCTCCATACCGTGGAGAAGAGCCTGGAGGTTCAGTCTCGGGTGGCCGTGTTTACGCTGGGTACGAACCACGTGTATATCCTGAAGGAAACGGGCGAGATTGTGGATAACTGCCAAAAGCGTCCGCAGCGCCTTTTCGAGGAAAGGGAATTGAGCGTGGAGGAGTGTGCAGGGTATCTGCAGAAGGCTGTTGATTTGCTGAAAGCTGAAAAGGTGATTATAACCGTCAGTCCTATCCGCTACGCCAAATACGGCTACCACGGAAGCCAGCTTTCGAAGGCTACGCTTCAGTTGGCTGCAGATAAACTGGTGAAGACGAACCCTGGAGTGGTGAGTTATTTCCCTGCTTACGAAATCATGAACGATGAACTTCGTGATTATCGCTTCTATCAGGAAGACATGCTGCATCCGAGCCAGCAGGCTGTGGAGTATATCTGGGAAAAGTTCCGTGCCACCTATTTCGGCAAAGCCGCAGAACAGTTTCTGGAAGACTGGAGACCCATCCGGGAAGCACTCGGCCACAAGCCCTTCCACCCCGAAAGCGAGGAACATCAGAAGTTCATCGCCCGGACGGAAGAGAAGAAAAGACAATTTGAGGAGAAATATCATCTTCTATAAAATATAGATGATTTTCTCTTATTGATAATAGAAACATTAAAGTATAAAGACAATGACATATACTATTGAAAAGGTAACCACACTGATAGGTGCGCGTCGCTATGGAGACAATGATACCAACATCGGTTTTATCCTGACCGATAGTCGTTCACTTTGTTTCCCAGAGGAAACTCTGTTCTTTGCGCTCAAGTCTGAGCGTAATGACGGTCACAACTACATTCCGGAGTTGTATCGTCGTGGAGTCAAGAACTTTGTGGTGACAGATGTCCCTAAGGGATATGCTTCTGATTATCCGGGAGCCAACTTCCTGAAGGTTGTCAACACGCTGGAGGCTCTCCAGCGCCTGGCAGAACGTCATCGTGATGAATTCAACATCCCTATCGTGGGTATTACGGGATCGAATGGCAAGACCATGGTCAAGGAGTGGCTTTATCAGCTGCTCTCACCGAGCATGTTCGTTACCCGCAGTCCACGCAGTTACAATTCGCAGATAGGTGTGCCATTGTCGGTCTGGCTCATGAACGAGCAGACCCAGGTGGGCGTGTTCGAGGCTGGTATCAGTCAGCCGGGCGAGATGCTTGCCCTGCGTGACATCATCCAGCCTACCATCGCCGTACTCACCAATGTGGGTTCTGCCCATCAGGAGAACTTCTCTTCCCTGGAGGAGAAGTGCAGAGAAAAGCTTATCCTCTTCCATGATGCAGAGACCGTGGTTTACGATGGCGATGACGAACTGATTACCAAGGTGGTGGCGGAATATCCAGATTATAAGGGTGAAAAACTCTTCTGGTCGCTCAAGAACCCTGAGGCTCCTTTCTATGTGAAGAACATCGAGAAGCAGCAGAGCGTGAGCGTCATCACTTATATCTATAAAGGAGAGATTGACAGCTTCTCCATCCCATTCATCGATGATGCATCTATCCAGAACTCCATCATCAGTGCCGTGGTGGCTTCGAAGCTCGGTGTTTCTGCCGAGGATATCGACAAGCGCATGGCAAAACTGGAACCTGTGGCGATGAGACTGGAAGTGAAGGTGGGACAGCATGGCTGCACCTTGATTAACGACAGTTACAACAGCGATATCAATTCGCTCGACATCGCCCTCGACTTCATGAACCGCCGTCCTGACCACCGTGGCCGTCGCCATACGCTGATATTGAGCGACATCTATCAGAGCGGTCTGTCGCCTGAGGCTCTCTATAAGGAAGTAAGCGACCTGGCTCGCAAGCGTGGCGTGGTGAAGTTCATCGGTATCGGTCCAGAACTCTGCCAGCAGCATGATGCCATTCAGATTTCAGAAAAGTTCTTCTTCCAGGATGTGGAGGAGTTTATCAAGAGCGAGGTATTTGCATCGCTTCGTGACGAGGTAATCTTGCTGAAGGGTGCCCGCCAGTTTGGTTTCGACCAGTTGACGGAGTTGCTGGTTCAGAAGGTACACGAAACTACGCTCGAAGTGAACCTGAATGCCGTGGTAGCCAATCTGAACTACTACCGTGCATTTATGAAGCCGGAAACCAAACTGGTCTGCATGATCAAGGCAGACGGTTATGGAGCAGGAGCCGTGGAGATAGCCAAGACTCTGCAGGATCATCGTGTGGATTATCTTGCCGTGGCAGTGGCCGATGAGGGTGTTACCCTTCGCAAGAACGGCATCACCAGCAACATCATGATCATGAACCCTGAGATGACCGCCTTCAAGACCATGTTTGATTACGACCTGGAGCCTGAGGTATATTCCTTCCGTCTGCTCGATGCACTGATCAAGGCAGCCGAGAAGGAGGGAGTCACCGGATTCCCTGTCCACATCAAGCTGGATACAGGTATGCATCGTCTGGGCTTCGACCCAGAGAACGATATGGAGGAACTGATAGGCAAGTTGAAGCATCAGAATGCCATCATCCCTCGTTCGGTGTTCTCTCATTTCGTGGGCAGTGATGCCGATTGCTTCGATGATTTCTCAGCCCATCAGTTTGAACTGTTCGACAAGGGCAGCAAGCAGTTGCAGGCAGCTTTCGACCATAAGATTCTGCGCCATATCTGTAATTCGGCAGGTATTGAGCATTTCCCGGAGCGCCAGTTGGATATGTGCCGCCTGGGACTGGGACTTTACGGCATCAACTCACGCAACAACGAGACCATCAACTGTGTGAGCACCCTGAAGACCACCATCCTGCAGATGCACAACATCAAGGCTGGGGATAGCGTGGGCTACAGTCGCAAGACCATCCTCGACAGAGACAGTGTCATCGCCGCCATTCCTATCGGTTATGCCGACGGCTTGAACCGCCATCTGGGCAATCGCCATGCCTACTGTCTGGTCAACGGACAGAAGGCTGAGTATGTGGGCAACATCTGTATGGATGTAGCCATGATAGATGTAACCGACATCCACTGCAAGGAAGGCGATTCCGTAGAAATCTTCGGCGAACATCTGCCTGTTCAGACGCTGAGCGATATTCTTGACACCATACCTTACGAGGTGCTGACCACCATCAGCAGCCGAGTGAAGCGAGTTTACTATCAAGATTAGGATAAAAATCGTTAGAAAAACGTACAAAAATAGGGAAATCCCGTCCGAAAAGCTCGGATGGGATTTTTTTAAGTAATATTTTCGATGAAAACGTATTAAAATTGAAGAAAAAAGTGTATCTTTGCAACCAACAAATCATCTAAAAACAAGTGAAGGGGTACACTTGCGTGTATTTCCTTAACTAATTAACAATTCAAAAGTAATAATGGAACAGGTATTTAGCTATATCATAAGCTTGGGAGCGAGCGTGATGATGCCAATCATCTTCACGGTCATCGGCTTGTGTATTGGCATGAAATTCGGAAAGGCTTTGAAGTCGGGACTCTTCGTAGGTGTGGGTTTCGTGGGCTTGGGTGTGGTGACGGCTTTGCTGACAACCAACTTCAACGACCCTTTGAAGGCAATCTCCGACATCTATCACCTACAGTTGAACGTGTTTGACATGGGTTGGCCTGCAG
>ERZ1034678.1615-NODE-1615-length-11031-cov-40.243258_pt1 | contig 11031 bp, 6 predicted proteins | sample MGYA00520640_ERZ1034678 | MGnify/ENA primary metagenome ERZ1034678 (study PRJEB33766, sample SAMN09781767) | gut metagenome | biome: gut microbiome | host: Homo sapiens | place: Madagascar | study: EMG produced TPA metagenomics assembly of the PRJNA485056 data...
TCAGATTACAGAATATGAAACTAAATAGATTGTTTATTTCAGCTGGATTGTTAGCTATGGCACTTACCAGCTGTACGGATTTGAATATGGCTCCAAATTCGCAATATACGGAAGATCCTAGTCAGAATTCAGGAATAGACCCTATGATTGTGGTAGAGGCGAAGATGGCTGATGTGTATTACCATCTTAAAGGTACGCTTGGACGTCGTTATATGGAAGCTCAGAGTCTTGCCTCTGATGAGTTTACATCTGTAGCATTTAACGGTGGTTACGTTGATGGTCATACTTACGCAAATCAAGCACTTCACTGTAGCTCTCCTACAGATGCATCTATAGGTTGGTATTCCGATGTAACCGCAGGCATAACAAAGGCTAATAAAGTTTTGGAAGAGTTGGGTAGTGGGGCTTCTGCACAGATGAAAGCACCAGCTCGTGCCATACGTGCATACTATACATGGATTTTGATAGATAACTATGGTGACACACCTATCTTGGAAAGTGTTCCTGCAGAAGGTACGTCTGTGCCTCGTTCTCCTCGTAAGGAAGTTGCGGAGTGGATAGAGAGTGAGTTGACGGATATTATTCCTTATTTGACAGAGGATGTAACGGAGAATACATACGGTAAACCAACTAAGTGGATGGCTGAGGCTCTGCTTGCCAAACTCTATATCAATTGGGCAGTTTATACTGCGGAGTCTGTTGACCAGTATGATGCTGCAACAGCAGCTAATCCAAAATTGGATGCTTGTATTGCTGCTTGCGATGAAATCATCAATAGTGGTAAATTCAATTTGGGTACAGTAGATTATCTCCATAAGTTCTCTTATGATAATGGTTGGACGGTAGAGGATTTTATCTATGCCATACCATACGATGCTGTCCAAGACATCAAGGATGGTAGTTCTTATGGATTACAGTATGCACGCCCTCGTACATTTAAGGATATGAAGAATATGTTGCCTAATGTTTATGGGTCAACGGATAAGTTTACGCAGTCATTTGGTGGAAATATGGTTGTTACTCCAGAGTTTGCCAAACTTTTCTGCCTAGATGGTGATATTCGTAACCTTAGTATACTTCGTGGCGATGTCTATGTTCGTGACCCAAAAACATTGCGTCCAACGACGGAACCTTTTATGTATAAAGGTGTGCAGATGCATTTTACAGAGGATATAACTCTTGCCAAAATTGACAACGATATTGATGTTGGAAATGATGCCAATGCTTATCAGCAGGGATGCCACTCTATCAAATGGTTTGCAACTCCTAGCGACTACAATAATAGTCGCAACCAGTCTAATGACCTCCCGATTTTCCGTTATGCGGATATCCTGATGATGAAGGCGGAGGCTCTTACTCGTCAAGGCACTGGTGGTGCAAAGGAACTCTTCAACCAAATTCGTACATATGCAGGTGCTCCAACTCTTACTTCTGAGCCTACATTGAAGGAAATCTATGACGAGCGTGGTCGTGAGTTCTTCGATGAAAACTGGCGTCGTAATGATATGATTCGTTTCGGTCATTACGAGGATGAGTTCTTTCCACATTACAAGGACTTCCCTGATGCAAACTTCGACAAGCGCCATCGTATCTTCCCTATTCCTCAAAGTGACATCGACTTGAATGGTTGGGAACAGAATCCTGGTTATTGATAAATGGTATTAATTTGATAATAAAAGGGAGGGTGGCAGTCTGCTGCTCTCCCTTTTTAGTAACAGTGAAATGGTTTATAGCTGCGCCAAAATCGTTAAATCTTTCATGTTTTGGCGCACTTTCAGTTTTATAATGCGCCAAAATGTGATAAAACAGAAGATTTTGGCGCACTTTCAGCGTGATAACTCAATCTTTTTTCGTATATTTGCACCATGAATGAAATACTATAAATGCTTATGGTACAATTGATAGGAAGAGAAAATGAGCAAGGTTTGCTCAAGAAATACATAGATAGCAATCGAGCTGAGTTCATTGCTGTCTATGGAAGACGGCGTGTCGGGAAGACTTTTCTTGTTACCGAAACTTTCAAGGCTGCTTTATCTTTTGATATGACAGGTGTCATTGATGGGGATAAAGAAGACCAGTTGGTGTCTTTTAACATTGCTCTTAAAGAGAGTGGTTATGAGGGTAAGAGAGTAACAGATTGGTATGGGGCTTTCGAGGCTTTGAAGGAAGTGGTAAAAAAGGTTCCTCAAAATAGGCCGGCTATCATTTTTATTGATGAGTTGCCATGTCTTGATACACCTCGCTCTGGATTGGTGAAGGCATTGGATTTGTTTTGGAATGGCTGGGCTAATAGGCAGAGCAATGTAAAGTTAATCGTCTGTGGATCTGCTACTACATGGATTGTGGATAATATTATTGATAATCATGGCGGTTTGCATAATCGAATTACACACGAGATGCACATTCATCCTTTTACCCTACATGATACAGAAGAATACTTGACAACCTATGGCTTCAAGTGGAATCGGTTGGCTATGGCGCAGACATATATGGTGCTTGGAGGTATTCCTTATTATCTGAGCTTGTTGGATAATGCCCTGAGTCTTCCTGCCAATATAGACCAACTTTTCTTTTCTCGTGATGCGGAATTGAAGAAGGAATTCGACCGGCTGTTTAAGTCGCTTTTCAAAAGTCCGCAGGCGTATGTAGATATTATCCAGTTGTTGGCAAACAATAAGAAGGGGTTGACTCGTAAGGAAATCAGTGAAAAGTTGAAGAAGGAAACGGGTGGACACCTTTCTAAACTTTTGGTGAATTTGGAGAATTGTGATTTTATCCGTAAGTATAACGTCAGGGAGCGAAAGATAAATAGCAATAACGGTATCTATCAGCTTACCGATTTTTATATCCAGTTCTATCATGATTTCTGTAGCAAGCATACAACAGATGAGCATTTCTGGGAAAACTCCATCAACTCGCCTAAGCAGAATACTTGGTATGGTTTGGCTTATGAACGCTTGTGTATGGCACATATTCCACAAATCAAGGAGGCTTTGGGCATTCAACGTATTAGAACGGAATATTACTCTTGGCGAAGTAAGGAAAGTGTGCCTGCTGCCCAGGTGGATCTGATTATTGAGCGTGCAGACCAAATTATCAGTTTGTGTGAGATAAAATATAGTAAGGGTATCTATTCATTGGATGCAAAGGAAGAGGAACGATTAAGAAATCGGATCACTGACTTTGCAGTTGAGACTAAGGTGAAAGAGGCTGTGCAACTCGTGTTGATAACAACCTATGGCTTAAAAGATAATGCGCATTCTACCGAAGTCAATGATAGAGTGGTACTTGATGATTTATTTAAATCTTAAAATCCAGAAACCAATAATGAAGCGAATCTTGGTCTTAGCATTATATAGCGTCCTTGGGCTATCCTCGTTGATGGCCCAGGATTATACCCGATATGTGGACCCACGTATCGGAAGTGAGGGATTGGGAAGAACTTTCCCTGGCCCTTGTATGCCTTATGGTATGGCAAAGCCGGGACCGGATGCCGTGTCTATGCCGAATGCAGGATGGGCACCGATACCTGAACCTGTCAAGGGATTTTCGCAGATGCATGTCAGCGGAACGGGTGGTGGACAGAAATATGGCAATATCCTGATTCAGCCTTACCTCGATTCCAAGGAAATCATACAGAAACGGATGGATGAGAAGATTTCCTTGGGATATTATGCGTGTACCTTTGAGAATGGAATACGAACTGAGATTACTGCCTCAGAACGTTGTGCTTTCTATCGGTTGGACTTTGGCAAGAAGCAGAAGGGAAAACTCTTGATAGATGTGGCTACTTTCTTAGGAATAGATACGATTCCTGATAAGCGCGAAGCGCAGCAGTATGTGGATTCATATGTTTCCTGTGATGGAAAATATGCCGTCTCTGGATGGAGTACGGTTCGGGGCGGCTGGAACAATGGCGGTCCTTATACCGTATATTTCTATTTGCAGAGCGATGTTCCTCTATTATATAATAAGGTGAAAGAATCTAAAGCAAGATTGGATGTCACTTTCTTGAAAAGTATTGCCAATCTGAAATTGGGTATTTCGCATATCAGTATCGCCCAAGCCAAGCGGAATATCCCTTTCTGTGGTTTCGATGCCCAGTTGAAGCATCTACGAGAAACCTGGAATGGAAAATTGAGGAAGATAGAAATCGCAGGAACTGAGAAACAGAAACGGATGTTCTACACGGGCATCTACCATACGATGCTGATGCCTGTGGATAAGTCGGGGGAAAATCCTCATTTCTCTGATACTCCTTATTATGATGATTACTATGCCATTTGGGATACTTACCGTACGTCTATGCCGCTTCTTACTCTGATAGATGAGGATAAGCAGCGGGATATGATCCATTCGCTTCTGAATATTTATAAGCATGATGGCTATATGCCGGATGCCCGGAGTGGTAATTGGAATGGAAGAACGCAGGGAGGAAGCAATGCTGAAATTGTGATAGCCGATGCTTTTGCCAAAGGGATGAAAGGCATCGACTATGAATTGGCACTCAAGGCTATGATCAAGGATGCTGAAGTTCCACCTACTGATCATGATGGGTATTTGGGAAGTGTGCCTGATGAAAAGCATGGTCGTGGTGGATTGAAGGAATACAATACGCTCGGCTATATCCCTTATGGTATCGACAGAGCTGGCAACCGTACGGTGGAATACAGTTATGATGATTGGTGCATCGCTCAGGTGGCGAAAGGGTTAGGACATCAAGACCTGTATCAGAAATATCTCAAGCGCTCTGGTAACTGGCGCAATCTTTGGCGTGGTGATTATGAATGGCAGGGAATGCGTGGTTTCATCATGCCTCGTGATGCAGATGGGAGATGGCTCGACTCTGTGCCTTGGGGAAAATCAAAAGTTTACCATCCCCTGATTCCTTATCGCCCTGATACGAAGGTGGCTCCCTGGTATCTGCCATGGTGGAGTACTTTCTTCTATGAAGCTTTGTCGGCTGAATATAGTCTCAGTATTCCGCATGATGTGCCGGGATTGGTAGAGTTGTGCGGCGGTAAGGAGGCTTTTATCAAGCGCCTTCATACATTCTTTGCCAACAAACATTATAATGTTGCTAACGAACCGAGTTTTATGACTCCTTATCTCTACCATTGGGTGGATAGACCTGATCTGAGTGTAGCACGTATCAGACAGATTGTGAATGACAACTATAACGATACTCCGCTCGGTTTGCCGGGAAATGATGATAGCGGCGCCATGTCTTCCTGGCTTGTCTTCAATATGATGGGGCTTTATCCCGTGGCAGGACAGAATCTCTATCTGGTAGGCTCGCCGCTGATTCCTGAATATACGATTCATCTGGAGAATGGCAAAAAACAGCAAGTGGTAAGGGATGAAAAGATGAAATCCTGGGATAGGAAATTCTTGACTCATGAGTTATTAACAAATGGTGGAAAACTTGTGCTTCCTGGTTTTTCTGCTGTTGATTCTACTGTTGATAACGATGCTAAGATGCTGATTCCTAATCAGAAAGAGCGTTTTCCACGTTGTGAACAAGATGTGGATAACTTGTTGAAAAGTATTCCTTCACAGGGAATTTCTCATTTCGTTTTAAACCGTCAGTATCGCAATTGGGAGCTCGGGGCAACTTATCTGAATGGAAACCGTGATACCCTGTATTTGAAATGCAACCAGTCGGTCTATCTGATACCGGAAAGACTGGTGGATGAGGCTACTGGTTTCTCTTGGGACAATCCGCAGAAAGGAAAGAATATCTATGTCTGCAACAAGTCGCAGAATAAAGGAATGTGTGATGGTACCTTCCTGTTTATTTCCAGAAAAGCCTTACAGCAGTTGCTTCATTCTGGTACTTTCATCTATAATGATATGACTTGGCGACAGGTGTTAAGGGATGCAAAGACCGTTGTCGTGCGTGCGGATATAGATGGCACAACGATGTGTATCAGTCTTTGTCACCAACTGCCATGGGTGCTTTGGATGAAAAACAATCCTTTAGGTATTGATTGGACCCTCACAGGAATGCTTCCAGACGGGAAATGATTCTTCCATAAGAAAATTGTTTCAGATTTGTTCTGATAATAGAATTAATTTTGTAACTTTGTGGAAAAATATAAAAGCCTAATGAAGAAAGTAATATTAGTAATCGGTTTTGTCATGTGTCTCTTGCTGGTACAAGCTCAGACCCGTCGCCAGATGGGTGGGGTGTACTGCGCTTATCCTTTTACTGAGGTAGAGACCGGTAAAACTCTTTCCATCGAGAAATATGAGGATGAGGATAATCTGGTTCTGGAGGGTTACACCCCTTTCTACATAAGTCATTATGGTCGTCATGGCTCCCGTTGGATGCCCCATGATGACCGCTATACCTGGGTGAACCGTCACTTTGAGGACGTATCCAATCTTACTCCTTTAGGAAAAAAGGTAAGGAAAATCTTATGGCGAGTATGGGATAATGCTCAGGGTAATGGTGGTAAACTGTCGAAATTAGGAGCTCTTCAGCATCGGGGCATTGCCAATCGTATATATCAACGCTTTCCTCATATTTTTGCTACAGGTAATCGTGTGACGGCACGTTCAAGTGTCGTTGACCGTTGTGCAAAAAGTATGTTGGCTTTTACGGATGAATTGCATCATTTGCAGCCGTCACTAACGATGGATGTAAAGACCGATTCTGCCGACATGGAATGGATAGCCTATACTTCTCCGGAAGAAAAAGCATTGGGAAACAGGACAAAGGTTACGCCAAAGGTTTCTACAGACAGATTCATGCATCTGCTTTTCAAGGATATTTCCAAGATTGATGATCCGATGAAGTTGGTGGGGGAGATGCAGGCCATCACTTCCTCTATTCAGAATGTGGGTTTGAATTTCAAGTCTTATCCGAAAGATATAGAGGAACAGTTGAATGCCCTCTTTACAGATGAGGAATTTCGTGCTTTCTATGAAGCCAACAATAAGCGTATGACGATCTGTAATGGAGATGATCTCTATAATGAACGGATTCCGATGCGCTCTGCTGTTTCTTTGTGGCATCATATCAGAGATGATGCTGATAGGGCTTTGGCTTTGGGTAAGCCATCTGCAGATTTGCGCTTCGGGCATGATACCAATCTCTATCGCCTGCTTACTCTTTTGGGGGCTGGCTATGAAAGGGTTTCTGAAGAGACGGGAATGTTTGAAAGTTCCTGCGACCGATATGACTATAATCGCATGGATGTAGTGGTTCCAATGGCTACCAACCTACAGATGATTTTCTATAAGAAGAATGTGCCGGACGAGGCTCATCCTGAGAAAAATATTGTGGTAAGACTGTTGTATAATGAGGTGAACGAGGCACAGATCAAAGGCATGGAAGATGTGTTCTATGGTTCTGATGTTCCGCCTTATGATAAAAACTATTTTTCCTGGGAAGAATTCAAGCAGTATATGGAAAGCCGCATAGACAAGGCAGAACATGTACGTCAGCTCCATGCCCTCAATACGATGGTGGGCACAGCGCAGGCTAATACCAAGACGGCTGGTATGTTTGGTAAGGGAAGTGAGGAACATGGACAAACCCTTCCTGCCGTACTGGTGCCTAACGGACAGAATTCCTGGACTCCTCAGACTCAAGATACGGAGAAAAAGTGTATTGCACCTTATTATTATAAGGATACAGAATTGCAGGGCTTTCGCAACAGCCATTGGATAGTAGGAGGTTGCACTCAGGATTACGGTTCCTTTACGGTGGCAACTTTGGGCGGCAAACTGAGATTGCAGCCAGAGGAACGTGCTACTCCTTTTTCGCATGCAGATGAAATATCTCACCCTCATTACTATGCGATCAACTTGAGGAAAGAACATCTCAAAACCGAACTTACGGCTTTGAGTCATACTGCCATCTTGCGTGTAACACCACAGGAAGACCAAGATGTTCATATCGTCATCAATCCGAATAGTGACGAGGGGGAAGGATACATAGAGATTGATACGCTGAATCATAGAGTTTATGGTTATAATCCTGTGCATCGCATCTACCAAGGATGGGGTGAACCAGCAGGATTCAGTGGGCATTTTGTCTTGGAATACCCTGAAGGACTGGTTGATTTCGGCGTGTTCTCCAAGGAGAGTAAGAAAGGAAAGGGATTGGAGGCTAAAGGTGCCCGCATCGGGGCTTGGCTTACTTTCAATGGTCAGACCGAAAAATCGATGGAATTGAGAACCGCCAGTTCGTTTACAGGCAAGGAAAATGCGATTTCCAATTTAGAGAAAGAAGTGGATAACTTGGCAAGTAGTTTTGATGAGATGCGGGAAAGAGCCATCGAAGCATGGTGCGACCGCTTTCATACGATAGATGTGCAAAGCAAGGATACGGCTAAGGTCAACCAGTTTTATGGATCCTTCTACCGTGCCTCGTTCCTGCCTCGCCAGATGAGTGATGTGAATGGCGACTACCCACCATTTGCTCATGGAGAGACGAAGCAAGAGAATTCTTCACTTGTCACTCTTCATTCTTCACTCCCAAAAGCATACGGAGATTTCTCTATGTGGGATATCTATCGTGCCGAACTTCCTCTCTATAATATCATCACGCCAACTTTGTCGGGTGACATGATGCAGTCGCTGGTCAATATGTACAAGGAGGGTGGATGGATGCCAATTTTCCCTTGTTGGAACAGTTATACGGCAGCGATGATTGGCGACCATGCCGGTGTTGCTCTGGCGGATGCTTATGTCAAGGGCATTCGTGGCTTTGATGCGCAGACAGCATACCAGGGGATGCGTAAGAATGCTTTTCAGAGTCCGAAGTCTTTCGAGGAGTATAAGGATGGTATGGGAAGAAGGGCTTTGAAGTCATATCTCAAATATGGATTTATTCCGATGGAGGATAGTGTGAAAGAGGCTTTTCATCAGAATGAGCAGACCTCCCGTACTTTGGAATATGCTTTTGATGATTTTGCCGTGGCACAGATGGCAAAGTTGTTGGCTGATTCTCTGGAATATCAGAAGAATAAAGGCAATCTTCTGTCCTTGGATAAGAAAATGCTATTAGCTGACTATAAGCAACTGATGCGACGGTCTGAAAACTGGCGTCATGTCATCAATCCAAAGACCGGATGGGCTGATGGTCGTCATCAAAACCGGAAATGGGAAAATAATCTTGATCTGGTGCATCGCAAGAGTTATATTACCGAGGGGGCTACCTGTCACTACACCTGGTATGTGCCTCAGAATGTGGAGGGACTTTTTCAAGTTATCAGCAATAGTGGGCAGAACGTCATCACACGTCTGGACAGAATGTTTGATGAAGGATTGTACTGGCATGGTAATGAACCTTGTCATCAGATAGCCTATCTTTATAATAAGGCTGGTGCTCCCTGGAAGACCCAGCAGCGCATTCATCATATTCTGAATACCGAATATAATGATACTCCTGGTGGACTGTCGGGTAATGACGATGCGGGTCAGATGTCGGCTTGGTATATGTTTTCTGCCATCGGGTTCTATCCCGTATGTCCGGCTACACCTTATTATTATATAGGCACACCAAGTTTTGACAAGGTTACATTCAATTTGGAGAACGGCAGGAAGTTCGAAATTGTTGCCGAGGAAGTCGATGATGAGAATTTCTACATCCAGCAAGTTGACCTGAATGGTAAGTCTGGCTATTATTTGTCTCATGATGATTTGCTGAAAGGTGGAAAACTTTCTTTCAGAATGGGAAATACTCCTAAATATTAAAAATTAAGAAAATAAGATGATACTGATAGATCCTGTAGGATATTTTATATATGGAATGTGCGTCATGTTTTATTCCATGATGGCATGGTTCTTCTGGCGTAAGGGATCGGATGTTCTCTCGCGTCTTATCAAGGCAATCATGCTCATCTATGTGGTAGAGAGCCTGAAAGACCTGGTAATATATTATTATGTAGATGACATGACGAGCAGGTGGTGGGCTGTGATGACTTCCATGGATATTGTCATTATTCCTTTTTACATCTTTGTGCTGATGGAATTGGTAAAGCCCGGATGGCTTACCTGGCGCAAGGGCATCTTGCATGAGGTGCCGTTCGTCGTGCTGCCTCTTCTCTATATCATCACAGAACATACATCTGGTATTATATCATTGCAGCTTGGGCTGTCTTCTATGGTAGCGCCACGCTGGTTCTTACGTTCTTTTTCATATCCCAATATCATCGGGTACTGAAAGAGCGGTTTTCGTATGAGGGTAACATCAATCTGCATTGGCTCAGGGCCATACTGGTCAGCTTCTTCTTTATTCTGGCTGCCTGGACCTGCAGTTCGGTGATGGTGGATGTGAATTTTGACAATCTCTATATGATTCTGTCGTTGGCCACATGGATGTTTGTAGGTTATTTCCTCTATAAGCACGAATCGGTCATAGATGAATTGAGAGATGTGGATGATGCCCGTTCTTCTGATGCAAGTGGGGTGGTAGGTGAGGCTAATAGCGGGATGTCTGCCGGCGATTATCTTCTTTCTCCCGAAATCAGTCAGATGGTAAAAGATCTGTTTGAGAATCAGAAAATTTATCTCGATCCCAAACTCAAGTTGTCGGATGTTGCCATGAGGGTAGGAACCAATCGCACTTATCTCAGTCGTTTCTTCAATCAGGAGAATGGCAAGACTTTTTATGATTATGTGAACAATTATCGGGTGAAATATGCAGAACAGTTACTTTCTTCCACTAAAGATCCGCTTTCTTTTATAGCGGAAAAAGCAGGATTCAATTCGCCTTCAACTTTCCGCAGAGTATTTGCTTCTGTATATGGTTGTTCGCCACAGGAATACCGCCGTAGAGTGTCAAATGGTTAGTTTTTACCATTTGGCACTTTTTTTTGATGGTTTGGGTGCTCTTTATACGTAATGAGCGATAAGTTTTACGGTTTGAACGCATGGTTAGTCCTGTTTTTCCTAACTTTGCACCAAATTAATTTATAATAATGTTGCGGAATTAAGATTAAAGCCCTATGAAGAAAAATTTACACAGAATCATCATGTCAGCATTGCTGACAGTGCTGGCAACAGTTGCTGCCAGCG
>ERZ1034678.1619-NODE-1619-length-11000-cov-5.501964_pt1 | contig 11000 bp, 9 predicted proteins | sample MGYA00520640_ERZ1034678 | MGnify/ENA primary metagenome ERZ1034678 (study PRJEB33766, sample SAMN09781767) | gut metagenome | biome: gut microbiome | host: Homo sapiens | place: Madagascar | study: EMG produced TPA metagenomics assembly of the PRJNA485056 data...
ACATGAGCCCTCGCAAATTTCCTTATTTCTAAGCTCTATATCAAACTCTTCCAATAAAAGCTTTGCCCTGTCATATTTTTCCACAGACAAATCGCCCAGCTCATAAAGCTTTACACTTGCAATACCATCACCATCTGCCTTTATTGACACACTAAGTGTGCCCTCGTCAAAGGTATCATTAAGTGTAGGAACAACTGACAGATCCTCCACATGTGCACAAGGAACGGCATACAAAAATACATCTCTGAAAATGCCTGAAAATCTGTAAAAATCCTGATCCTCACACCAGCTGCTTGATGTCCATTTCCATACTCTGACCGCAAGCTTGTTCTCACCCTCGACAATATAATCAGTCAGTTCGAAATCAGACGGATCAAATGTGTCCTCACTGTAGCCGACATAGTGTCCATTCAGCCAGAGTGCAAAACCGCTCTCCACTCCCTGGAACGAAATACACACCCTCTTGTTCTTCATATTCTCAGGGATTGTGAAATACTTCACATAGCTTGCAACCGGATTAAAAATCTCAGGTACCTCGCCCGGCTTGATAAACTCATCAGCCTCCCACGGATATGTGGTATTCGTATAGATTGGCACGTCATAGCCTTCCATCTGGATATGTGCCGGAACCCTGATCTCATCCCAGCCTTTGCAATTATAATCAGCTGCCTCAAAGCCACAAGGAGCCAGGGACTGATTCTTTGCATATGCAAACTTCCATAAGCCGTTCATATCATATCTCAGGCTTGATTTTCCTTTAATCTTCTCCAATTCATTTTTATAGCACACATGATCCGAATGAGCCGCAAGTCTGTTCTGCTCAAATATTTCAGGATTTTTAATGATATTTGAATCAAAATTACTCATATTTTTACACTCCTATTTTATTTATTATTTGTCTTTTTAAACGTAAAGTCCTCTTGGTAAATTCCTCTTATAAGACGAAGGCAAATAATAAACATTATTTGCCTTCTTGATTTTTAACAATATTATTTTACTTTTATTTAACAGAACCTGTAATTCCCTCTGCAAACTGCTTCTGGAGTACAAAGAATACGATCATTGTAGGGATGGAGCAGAAAAGAACGCCCATCATCAGTACACCGTAATCTACTGTATATCCTGCTGCGAGGTTTGCAATAAGCATTGGCATTGTGATAGCATCAGGCTTATTGAGTATTACCTTTGGCCACAGATATGAGTTCCATGCATTCATGAATGTGATAACTGCAGCTGCTGCATATGTTGATTTCTGTACAGGCATATACATCTTGAAGAAAATACCAATCTCACTGAGTCCGTCAATTCGTGCCGCCTCCATTATATCGACTGGGAAGTTTCTCGAATTCTGTCTGAACATCATGATAAGGAACGGCGTTGAAATAGCTGGGAGCATGAAGCCCCATACCGTATTTATAAAGCCGAGCTTTGACATCATCTTGAACAGAGGAATAAGTGTAGCTACCTGCGGAATCATCATGGCAAGAAGTAAAACTGAGAACAGCTTATCCTTTGCCTTGTCATGATAGAGTTCAAAGCCGTAACCGGCAAGTGAGCAGACAAGCAGTGCTATAATTGTCTGAACTGTTGCATTGATAAGTGAGTTTTTCATTCCAAGTGCAACGTTTTGTGATGCAAACAGTTTCTTTAAGTTCTCAATGGCATAGCCACCAAATGCAATTCTACCTCTTGCAACGTCAATAGACTTGTTGGTCGCTGCCGATATCATCCAGAAAAACGGAAATACTGAGATGAACGAAACTATTACAAGAAAAATGTATGAAGGTATAAGCCTTTTTTGTATTGATGATCCATGTTTTTTCTTAGTCACGCTTGTCACCTACTTTCAGATTGATAAATGCCAGTATAGCAACCATGATGAATACGATAACAGACATTGCTGATGCATATCCAAAGTTTGCAACACCTTCACCAAACGAGCCGTTATAGATATAATGTGACATGGTGATTGTCGCATTTGCAGGTCCACCCTTTGTCAGGTTTACAGACTCATCGAAGAGCTGTAATGTACCGTTTATTGACATGATGGTTGTCATAACAATTGTAGGTCTAAGAAGAGGAACCGTGATAGACCAGAAGGTCCTCCAGCCGCTCGCTCCATCTATCTTTGCCGCCTCGTAAACAGAATACTCGATATTCTGCAGACCAGCTAAAAAGAACACCATATTATATCCTGTCCATCTCCAGATAAGAGCTACTATGATAATAATCTTAGCGCTCCAGCCTGTACCGAGGAAGTTAAAGTTGCTCTCTAATATTCCAAGTTTAACAAGGATTGTATTGATAAGTCCCTGTGTTGCAAAAAGCGATTTAAAAATCAATGCATATGATACTAGTGATGTTGCACATGGTAAAAATACACATGTACGGAAAAATCCTTTAAATTTAAGATGCTTGTTGTTAAGTAACTGTGCCAGTAAAATTGCCAGTACAAGCATGATTGGCACTTCGATAATTAAATATAAGAATGTGTTTCCGATAGATCTCTTGAAAACCGCATCCTGAAACATTCTTGTGTAATTGTAGGCAAATGGATTAGCCCACTGCATATTTGCACTTGAACCGGTTTTAAAGGATGTAATAACAGCCTGGATTATAGGCCAGAAGCTCATTATGAAAATGAGTATTGTAGCCGGAGCCAGATAAATCCAGCCGGCAGCCCTTTGTTTACCGGTTATGCTCATTCCTTTTTTCTTATTCTTCACTGTAAAGGCCTCCTAACTATACGTCTTTGAGAAAAAACAGGGAGCCATTTAATGGCTCCCTGTACATTTGCCATCAAGCTAACAGATTAAAGTCCCATTGTGAATTTAAGGTCATCCTCTGCTGTCTTTATCTCTGAATCGATATCTGCACCGTTCTGAGTAATATTGATAAGTGCTGTAGCAAGCTTCTTACGTGCATCGTAATGGAAATCGCTCTGCTCGATTGTCTTAACATTTGCACCCATCTCAACGATCTTAGCGTAAATTGGCTGGTTGTTGAAGTACTCAACGCCCTCGTTGTAAACCTCTGACTTGCCTGCAGGTGTATATGTAGTGATAACACCACCATTCTTAAGAGCATTGTCATATGTCTCAGATACACCCTTGTCTGTATAAGATCCGCCACCGAATGTATATGCTAAGAATTTCTTAGCAAGGTCTGTCTGCTTGCAGTTGCTTGTGATGTAAAGTGAAGAACCACCGTTTGATGCATAGCCTTCGCCACCCTCAAGTGTTGGAAGAGATGTAATCTCCCACTTTCCACTGTTGTCTGTAACCTTCTCGATTGTAGGAATGATCCAGTTTCCGTTCATAACACCTGCAACCATATCTCCCTGGATAGCCTGATCTGTGTAATCTGACCAGTTATTTGCAAGGTAAAGAACATTGTTGTCGATCATATCCTTAAGTACCTGCATGATTTCTTTTATTTTAGCGTTGTCTACAAAGTTTGGCTTGCCATCCTTAAACTGTGACTCGCCCTCTGCCTGAAGCATCATGTAGAATAAATCGTTTCCGTCTCCATCCATGCAAAGTAAGTATTTACCGGTCTTATCATATACCTTCTTACCTACCTCGATGAAGTCCTTCCAAGAAATACCTGTCATATCATCGATTGTGTATCCTGCCTGCTCAAGAAGATCTGTTCTGTAAGCAAAGATAACTGTTCCGTTATCAACAGGGAATCCAAAGTGCTCTCCATCGATTGTAGAGAATGATAATTTCTCCTGGCTGAAATCATCCCAATTAACATCTGCATCATTTGCTGATACCCATGCGTCAGGATAATTTGTATGGTACTGCTGGAAGTAGTGATCCTGGAATAATACTATGTCAGGAAGTGTACTGTAATCTCCTGCTGAACCTGCTGTTGTAATTGCTGTCTCAATATCAGATGACTGTGACTGCTCTTCGATATTGAGTACGAAATCAGGATCTACATTTTTCTTGTAATCCTCTGCTGCTGCTTTGAGTGCCGGGATATTGAAGCTTGCATCCCAGGCCCATGCTGTAAGTGTATGGCCGTCATTTACGGTCTCTACCTTCTTACCAGTCTTTTCTGTGCCATCTCCTGATGAAGATGAATCTCCACATCCGGCTGCAAGTGAGGCAACCATTGTTGTTACGAGTAATAATGAAACTACTTTCTTTTTCATTTTTCTTCCTCCCTAATAAAAATGATGTTTTTGCAATACTCCGTTCACAATTCATTCATAGTCATATTATTTTAATTGGGCACTTTGACCATAAATGCTTGTCCGTTTCTCGATTACATAGTCATTATAACCATATATAGCACCTTTGTGTTAACATATTCCACACAATTATATGCATATTCAATCATAAATGTACAAAATTATACGAAAATAAGTATTTTCTACCATCCCTTTAGTGCAGATATCCTAAAATTCAGCAGCTTATGCTCATAATTTTCAGGATTTATCTTCCACTGATATGGCGAAGTGTCCAAAAATTTTCGGAAATTACGGTTAAAAGTTGACTGGGTTGTGAATCCACACTTTTGTGCAATAAGCTCCATAGGCTCATTTGTTTTTTTCATAAGCTCACACGCCTTCTGCACTCTTATCAGATTCAGATACTCCATAGGCGGCATATTGATGTATGATTCAAACAGTCTCCTGAAATGAGTCTCGCTCATGTTGCATAGTTCCGAAAGCTCCCCTGCCTTTATCGATTCGCTGTAATGCTTATTCATGTAGTCAAGTGCTGTGGCTATCTGTGACATATTGGTACCCTTTACGATATTATTATCCTCCTTTGGAAGCTCATCATACCTGCGCAACAGCTCTATTACAATTCCCTGCACAAGGAGTTTTATCGTCCTTTGGCAATAAATCTTGTGTTCACGGGTTTCCCTTATTATGGCATTTATATACTCAGCCATAGCCGGACTCTGATACACGTTAGTCATAAACGCTTTTTTTGATATAGTCGTAACTGCCTCATTCTGGAATGCCGTATTGTTTGGGAACATCTCTTCTATCACAGAACGTATGTCGATAAAAATATACTCCCAGAAATTCACCACCTCACCATAGCTGACTGTAACATGTGGAAAATTCTCAGGTATAAATGTGATATCGCCATCATGATACTGGTAAATATCCTCATCCAGATACATATTTCCATCCCCCTCGCGGCAGATGCCGATTTCAAGCAGATTATGGAAATGCAGGTGAAATTCCTCATGACCATACACTCTCTTCCAGGATTCTCCGCACAGCACAAGTGCTGATTCTCCCTGTGGCAGCTCATAGAATCTGAATTCCATCGTGTCTTTTTTTCTTTTCGCCATATATACTCTCCTTTGTAGCAAAATGCAAAATACGCTGCTGCTATTATAGCAGCAGCGTACCAATCACTACTTTAATCAAAATCGAACTTGTCGAATCTCTTGTACATAGCCTTGTACTTCTTGCGGACATCCTCGTTGCCCTGAAGCACCTCTTCCTCTGTGCCTCTGAACTGACAACGAATGCAGCTATAAATACCTGTTTCCTTATTATAGAACATATCAATATCAAGATCCCTCATAAAACATAAAGGACATCTGTAGTTTAATTTGCCTTTTCCAAGTTGAGCCATGTTGCAAATACCTCCTTGTCTTTAATCTGTTTCTTGTAACCAAGCTTAAACATTGGAGAGAATGCATATCCTTCCTCAATGTATCCCTCTGCCTTTGCAGATGGTGTGAGTGAAACCTTTGTCTGAATTGCAGGAATTACTGCGCTTACTGCAGTTGCTCCGTCAAGCTTTGCATCACGACACTTGTACTCATAATTGATGCTCTGTGGTTTTTCTCCCTCACATGTAAGTGTGATGCCTGTCATATCCTCTGGATACTCTGTTGTTCCGTAGCATGCTGTGATGTACTCATCGAGATAAACCTCTGCATTTGGATCACTCATGCTAAGGATATTACGCTCAATCTTGATGTTTGATGAGCCCTCCTCAAAGTATTCCTTTGTCTGAAGAGTAAGCTTAACATCATAAAACTCAATATCTACAGGATCAAGTGTAAGGATTCTTGTCTTCTTGCCATCAATAACTTCCTCTGAAAAATGGCTGTGTGTAGGACAGAGACACAGGTCAACCTCCTCACCGTTGTGTGAAAGCTTGGCACTTCTTACTGTTCCAGCTCCTGCATAGTGTGTAAAGTATCCTGCTCTGTATTTCTCCTGAATAAGGAATGGATAAGATGCATCCTGTACATGCTTTGTTCCGATTCCTACCGGCCACTCAAGCTTTGCAACGTATGGACGAAGGTCTACGATCGCTCCACCCTGATCCATGTTTACGCATGCTCTCATGTATGGGTCACAGTACCAGAAGAGCTGCTTGTCTGAGCCGTAAAGGATATCTCTCCATGGTGCACACTCAGGCTCATTGTAGTTTCCTGCGTTTACACCCTTTTTCTCTCTGTAGTAATCAGCGAACTCTGACATTGTCATGTCGATGAGCTTGCCCTCTTTCTTTAACTTGCCATAGTAGTTACAGCCGTCTGTGTATGACTTTAAGAGAAGCTCATATGGCTGCTCCCAGCGTCCCATCTTGTTCATCCAGCCAGGTCCTACGAACATCATGTTGTATGAATATCCGTTATTGTATTTTGCAAGGTCTCTGTACTGGTCGATGAGGTTGTAAAGATATGGATACTCCCATGTCTTTGTATCATAAATCATTCCACGAAGCACGTTCTGTGGATGTGTTCCGAAGTTTGAGCCGTTTCCGTCATAGCATGCAATAAGGTCACGTGAGAGATGTGGAATTGCTACGATTCCGCTATCCTCTTCCTTATTTGCTGCTGGCGCATGTGTGTTCTGCTTTGATGGAATCCATGGTGCCCATGGGCCTCCGTCGAAGAGTGTATACCATGAGTTGTTACATGTGTGGTATGCCTTAGGGCCCTCCTCCCAGCATGTTGCAACTGCACATTTTACCATTGGGTATTTTTCTTTGATGTAGTTTGTAAGGTCTGCATCCATATAGTATGAGCCTGTTGACTCAGGATAGAAACCGAATCTGTCATGGAATTTCTCGAAAACATCGTTTACGATAGCTTTCTTGTCCTCCATTGAGAACATCCATATACAGAAATCCTTTGTCTTATACTTCTCTCTAAACTCCTCACATGGAAGTCCAAGGAGTGAAAGTGCTATCTCATCACCGTATTTCTCGTGATCCTGCTTTGCAAGCTCTACTGCCTCATCATTAAAAAGTGAAGCATATGTCATCTGGATTGTAGTTTTGAGTCCCGCCTCATGTGCAAGTCTCTGCTGTGTCTTGAAGATGTCGAGTGACTCTGTGATAAGCTTCTTATCTCCAATATCCTCTTCTTTTCCCTGTCCTGTCACTGTTGCTGAGTACTCAGGCACCATCTCAGGGCGGTGAATGATGTTAACAATAAATTTGTCCATCCGTTGTTTCCTCCATTTGCTTGTAATTTGATTTATTTCTTAGGTGCGCTTTTCCGCGCAACCGCTTGTTCTGAACTTAGTATATTACAGTATTATGATTATGTCAATGTGCAATTTCGACATTTTTTAACTTTTGTTTTCAAGCATTTTTCACAAACAAGGGATTAGGTGCGCGTTTTTTATGCGCAACTTTTGCGCATTGGTGTAGGCCGGTACGTAAGCCGGGGAATGTTGGGAGACACGCACTTTCGCCCTCGCTACGCTTCGTGACTAAGATTCTGTACGAAATTATGCTCATAGGTTTTCTATGCACGACGAAACCGTCGAAACTTATACAAATGTATATGCTAGATGGTTTGCTATAATCTCACAGTTTATAGTTACTGCTTCATTGTGTACGCTTTGGCGGTTACAAATGACACGCTACTCACAAGTTCTAGTACACTCCACAGTAGTTAATTCTCGACTAAGCCATCAATACATGTCTATAAGCCTCATTTTTTTAAGCTGTTTTGGGATTTATAGTGATTTCAGCTACTTTTTTCCGTGTCTTTGCTGGCTTTTTTCTGGCTTTTGGGCTGAGTTTGGGTGCTGTTTTGGTGATTTCTGCTGTTTCAGCTACTTTTTGCCGGGTCTTTTCCGGCTTTTGAGCTGGGTTTTGGGTGCTGTTTTAGGGATTTCTGCAGTTTCAGCTACTTTTTCTCGGGTCTTTTCCGGCTTTTGGGCTGGGTTTGGGGTGCTGTTTTGGTGATTTCTGCTGTTTCAGCTACTTTTTCTCGGCTTTTTCCGGCTTTACGGCTGGGTTTTGGGAGCTGTTTTGGGGATTTCTGCAGTTTCAGCTACTTTTTGTAAGGCTTCTGGCATAATGGTGGAAGCCCAACACCATAAATTAACAACAACATATTGAAAAAACCACTTGTGTCCTTAATATCAAGAACACAGTTATAAAAAATTGTAATCTTTATGAACCATGTCCTCCTGCGTACACATATGTAAATCTTCCTCTCCCCTGCGTCCATGCAGGTGCGTTTCTATGCTTCATGGGCATAATTTCGTACAGAATCTTAGTTGCTAAGCGTAGCGATAGCTAAAGCGCATGTGTCCCCTCAGTCCCCGGCTTACGTACCCTACGTTGTGGCAGAAATTTAAATAAATGTTTTTATCTTGCGCTTATTATGTTATGATTAAAGGGTCACTAAGGTATACAGCGACCCTCATATCATATTATTAAATTAGCATTAAAACAGGCAGGTGAATTATGATTAAAATAGCATTCTTTGATGTGGATGGCACCCTGCTTCGACTGGGACATAAAGAATTATCCGAAAACACTGCTGCTGCACTTAGGCAGCTCCACCAAAATGGCATCATCCTTTGTATGGCTACCGGAAGAAGCTACACAGGTGTGCCTCATTTTGATGGAATTGATTTTGATGTCCTGCTCACCTTTAACGGCTCATTCGTCACCAAAGGCAATGATATCATCTTCAAAAATCCTATTAATGAGCACGACAAATATCAGATAATTTCCAATCTAAAACAGATGAACCGCGCCATTGCAATCAGCAACGAGCATATGATTGTCACAAACGGTACCGACCCTGATTTAGAGCAGTACTTTGCCTTCGGCAGTGAAAAGCTTAAAATTGCTGACAATTTTGATGACATAAGCAAAACTGATATATATCAGATTATGTGCTCCTGCCAGAAAGATGAGCACTCACAGATTCTATCCGGCGCACCCCACTCACAGATAACTGCATGGTGGGATAAGGCCGTTGATATTATTCCTCTTAACAGTGGCAAAGGCAATGCTGTTGCTGCAGTGCTTAGGCATTATGGTTTCTCAAAAGATGAAGCCATCGCTTTCGGTGACGGACATAACGATATTGAAATGCTTGAGGCCGTAGGCACGGGTGTTGCCATGGGCAATGCAAAGGACGAAGTCAAGGCTAAGGCTGATTTTGTGTGTCAATCGGTTGAGGATGACGGAATATATCATTACTGTATTGAAAACAAACTGATTTTTTAGAGAAATATACTTATGAACATAGACAACAATTTACGACACCTACTCGAAAACGAAACAAAAATACACCTTGCGGAAATCCGCTTTCTCTACCAGAAGCTCGATAGACAGCTTGGGCTTAACGGCGCAAGGGTTCCTATCACCTTTGGCTTTGATACGGACAGGCTCGGTGCATACACTCCGGGCTTTGGGCATGATGAAGAAGAATTTCATTTTTCGCTGCTGTTCATCGGCTACTGTGTGGCAAAGCCCTTGTCAAAGGATGACAGGATGGATTTATATAAGCACGAATATGCCCACTATATGCAGTACAATATGGACATTCCTGACAAATACAATTGGCAGCCCGGCATCCACGGAAGTGCGTGGAAATACTGCTGCTCACTTATCGGAGCAGCTCCCACTGCTTACTACAAAGCCGGTGAAGGACTTATTAAGCACGATTATGATAAGGTTCTCAAAAAGAAAATTACTGACAAGAGTATTCCTATCCGCGACACATATTCACGCGAACAGGAATACCGCAAAAAGAAAAACAGTACTGTAAAATTTAATATCAATGACGATGTCAATCATCCAAAGTTCGGCAAGGGCACCATTGAACATATCGAGCAGCTCGAAGGCTCAGTTCGGCTGCATGTCAGATTCGGTGAAGATCTTAAGAAAATTGATCAGAAATGGCTGCTTCAGGCCGACCTTAAGAAAGCCGGCCCCCGATTCTAACAAGAAAATCTACAGCTCAATTGCAATCGTATATGACTTCTCAAATTTCTCACCCTGTGCCAGCGAATTACCATACTCCCTGTCCTTTAATTCTCCGGCAAAGCCTGCTCTGTCGCATCGGCCGTACCACGGCTCAATACAGATAAACGGTGCTCCCATTCCTGCCGGTGACCACAGACCAAATAAAGGCGCATCAAAGGACACCGTAAGGTATGGCTTCTTATCCGGTGTACACAGGCTCACCTTTGAAGCCTGTCTGTTTTCTATTATGAGCGCATCCTTATCAAACATATGCTCATCTATCTGACAGTATCCATCCGCATCCACCTTAAGCAGATTGTCATCCTTGTCTAAAAGTCCTCCGTCACAGATAAGTCCGTAGGTGATTGCTTTGTCTGTGTCAAGCTTCAGATAATAATCCGACTGCTTTCCCTGCTCTGCAACAGGACACATAAATGCCGGATGACCACCGATTGAGAAAAGTAAATCCTTTTTCGCAGGATTTGTCACCCTCCAGGTCACTTTTATCTCACTGTCTGAGAGCTTATAGCCGATTTCGAGCACAAACTCAAACGGATATTTTGCAAGAGTCTCATCATTTGATTTAAGTGAAAACCATGCCTCATCCTTTGTCTGTGAAACAAGCTCAAACTCCATATCCCTTGCAAAGCCGTGCTGTCCCATCGGATAATCTGTCCCATCAACGGTAAACTTCTTGTCCTTTAAGCTGCCGACAAACGGGAAAAGCACCGGTGCGCTTCTCTTCCAGTATTTATCATCGGCATCCCACAGATACTGTGTACC
>ERZ1034678.1622-NODE-1622-length-10992-cov-4.895584_pt1 | contig 10992 bp, 14 predicted proteins | sample MGYA00520640_ERZ1034678 | MGnify/ENA primary metagenome ERZ1034678 (study PRJEB33766, sample SAMN09781767) | gut metagenome | biome: gut microbiome | host: Homo sapiens | place: Madagascar | study: EMG produced TPA metagenomics assembly of the PRJNA485056 data...
AATCAAACTGTGTTGCATCTAAACCAAGCACAAAATCCAGATATGGATTTATCTGCTTAGACATTAACTTTCTTTGGCTCATTTATTATATCTTATTATTTTGCTTATTCACAAAAATGGCTAATCTGCAATCACACGATTGTAGATTAGTCGAATAAATTTTTTGCTAATATTTTTTGATCTTTCTTTTTTTGCCTTTGATGGATAATCCATTTAATGCATCAATGATTTTTATATTGGAATCCAAGATTGTAACTGTAGAATAAGAATCCTGTATCTCAAGTGTTCCAATCTTTTCAAATGGAAGCTTTGTACAAAGGGCTCCAATGATATCTTTTGGACGCAGCTTATCTTTTCTTCCAGCCTGGATCTGAATGGTTAGTGTAGAAGATTTCTTTTCTTCTTTCTGCATTGGAGTGGATAGATCTGTTTCATACTTCTGATCAGGATTATAAACAGACGAATGTTCTAAAATATATTGTGTAACTTCATTTTCTAAATCTTTATTTCTAATCAGTGTAATCGTTGTTCCGTGATTTCCCTGATGACCGCTTCTTCCAGAGCGATGAATAAATGTATCTGCATCTAATGGAATATCATAATGAATGATATGAGAGACATCATATAAGTCTAATCCTCTAGCAGCAGCATCCGTAGCAACAAGTACACGATACTTTCCATTTTTAAATCCGTTTAATATTCTGATGCGTTCTCGTTCTTCGTAGAATGATGAAAAGGAAGATACAAGAATATCTTTTTTCTTCAGCCAGTCTGCAAGTTCATTCGCATCATTTTTATAATTCACAAAGATAATGGATTGTTCAATCGGTGCAGACTTTAATAAGCGTAATAATGAGTGCTTTCGATCTTCTGTCTTGATGTAGTATGTATCAATGTTTTTGTTAACATGAGAATCATCTTGAATGATTTCTTCATATTCTTCTGGAAAGAAAGAAGTAATGAGGTCATTCTTTGTGGCAGAAGTACAGACAAGCTGTGTGTCTGTATGTTGAAGAAGATATTCTGTTTCTTTTCTCTGTCCTGTAGAAATGACCATGTCTACTTCATCTACGACGCAAAGTAACAAGTGAGATAAATCAATCTTCTTTTGTGAATAGAGATCCATTAATCTGCCAGGTGTACCAATAATGATTGTTGGTCGATGACGTAATGCATTTTCCTGTTTATGAATGTCTAATCCACCAATGACAGTTACAATGTGATGCTTTGAATAATTTGCTATATTTTTTGCGACTTCACTTACCTGTAAAGCAAGTTCTCTTGTTGGTGTAATAATTAATATCTGTGTATCATTGCTTGCAGCATCAGTGATTTCTAATGCGGGTAAAAGATAGGCAAGTGTTTTGCCGGAACCAGTTGCTGCCTGGATAAATAGATTTTTACGAGATAATATTTGAGGAATTGCTTTTTCCTGGATTGGAAGAAGGAAAGAATATCCTTGTTCATTGAATGCTTGTTTAATTTCTTGTTTCATGTGGATATATTAACATGAAAAGGAAATGAGATATCACAATAATTGTGATAAACTTGAAGCGACATGAATATGATGAACGATACGATTGCCGCAATCGCTACAGCTAACGCTACAGGTGCAGTTTCTATCATCCGTATTTCTGGAGAAGAAGCTATTTTGATTGCGTCTGAATTAATCAATAAAGATTTAAGTAAAAAAGAAGGATATACGATTACATTTGGTACAGTACAGGAGGACAATGAAGTTGTTGATGAAGTACTTGTATCTATTTTTAGAGCACCAAAATCTTATACAGGAGAAGATGTTGTTGAAATTGGATGCCATGGTGGTCTATTTATCACAAGAAAGATTTTGTCTTTATGCTTAGGAAAAGGTGCTAGACTAGCTCGTCGTGGTGAATTTACAGAACGTGCATTCTTGAATGGAAAGATGGATCTTTCTCAGGCAGAAGGAGTTAATGATTTAATTAACGCTACAGATGAAGTGAATGCGAAGAGTGCAATGCATTCTTTGAAAGGATCTGTTTCTAAAATATTGAAACCATTAGAAGAAGATCTGACGCAAATCATTTCTAATATTGAAGTGAATATTGATTATCCGGAATATGATGATGTGCATCAGTTAACAGAAGATGAGATTCTGCCAAAAGCAAAGACATGGCTGAAAGATATTCAGAAACTGATTGATGAAGCTAAGAAAGCAGTGAATATCCGTGAAGGAATTGATACTGTTATTTTAGGTCGACCAAACGTTGGGAAATCTTCTTTATTGAATGCTTTGCTTGAAGAAGATAAGGCAATTGTCACGGATATTGCGGGTACAACAAGAGATATTGTTGAAGGTACTGTACGCTTAGATGGAATCACTTTGAATTTGATTGATACTGCAGGTATCCATGAATCTAATGATATTGTAGAAAAGATTGGCATTGATAAATCTTTACAGGCATTAGAAAAGGCAGAACTTGTCATTGTGGTCATTGATGGCAGTGAAGCATTGACAGATGAAGATCATAAGCTGTTAGAAATGACGAAGAATAAGAATCGCATTGTTGTATACAATAAGAATGATAAGGCAATTCAACATGATGGTATTTCTATTTCAGCAATCAATGGTGATGTAGAAGCATTAACGAATGCAATCAAAGAGAAATATGAAAAAGAATTGTATCTTGCTTCCAGTGATACATTGAATAATGAAAGACAGATTGGTCTAGCAATCCAGGCGGAACAAAGTATGAAGAATGCGATTCGTACATTGGAAGATGGTATGGAATTGGATCTTGTGACGATTGATTTAGAGAACGCATGGACTTCGTTAAAAGAAATTACAGGGAAAGCTGGAAAAGAAGATCTGTTAGATGAAATCTTTTCTAGATTTTGTTTGGGTAAGTAATATGGAAGATATCATTTATTTAGATTCACACGCGCATTTAATGAGTGATGACTACAGCGAAGATCTTGAAGATGTTATGCACAGATGTAAACAAAAGCATATCGATTACATCATGATCATTACATTGACAAAGCAGGAAGCAATACGTGCAATTGAATTTCGTAAAAGAGATCCAGAACATATTACGATTGCAACAGGGATATTCCCTGAAGATGCAGAAAAAGTGACGGAAGAAGACTGGAATGATTTTGTGGAAATTGCTTCCAGAGAGGAAATATCTGTCATTGGTGAAATTGGCCTGGAATATCATTGGGTCAAAGATGAAGAAGCAAGAAAGAAACAAAGAGAATTGTTTATTCGCCAGATTGAACTTGCGAAAACTTTGCATAAACCAATTGCGGTGCATTCTAGAGATGCGATCCAGGATACATTTGATATCTTGAAGGAACATCAAGTACCTGGTTTGCTGCATTGCTTTCCGGGAACAAAGGAAATGGCAAAAGAGTTTACAAAACTTGGCTATTACATCGCACTGGGTGGAGCATTGACATTTAAGAATGCAAGACATTCCGTTGAAGTTGTCGAAACAATTGATGAAAAGTATTTGCTGAGTGAAACGGATTGTCCATATATGGCACCTGTACCTGTAAGAGGTACAAAGAATGAACCATCGAATATTCCATATATTGTTCAGAAAATGGCGGATGTTAGAAATGTGAGTGTTGAACATATGGCTTCTACGATCTTAGAGAATTGGAAGAGGTATTTGAAATGTCAATGAAGAAGATCAAAGAAGTGATTGTTGTAGAAGGCAGACATGATACGGAACGTCTGCGTAAATATTTTGACTGTGATACGATTGAAACAGGTGGAACGAGTCTTGGACAAGATGTCATTGATCGTATTATAGAAGCAAAGAAAACAAGAGGTGTCATTGTATTCACAGATCCAGATTCTCCTGGAAACCGTATTCGTCATGCGGTAAATCAGAGTGTAGAAGGATGCAAGAATGCATTTGTGATGAAAAAGATGCACGAACAGATAAGAAAGTTGGTGTTGAACACGCAACTTATGAAATATTAAAAGAAGCATTAGAGAATGTTGTTTCATTTGATGAAGATGATTGTTGTCAATTGACAATGAATGACATGATTGAGCTTGGCTTATCTGGCAGTGATAATAGTTCGGCATTAAGAGATGTTATCGGTGAACATTTTCATATTGGAAGTGGAAATGCGAAAACAATGCTACGAAGAATCAACTTTTCAAAAATAACAAAAGAAGAATTATATAAGGTGATCCATTCATGAGTAAATTTATTTCAACCCCATCACGTACAAAAGAAATCCTAGAGAAATATGGTATCCATGCAAAGAAAGGTTTTGGACAGAATTTTCTAGTGGATCCAATCATTGTAGAACGTTGTGCATTAGCTGCACATTGTGAAGGTGCAGTGATTGAAATTGGCCCTGGTATTGGCTCTTTAACGGAACAGCTAGCGATTCATTCTCAACATGTTGTAGCGTATGAAATTGATGAATCTTTACCACCAATCTTAGCGGATACATTATCCGCATATGATAATGTTGAAATTATCTTGCAGGATTTCCTGCAGGCAGATATTTCTACAAAAATAAAAGAATTGAAGGAACAATATGATCAGGTTACTGTTTGTGCGAATCTTCCATATTACATTACTTCTCCAGTACTGTTTAAGATCTTTGATGAAGGGCATGATATTCCTTATATTACTGTGATGATGCAGAAAGAAGTTGGTGATCGTTTTATTGCGAAACCTAACGATAGTGAATATGGTGCTTTGAGTGTGGAAGGACAATATCTATATGATGTAAAGAAATTGTTTACAGTTCCTGGCAGAAGCTTTAATCCTTCTCCTAAAGTGGATAGTGTGATTATTCAATTTTCTAGAAAAGAGGATATTGATACATCTTTAAATCTTGTGGATTTCTTTACATTTGTTAGAGCATGTTTTAAGCAAAGAAGAAAAACAATCTATAATAATTTAAAAGAATATCTGAAGGATAGTGAAAAAACAAAGCTGGCTTTAGAAAAGGCTGGGATTGATGCTGGTGTTAGAGCACAGGAATTAGATGTAGATACATTAAAGAAACTGTATGAGGCAACTTTATGAAAGAAAGAGCATATGCAAAAATCAATTTGTGTTTAGATGTAGCTGGAAAAAGAGAGGATGGCTATCATGATCTGAAGATGATCATGGTACCAATAGATTTCTATGATTTATTAGAGATGAAACCTGCATTTGAAACAACACTATCTTTGAATCGTGCATATTTACCAGTAAATGATAAGAATACGATTATTAAAGCAATCAATGTGATGAAGCAAAGATATGGTTTCCAGATGGAATTTGAATGTATTCTTCAAAAGCATATTCCTACACGTGCGGGTTTAGCAGGCGGCAGTGCGGATGCGGCAGCCGCAATTCGTATGATCAATCGTATGTTGAACTTGAATATGAGTGAAGAAGATATGATTTCAGTTGGAAAAGAAGTTGGTGCAGATGTTCCGTTCTGTCTGATTAATAAACCAGCATATGTTGAAGGAATTGGAGAAATTATTAATCCATTTTCTTGTACTACAGATTTTGATATTCTGCTTGTAAAACCAAGAAAAGGTGTATCTACAAAAGAAGCATTTGAAATCGTAGATAGCACAGAACCAATCCATCCTGACTGTATGAAAATGAGAGATGCATTGATGTGCTCTGACTATGAAGGTATTATTTCTTCTTTGGGGAATAGCTTAGAACCAGCTGCCATTCAGCTTGTAGAAGATATTCGCAACGTAAAAGAAGAACTGACAAAACGTGGATTTGACGGTGTTTTGATGTCAGGCAGTGGTTCTACTGTATTTGGTATTACAAAAGATCGTCAATTGATTGAAGATACAATGAATGATTTGAAGAAAGAAAAGTACTTCGTCAGAAGAACAAGAATCGTTGATTCTAGAATGGGGAGATAGAATATGAGAAATGCAATTATTATGGCTGGTGGAAAAGGCACGAGAATGAAGTCTGTTCTACCAAAGGTATTACATAAGATTTTAAATGAACCAATGGCAACTATGGTAATTCGTTCTTTAAAAGAAGCTGGTGCTGAAAGAATTGTTACTGTTGTTGGCTATCAGCATGAACTGGTTGAAAAAGAATTGGCTGGTCAGTGTGAATTTGCCGTACAGGAACCACAGCTTGGTACAGGTCACGCAGTCATGCAGGCGAGACAGCTTGAAAATGAAAGTGGTATTACAGTGGTTGCTTCTGGTGACTGTCCTTGTGTTAGAAGTGAAACATATGCAAAGATGTATGAGAAATTAGGGGATGCTGATATGGCAGTATTGACTGCAGTCCCTGATGATAATGGTGCCTATGGCAGAGTCATTCGTAGAGAAGATGGCACGGTTGAAAAAATCGTTGAATTTAAAGATGCAAATGAAGAAGAGAGAAACGTGAGAGAAATCAATACAGGTATCTATGCTTTTAAAACTGAATCTTTATTTGAAGGCTTAAAACTGATCAAGAATGAAAATGCACAACATGAATATTATTTGACTGATTTAGTAGAAATCTTACAGAATCTTGGCAAGAAAGTGATCGCTATTCATTGTGATGACTGGAGAGAAGTGGAAGGTATCAATGATTGTGTTGCGCAGGCAGAAGCAAATGCGTATCTTCAACACCGTATTAATCTTCACTGGATGAAGGAAGGTGTGAATATTATTGATCCAGATAATACATATATTGGCCCGGAAGTTAGATTTGGGCATGATGTCATTGTTCATCCAAATACATATTTGTATGGAAAAACAACAGTGAAAGATAATACAGAAGTTATGCCTGGTACTTTTGCACAGGATCAGGAGCTTTAATGTTATATCTCAAAGAAGCAAATATTGGTGATATACAAAAGGAATATGAAGTGATCACACGTATTCCTTCGGATGAAAATGGTTTTACAAATGAATATGAAAACTGTTCTTTTGAAGAATTTAAAGAACAGATCCTGCCTTCTTTTATCAATCACACAAAAGGAATTGATTTGAAAGATGGATTTGTTCCAGATACGAATTATTTCTTATGGGATGGGGATGTCATTGTTGGGCTGTTTCATTTCAGACATTATTTAAATGACTTTCTTATGAATGGGCCTGGCCATATTGGCTATTGTATTTTGAAGGAGTATCGTGGAAAAGGATATGGAGAAAAAGGCTTGAAGTTGTTGATTGATCTTGTTAAAGGTAATCTTCAGGAAGATGAAATCTACATGTCCTGTGCGAAAACGAATCCTGCATCTTTACATGTAATGTTAAAGAATGGTGCATATATTCATCATGAAGATGAAAAAGAATATTACACAAGAATCAAGATAAAATAAAAAAGGTTTGTATCGCTTTGATACAAATCTTTTTGGTTTGTTTTTATGCTTCTTCTTGTTTGTTGGAAGCAATAACGAATGGTGTGTATACCATTCGTAATACCGGCACGAGATGGGTTGAACCAGCCAGATGCGAATGGTGAAGCAATGAGGTTATAAGGAATGCCTGAAGTGTAATAAACACCAGAAGTTGTTACGTTTGTTCCAGTTTGATAATGTTTGAGGTTCTGTGCCATCATCTTTGTCATGAATGGTGTTGTAACGTTTGAAACGTGAATGCAACCTCATCATAATAGCTGTATTAAATTTTCATTTTTTTATATTTTCTTTATTGAAATAATGTTGAATGATTGTGACAGCTTCTTCATAAATTGCATTGTCAGTAGAAGTATTGTAGATGGTATCTTTATCGGAAAGTGTGGTGTACACATGATCCTTTCCATATTTTTCAATCAAAGATAGATATTGAGGGTTGCTTGAAGAACAATACACCGCATTGGTTCCATAAAAGACTTCTTGATGATTGAATTCTATATGCTTCTGCGGTAAATCAACCAGTACTTCACAACATCCCATATGTGCATAATGTCCTTTGTTTGTGATAAACCCGTTAACATACCGAAAGTATTTTTTATATGCGTAAAAATATGGTTCTTCACTGCAAAGAAAAATCAAACAGCCTTGTTTTCGAAGTTCTGGAATATTAATTTCATTTGTTCCGTTCCAAAATACAATTTGCATAGGTTTATTTTCTGCGTTTCCAGTATTCTCCAACAGGTTCTTCAGGATGAGCTATATTCCAGTGAACTTCGTGTCTTTCAAAATATCCAATTACTTTTCCGTTGGAATCTCTAACAGGTGTAAAGAATTCTCTTTCCTGTTTGATAGGATTGTATGCTTCAAACATTTCATCACTTCCAGCATCTGCTTTTTCAAGAAAGTCTAGAATTTTCTTTTTAGATTCCTGATTATGGCAATTGAAAATACTGTCTCCAATATGGATGCGTTCACCGTAATGTTGTTTTGCAACTTTGTTGAGATATTGAATTGTATGATTCCGATCACAGAAAACAATTTCATATGGTAGTGCATTTAAAATACTTTCTAAAAGTTCGTTGTTCATTAGTTAAATTCTCCTATGAGTTCTTTACAGATTTCATTATACTGCTTTGAATATACACTGTTTTTATTCCATAGAAAAGTTGTATCGTGATGGAGTTGTAAATTCTGGATCTTGATTTCTTTCAATGATCCATTTTTTAATTCTTCTTCTACAGATAAGCGATACAAAAATGAAATTCCACAATCATTTTTTAATAGTGAAATGATGGATGAGATACTTTCAATTTCTAAATGATTTTTGAAATCTAAATAGGATAAGTTATATGTTTTTAAATAACTGTCTAATAGATCTCTTGTGCCAGAACCTGTTTCTCGGATGAGTATTCTTTCATTTAAGAGATCTTCAATATGATTGACTTTTTTAGAAAATGTATGATTTTTTGCACATACACAAATAAAACTGTCTGTGTAATACAATAATTGTTCGTATTTATGAGATGGAAAATATCCTTCAATCAATGCAAAATGAATTTCTCCATTATCTAATTTAGCTAATAGCTGTTCCGCATTGCCATAAATAATATGCATATTCATTTCCGGGTGTTTATTTAGAAATACAGATAATGGCTTTGCTAATGCATATTCTCCAGCAGTAAGCGTAACGCCAAGAACAAGTTCAATCGTAGATTGCTTTTCCTGCATTCTTTTAATCATGATTTCTTCATCATTGCGAATGACAGACATTGTTTCATATAAAATCTTACCTGCCTTCGTTAATGCAAGTTTCCGGTCTTGATATGTAAACAGCTTTGTGTTGTATCGCTCTTCTAAAAAACGAATGTGTTGAGATACTGCGGGCTGTGTGATATGTAATTCTTGAGAAGCCTTTGTATAGTTCATATTTTCGCATACACATAGAAACGTGATAATTCTTTGATCAATCATAAATACACTCCATAATAAATTCTTATGGATATATCATAATATATAATTTAAGATTTTTTATATAATCTCCTATAATTTACATTCGGAGATAGAAAAGAGGGGATATTATGCAGTTATTAGTCCATATTACAAACCACGAAAATGTAGTAGATCCAATTATGATCAAACTTGCAAAAGCAGGCTTTCATGGTGCTTCTGTTGTTGATTGCGAAGGTATGCTGAAATCTTTGAATCAGGACAGTGTTGATGCACCAACGATTTTTGGTGGATTACGTCAATTTGTGAATCCAGGTCGTCAACAGAATAAGATGATTCTGGTTGTATTGAAAGATGAAGAAATTCAAAGTGCAATTGAAATTATTCATTCCGTATCTGGAGATATGAAATTACCAAATACAGGTATCTTATTTACATTGCCAGTTACTAGATGGGAAGTGTCTAAAAACTAACTATGAGTACATTGTTTTATTTAGCTTTAGCAATGCTTGCTGGCTTGCTGATGACACGTATTACACGTTTAGTAAAGCTTCCAAATGTCACTGCATATTTGATTGCAGGTGTATTGATCGGACCTTGTGTATTTAAACTTGTTCCAGAAGATCAATTAACAAATTTTAGTATTATCACAGAAGCAGCCTTAGGTTTTATTGCTTTCTCAATTGGTGATCAGTTTAAACTAGACAGCTTAAAAGCCATTGGAAAACCAGCATTGATTATTACGGCTTTGGAATCTATTGGCGCTGTGGTATTTACGATGAGTATTACATTGCTGCTTGGATTTGATCCAATTATCTGTATCATGCTTGGTGCACTTTCAGCTTCTACTGCTCCAGCAGCAACATTATTGATTGTTCGTCAGTATAAGACGAGTGGTCCTTTAACAGATATGTTATTGCCAGTTGTTGCGGCAGATGATGCAACGGGTTTGATTGCATATTCTATCTGCGTTAATATTGCGATCAACATGGTAAATCATCAATCATTTAATGTAACAAATACATTATTGATTCCGCTTCTAGATATTGTAATTGCTTTGTTACTTGGTGCTTTTTTGGGATTCTTGCTGGCACTAAGTAACCGTTACTTTAAGTCTCATACAAACCGTATGTCATTAGCAATTGCAGGTGTATTCCTGGGTGTTGGATTAGCAGACCATTTTGGCTTATCTAACCTGTTATTATGTATGGCAATGGGTGCTGTATATGTTAACTTGAGAGACGATGCGGAAAGAATTCTTGGATGCATTGATGACTGGACATATCCATTGTTCATGTTGTTCTTTGTTATTTCAGGCGCACAGTTGAACCTTGCAACTTTACCAAAGGTTGGATTGATTGGTATCGTTTATATTATTGCGAGATTCTCTGGTAAGTTTGCGGGATCCTGGCTTGGCGGAACAATTACACATCAGCCAGCAGTTGTAAAAGACAATATTGGATGGGCTTTGATGCCTCAGGCTGGTGTTGCGATTGGTATGGCTACAATGGCTTTGGCACAATTGCCTGCAGAATATGGTCAGCCAATCCAGACGGTCATCTTGAGTGCAACGCTTGTATATGAAGTCATTGGACCAATTGCAAGTAAGAATGCATTGAAGCGTGCTGGTGAAATTCATACAGAAGGATAAAAAAAGGCTATATTAGCAAAATGGTGAACATATTTTAATATTGTACGAATATATGG
>ERZ1034678.1623-NODE-1623-length-10989-cov-6.506219_pt1 | contig 10989 bp, 18 predicted proteins | sample MGYA00520640_ERZ1034678 | MGnify/ENA primary metagenome ERZ1034678 (study PRJEB33766, sample SAMN09781767) | gut metagenome | biome: gut microbiome | host: Homo sapiens | place: Madagascar | study: EMG produced TPA metagenomics assembly of the PRJNA485056 data...
TAATAGTATACACTCTTTTTCGCAATTTGTCAAATTTTCACTTTCGCGCAATTTTACCAAATAGCTCTAAATAGTATTGCTCAACAAAAGCATACTCCATATCCATCTCACCATTAGTCAATCCATTCTCTTTTATCAAATCATTATATTTCTAATGGAGTTTGAAGATATGTTTGAACTCTTCGTGGGAAGGCTCTTGACCATTTCTACAAGATCTTGCAAACTAAAATAATTCCCAACGTATCCTATCTATCTCATTCTTATCTATTTTTGCATTGAGTCGCGCCATTTCGCCGTTCTACTCAACATTTACTTGAACCATTTCATCAACAGTTTTAGATAGATTTTCAATTTTTTCTCCAATAGGTATGGAAACTTCTTTAGTTGTCTTTTTTATAAGTTCTAATATATGCTTATCGTTGCGTGCCTGCCTTGCTTGTAAGCGTTTTTTTCCAAAGCCAGTGATGGGAAGAATAAGTTTCGTCCATATGAGATAAAGGGCACTTACAATCGAGCCAAGTATAATTATAGAATCTGAAATTTCTTTCAGAGGTATGGGGAATTGCATCTCATCACCTCACTCACTATTTATAAGTAGCCAACGACGTCTAGCCCCTTTACAATTTGTATGTAAAGAGGCTAGACGTTTTCTTTTATTTTATTTCAAAGGATTATTATAATCATTATGCCACTTAGATTTTGGCAGAAATTTAGGCTAAAAAAGATCTTGGACACTTTTTAGATTTCCTTCCTCTGTATAGGGGATAATATATAAAGGAAGGCCGCGCGCCAAGCAAGCATTTATCTTTATCCTATCATGTTCTTGGTAGCGATAGAAAGCTTGAGGATTTTCGTGAAAGTAGGGAGTATATTCATAGTGTTGTCGGCCTTCAAATTCTATTAGACACTAAACATTTCCTCTTCTATCTAATATTGCAAAGTCATAACGAAGAGGTTTCTTTCCTTTTACATCAGGTATTATATATTCTTGCTCATAAGTATATCCTGCGCGAGACAACAAACGTGCAATTAGTTCTTCGCCTTTACTCATAGGCAGTCATAAGCAGCTATAAATTCATCACATAGCTCAGCTACGGTTTTTCCTTTTCTCATGCTACTATAGCCCTCTGATAAACAAACATATGCATCAGATAAGTCGATTCCTTCTGAAATTATATTATTAGCAAAACTTTCTGCTTGTTCATAAGTATAATAGATAGGAGGTTCCTAACAAAGATATATAAATTCTTTTTTAGTCATTATCTGGCCTCTCCATCTTTGCACCGCAATTTGGGCAATAGTTAGTCAAATAGGTATGGTCTATATATCCTGTCTTACAGCTCAAAGCTTCCTATCTACAGTTTGAACAATAAAAATAGAAGCCATCAAAATTCCAACGAGCAAAATGAGAAGAAACTGGCTCTACTGGATGCATTTTATTAATCATATCCATTATTTTACAGCTAGTTTCAAAATCTAAGTCCGGCGCGCCATAAGGATTACAGTGAGACTAAATCCAATTCTTTAATTTATCTGCATAGATTGCTTTCATTACTTTCCTCCTTATCTTGGATATTTTGGTTGAGCCAATAATATCGAACACTCTCACTATTCCAATAACTAATTTGCCCAGCCTAATAGGTATAATATGGTGGAGAAAAACTATGATTGTTTACTTGTATTTTCCATCGAACACTAGGAGTAGTAAAAGGATTATTCAAAAGCTACATTCTCCCTTCTCCTCCATTCTGAACAGCCGCCGTTGCTCTTCCATACGCAGCGGTTGCATTTACCATAACATTTCTTACGCTGCATTATTATTATTCTTTCCTCTTTTCCATTAGAATAATCGACTAGCTCACCTTTTACTATACGACTAACCATATATTGATTCATTAGCAGTATATTCCTCTTCCATAATCTTCATCCTTCTCTCTTTCTTGGATTATTTCATCTATTCTCTGCTGTTCAAAGAACTGAACAGCATCCTCATTTCTATTCAAACATTCATACTTCAAACAAGTATATATATTACTGGTATTATTTACTCTATTTCCGCACAATAAATTTTTACAATCTATCATAAAAATTGCTCCATACTGCACTCTTCCCAACTCTTATCTCCAGGCGCGCGCCATTCAATTATTTTACCATGGCGGAGTTTATGGGTATCGGGTTCTATAGACATACCATTTACTTTTACAACTCTATGGATATAATCTTCGGGATGGGTCGTGATTCCTTCTCTTACACTATCATCAATACCGCTAATCCAACCAATTGGGAATTCAGCTCCATCTCTTATCACAGCAATCTCAATAGCAGCGGCCCAACCATTATACCAAAGTCTATTTACCGGTTCATAGCTTTCTCCATTATACCACTCTTTATAGTAATAGCCTTTCTTCTTCTCCAAAGTCCTCATGTCAAACCAATAGGGCCATTCCTCAATTTCTTTACCTTTATACTCCTTGGTTGCAGGCTTCCACTTACCAGTCAAGAAGCAATCTACTGGATTGTCAAGTTCTTTCTTTATTTTCAGAGTCTTTCGTGCAGTTCGCTTCCCAGGCGCGGGCACACTATCTAGCTTCGTAATTACAATACCTTCCCCATTAGCTTCTCTAACTCTTTCCAGCTCATCCCACAGTGCAGGTCCAACGTAATACATTGCCCACTCGACATAAGGGTGCTGATAGATTGAGTTATTGAAGTTAGTAGAAATTAGCTGGAAACGATCCTCTGCTTTTACATCTAAGTAAGACCTACCATTCCATGCCCATACATCAAATACATAGTAATGAAGTTTTTCACCCTTTTCCTGACGGTCTCGCGCCTTCTGAGGGAGACATCCCATTATTGTGGTTACATGGCGCGAACCCTCATTCTTTGGGAAATATATTTCTCCAAGCAAACAACTTCCCTTGGGTATGCGCTCGAAGAAATCTGTAAGCTGAGGAACCCAGTCTTTTTTATCAAGATATCCGCCATTTACACTTTCACTTCTGCTTTGAAGACGAATCTCTCCATCCATACCTCGAATAAGTCTAAAATATGCACCGTCCATCTTTCTTGCACCACCATAGGTGTTAGAGAATATCATATTTTTCATTTCTTCTTGTTTGTTGCCTTTATATGTCGAGGGGAAAGACCAGTATTTTTCTGCTTCAAGATTCTCAAAGTCAATTCCATCAATTATAATACTCATATCCTAAACCTCCTATTTTCTATAATTATATTATATCATAATTTCTTCTAAAAGTCAAGCATTCAAAACCCAAAGCCCATACTCTATTTTTCCTACATATATAAAGGAATGATAGAGGGGTGATAAAATGCTAAATCGAAAGTTACTAGCCTCTATTGCTTGTAGGAATAGAATAATGCGTATGCTAATGCTATTTGGGGCAAAAGGAAAGTAAATAAAAGGAGGGGCCAATGGATACATATTTTGACGAAATAGTCATAAAAGTAACCCATTCTTCTCTTGCTAAAGTGAAAGATGCTTAGATTGTAGCAAATACAGCAAAAGCGTTACTATGTAAATTTGAGTTCAAGACTGAGGAATGGGCTGAAATGGCGCGGACCGCTGTGTTTGTAAAAAAACATGGTTATTGCTGCACGGTAAAAGAAGACCCGGTTCATGTTTTATTGGGCGATGATAATACATGTGAAATTCCTGCTGAAGTTTTGGAGGACGAAGGAGAGTTCAAGGTTGGAGTTTTTGGGATAAAGGGCGAGGAGGTTCTACCCACAAACTTTCTAATCTTCAAGATAAAAGAAGGTTGTTTTTCAACTGGGACTGAACCTGCGCCTCCTACTCCTACTATCTACCAACAGTTGCTAAATTCGTTAGAAAAGAAGTAGGATAAATTAGAAGCTGGCGCAGGAATAACCATTGAAAATGGAGTTATAAGCACCACAAGCGCCAATAGTGTGGTCAATGCAAAAACGCATTTAGACTTCCCGTCTATTGGCAATCCAAATGTAATTTATAAAGCAGAAGAAGAAAGAAAACTATATCAGTGGGATGAAGGAACTCTCACCTATGTTGCTTTAGATGAAGGGGTAGCTGATGTAGAAATAATCCATGGAGGTAATGCAAGTGGCGACTAAACAGTTGAATACAAGAATTGTATTACGTAATGATAGCACCGCTAATTGGCTAACTAATGAAGATTAGGTACTGCTAAAAGGCGAGCTTGGAATTGAATTTTTAGAGAGTGGCGCACCTAAGATAAAAATCGGTGATGGCGTCACTGCTTGGAAAGCACTTGCCTATTTTGGCAGTGATGTAAAGGAAGCTGGAGTTTTTCAAGCTACTCTTGCTGAAGGTCAAACTGACCTTGAGGCAATTAGCACTGCTGTTGGCGATGCTACACTTCAGAAAGGCGATATCGCAATTGTAAAGAAAGTTATAAGTCTCAATAAGGCCGAATATACTGCCTATGTGTATGATGGTAGTGCTTGGGTTGCTATGGACGGTAATTACAATGCAGAAAATGTTTATTTTGATGAAGACTTGATGACTACTTCTGCAATTGGCAATATTACTTTAAGTAATGGCCAAGCTACTATCCCAGCGGTTGGGAAGAATCTCAAAGAAGTTTTCCAGACTATCTTTGTGAAGGAAAGTAATCCTACTATAACCTAGCCTAGTGTGGCAGTTAGTCTTTCTGGCGCAGGTGCAAAGGAAGTTGGAACTAAGGTTACTCCCACTTATACCGCTTAGCTCAATGCTGGTAGCTATTAGTATGGTCCTGCAACTGGGATTACTGCAAGTAGTTGGGAGATTAGCGATACTGCTGGTAATACTGCAACTACTGCTGGTGGAAGCTTCGCAGAAATCCAAATTACTGATGCAACTAACTATAAGATAACTGCTAAGGCGACTTATGGCGCGGGTGCGGCCCCCAAGACTAATATAGGTAATGAGTATAAGGCCGGTTAGATTGCTGCGGGTAGTAAATCTAGTACTAGCGGCGCATTTACTGGCTATCGTAATACTTTTTATGGCACTAAAACTTCTATTGATGGTGAATTGAATAGCGCTTATGTGAGAGGACTTACTCCTAGTAATGGAGCCTGGGCTGCTGGAAAAACTTTCACAATCAATATACCGGCTGGCGCCATGAGAGTTGTATTTGCATATCCTGCCACAGTTCGTGATGTAAATTCTGTAAAAGACGTCAATGGACTAAATGCTGAGGTCAAGAGTGCATTTGTAAAATCTACTGTTAGTGTAGAGGGCGCAAATGGATATGCTGGTATTGATTACAAGGTGTATGTATGTGACTTTGCTGAAGCCGTCGCTGCGGCTAATAAATACACCGTAACACTGTAAGGAGGGATAAGAGATGGCTTTAGATTTTGGCAAACTTGATTTTGCGGTAGCGTTCAATCGCCAAACCGCGTTCCCTCTGGACGCGAAGAGCTACTTTGAGAGCCTAGAAAGTGCATAGGCTGCTGCGCAGAGTGCTGATGCGGCAGGTAGCAAGACTACTACCTACTATTTTGGACAATAGATTGCTGTTGTTGAAAGTGGAGTCGCAACTCTTTACATAATTCAGCCTGATAAGACTCTGAAAGAAGTCGGTGGTAAGATTGATGTAAATGAGAATATATTTGAGAAAACTGCTGAAGGCAAGCTTGATATAATTGGATTTGCGGGTGCAGTAGCTGGCGCGCAGGCCGTAAAGGGTGCAGATGGTAAGATTTCTTGGGTAAAACCTGATACTACTACTGTTGAAGGATTGACAACTACTGTCACTTAGCTTTCAAATACAGTCAATGGGTATACCGATGGTGAAGGAGTTGCTCACGAAGGTATCGGTGCTAAAGTTTCTACTTTGGAAACTAAAGTTGCAAATACCTATACTAAGGCAGAGGTTGATAGTAAAGTTTCTGCCGTTATGAGGTATAAAGGTAGCAAAGATACCTATGCTGATTTACCTACTGAAGGAAATGTAATTGGCGATGTGTGGAACATTACTACTGCTGATATTGCTTAGGGTATAAAAGCTGGCGATAATGTTGCTTGGAATGGAACTGGATGGGATATTCTTGGTGGCGCCGTTGACCTTAGTGGTTATGCTACTAAGACTGACCTAAATGATAAAGTTGATAAGGTAGAGGGTTCGCGCCTGATAACTAGTGCAGAAGGCGAGAAGCTTGCTAATATTGAAGCTGGCGCGCAAGTCAATAAGATTGAAAGTGTTACTGCTGGCGAATTAGCTATTAGCGAGGATAAAGAACTTTCTATTGTTGCTATCGCGCAGAATAAGATTACTGGATTGGATACTACTCTTGCAGGCAAAGTTAATGTTGAGACTGGAAAGGGACTTTCTAGTAATGACTATACCGCAGATGAGAAAGCTAAGTTAGAGGGAATTGAAGCTAATGCGTAGGCTAATGTTCTTGAGGTTGTAAAGGTAAATGGCAGTGCTCTTCCGATTACTGAGAAAGCTGTTGATATTCCTCTTGCTACTGCTGAAGCTCTTGGCGTTGTCAAAGGGTCTGCTGACGAGAATAAGATTGCAATTGGAGAAGATGGCACTATGGAGGTCAATTCTCTGAATGTGAATAAACTGGCTTAGACTGCTGGCGATACTTTGATTTTGAATGGTGGGACTAGCGAAGGCTAAATCCTAAGGAGAGTAATATATGGCTGAAAAAACTTTGAATGTAAGGATACAAAATAAAATCTCTACCTATGCTGAATGGCAAGCTAATAAAACTGTTGTTCTGAAGAATGGTGAGATTGGTATATGCGTCATACCTGCTGAGACTGGTGCAGTTTCTCAAGAACCTGCTATTCTTTTCAAGGTCGGTGATGGGACTAAGACTTGGGAAGAGCTTAGCTGGGTAAGTGCTGTCGCGGCAGACGTCTATGGATGGGCTAAAGCAGCTACCAAACCGACCTATGCAGCAAGTGAAATTGAGAACTTAGCTGATTATATTAGCGGCAAGGTTCAAGATACTAATACTAAGTATCAGATACTTTAGGATGAGAATGATGGACGTAAGCTTACTCTCCAATCTAAAGAGCTAACTGGTGATTGGACAACTGTAAAGGCTTTTACTATTCCTGAAACTGTCTACACTTTAGTTGAAGGTACTACTAATGGTACTGTAAAGTTCAATGGTACTGATGTTGCTGTTCATGGACTGGGTTCTGCTGCTTACACCGATAGTGATGCTTATGATGGCGCTGGAACTGGCGCAGCCGAGGCCAAGAAGGTAAAAGATGCAGTGGTCAATTCCGTTGCTGCTACCGCAAATAAGGGCATTGAAATTGCTGGAACTGCCATTGCACCTACTATTGGAGTAAAGATTGACCCAGATGCAAGCAATGCACTGACTGTTGGTGCAGCAGGCTTGAAGGTAGAAGTTCCTGCTGCTGTGGAATACAGCATTGTAAAAGATGAGACTTCTACTTATGCAGCCACTTACCATTTGACTAAGGGCGGTGTCAACACTGGCGTTGCAATTGATATTCCGAAGGATATGGTTGTGAAGTCTGGTGAAGTTGTCACCAATCCTGCTGGTCAGACTGCGGGCACCTATCTTGTGCTTACTCTTGCTAATGCAACTGAGGATAAGGTTTATATAAATGTTGGCAATCTGATTGAGTATGTGACTAGTGGTTCTAAGGATGGCGATCAAATCAAGATTGATGTGTCTGCCGACCATAAGGTTACTGCTACTCTGAGTGATGGTTCTGTAACTAAAGCTCAACTTGTAACTGGAGTTTAGACTTCTCTTGGTAAGGCAGATAGTGCTCTCTAGAAAGCCAGTATTATAACTGGTACTACCAATGGTACAATTAGTGTTGATGGAGACGACGTTGAGGTCAAGGGCCTTGGTTCTGCCGCTTATACTAATGCTGATGCCTATGATAAGAAGGGCGCTGCCAGTGCAGTCCTTGGCACAGCTGCGGATGGAGCAGATGTAGCTACTGTTTATGGTGTGAAGGCTGCAATTACGGCTACTAATACAGAAGTTGGCAAGAAGATTGATGCTACTAAGATTAGTGCAATTGGTAAGAGTGGCAATGTGAAGGATTTACTACAAACAGAAGGAGACGTTCTCGTTTTCAATTGCGGAACTGCTTCTACTGTCATTTGATTTTGACGGGGCTGGCGTCGTTGAATAGACGGCGCCCGCCCTCTATGTAAGGAGGTTTCGTAATGGCTCTATATGAGATAAACGGAAGAATGAAGCAGAAACGAGATACTGCGGCCAACTGGGAAGCAAAAAACCCAGTTATTCTAAATGGTGAGATAGTACTCGTTGATACAAATGCAGGAGAGCTTCGTGCCAAGATTGGCGATGGAGTAAAGAAATATTTGTAGTTGCCCTTTAGTGATGAGGTATTACGAAACCTCATTACAGATAAGGCAAATAAGAGTGATATACCTACTAAGGTAAGTAAGCTGACTAATGATAGTAATTTTATTACTAAGGCAGGTGCTCCGGTTTAGTCGGTGAATGGATAGACGGGGGATGTTGAGGTTACTTTTTACGCAACTATTACTCAAACAGATGCAGATACGTTTGCTAGCACAGCTGATAAGACTATATTAGAGATATATCAAGCATATCAAAAGAAAATGGCTATCTATGGAGTCATATATTTAGTAGGCTGGAATGCTCCTATTATAGCTCCGCTAACTTCCTTATATGCTAATGATGGAGAGATAATAGTCGGTTTTTCTGCTGATGGATAGAGTGATTTTTCGTCTAATCCTCTTATAATTAGTGCAGTTGGTACTTTGGATAACTGGCTTGTAAAAGCGGAACCAATTTCAAGACTTAGTGATATTCCTACTTCTCTAAAAAATCCAAATGCAATAACCTTTACAGGTGCATCAACAGGTACTTATGATGGTAGTTCTGCTATTACAATCAATATTCCAACAAGTGGCGCAGATACTTATACTCAATTTACACAAGTTGTAATTAGTTTGCCTCTAAGTGGTTGGACGGGTTCGTCTACTTTTACTAATACAATAGCTATTAGTTCAGTAAAGGCCGATACGATTGTGATAGCTTCTCCCGCGCCAAGCGACAAGGATGTGTTTGCTTTTTCTAATGTGTATTGTAGCGCATAGGCAGCAGGCTCCTTGACTTTTACGGCTAAGACCAGACCTTCAACAGACCTAACTGCAAATCTTATAATTGTGACGCTGCCAGAGGGTGCGACTGCTGTTGCGAACACTTGTAGTTTGACTGTAGCAGGATGGAGTTCTAACACTCAGACGGTTAATCTTACGGGTATGGCGGCTGATAGGATTGCAATAATTGGACCAGTTGCAGGTTCGATAGATGCTTGCAAAACAAATGCTGTGTATTGCTCTGCACAAGGAAACGGGACTCTAACATTCAAGTGTTAGACTACGCCTAGTGTAGCAATTACAATGAATGTAATAATGATATAAGGAGGACTTATATAGATGATTATAAATGCAAGTGGTGGAAATGCAGATGCCGTCATGACGGTTGCACAGACACTTTCAGATACATAGAAGACTCAAGCGAGAACGAATATAGGTGCTCTAAGCAGTGCAAATGGCGCCGTAGCCGCCGAAAATTTAGCGAATAATGCGGTAGAAACTGCGAAGATAAAGAATGCGAATGTGACAAGGGCTAAGTTGGCCAATGATGCACTTTATAGCCCAACAGCTACTTTCAATAGTAATCGTGCTATTGCATTGACTGATTTAGGAAAAACTCTTTGGCCGCAATGGAGTTCTGCTGGCGGTACTTATACTCTTTCTTTGACTGCTAATGTTAGTAGCGCCTTACCGGTAGGCTTTGAAGTCGCAATAGTTTACATGATTACAAGTTGTAAAGTTCGATTAAGCGTTTCAGGCGTTCGTATGGTTCATGCAGGGGATGGGCAGGTTGTTAACCCTAATGATACTAAAACGTTAACCATCCCTGAAATAGGCAATATGATTGCTTTGAAAAAAATTGACAGTGGTGGTAGCTCTGGTGACTTATGGCTTGTAACTGGTAACGTGGAGGTAGTGTAATATGATAATACCTCTTGGAGGCGGTGGTTCTAAAGTAGTTGCATCTATTGTAGTAACCTACCCAGCTGGCAGCACATGCACATGCACATTAGGGTCTAAGGTTCTGACTGCTAAAGATACGAGTGGTAAGTGGGTGTTTGGATTGCCCAGTACGGGGAGTTGGGTTGTGAAGGCAACTAAAGGAAGCCAGAATACAAGTAAGACCATAAGCATTACGGCTGAGGGACAGGCTAAGACTGTAGCACTAAATTACGAGTTCTATCTCTTCAACAAAGGAAAAGTTTCTGGAATTGATTGGGAAGTTGTTGACCTCAAGCAAGACTATGCTACAGCTTCAATTGGAACTACGATACAAGGTTCAACCACAGGTGTTGGAGGAGACACAAATCAAGGATGGAGTGTTTCTTCAACCACAAAAATAAATGTCGCAGGTTATACGAAACTATGCGCAAATGTAACAAGCATAACCCCTAATGACCTTTTTCTCGGCATTGATACCTCCGAAAAGGTCAAAGCTGGGTATAGTGATTTACAAGCCCATTCGATCATTACTCAAAAAGGGAAGGTCAGCGTAGATATATCTTCCATCAATACAAGTGGTTACATTGGGTTAGGTCGCAACTGGTGGAAAATGAATGCATCTCAACTCACCGTCGATCAAATCTGGCTTGAATAAGGAGGTTCTAAAATGGCAAATTTCTATATAAGTAGCGGGACTTCCTTTTCCGCAACAATTTCCATAACCTATCCTGCTGGTTCAACTTGCACGGTTTCTAACTATAAGAAAACTTGGACTGCTCCTAATACTAGTGGTAGCTGGACGTTCAAGGCCCATGAGGTCGGCTATTATACGGTCAAAGCGGTTAGTGGGAGTAAGAGCAAAGAAAAAGAAGTTCTTATAACGGCTGAAGGGCAATCAGAAACCATTACAATTGTTTATGAGACTGTATTATTT
>ERZ1034678.1629-NODE-1629-length-10943-cov-18.734754_pt1 | contig 10943 bp, 13 predicted proteins | sample MGYA00520640_ERZ1034678 | MGnify/ENA primary metagenome ERZ1034678 (study PRJEB33766, sample SAMN09781767) | gut metagenome | biome: gut microbiome | host: Homo sapiens | place: Madagascar | study: EMG produced TPA metagenomics assembly of the PRJNA485056 data...
GAGAAAAGGAAAGAAAGTAGACGAGCTAAATGTCGCATTTTCATGTAGATTGGAAAGGGATTTTCAAGGGAAATACTGGAAAATTTGGGTTATACACACCAAACCTCTGGGCGAGATCCCGGATGATATGATGCTGCAAGACAACTGACCATAGAAGAAACTTGAGGCAAGTATCAGATCCAGCATAGCTGGCCCTGATACTTGCCTCAAGTTGTTTTATTTTGTTATCCGCCACAGATAGTGTTCGGCGATCACGTTGATCCGAGAGTGCCCAAGCTCCCGCGAGGCCAGCAGCATGGCTTTCCGGTCAAACCATTGGCCTTTGAGATCTCCCCGGCAACAATAGCGCTCAGAAGGAGGGAGGTCCTTTGGGTCTCTGGCATGGGCCTCATAGAGCCTACAAGCGTACTCTGCGCGGTAAGAGTGTATATCTGCCGCAGAATGTACGCGGGGCCAGACAAGTTCTTCTCCGGCGGTTTTCATGCGGTCTACGACCTGCCTGATTTGTTCCTGAGTGCCGTATATCACGGATTCTCGCAAGCGGCCACCTTTGCCATACACTCGGATGGCGTACTGCCCGCTGCCGTTATCAATCAGATCCGCACCTCGGATTTGTTGCAGTTCCTTGCGACTTCTCAAGCCTGTGCAGCAGCAGAAATTTACGAGTTCGCTATTTCGTTCAACCGAGAAATGCTTGTCCCTGACAGCTTCGTCCCGGCTTCTGGTAATGTCCTGGCGGTGCCTGGTAGGTAAAGCATAGTCTGCTGCCGACAGCCCCATGACTTTGGCTGCTGCGGCAAAATAGACCCGGACACTCCAGGCAGAGAACGATGTGCCTGGGCGGGCACCTGGACGGCTCTTTAGCTCCTGGATATAAGCCGGCATATAGCCGGCAGCCTCCTCGAACGTGCGGGGCCGATGGCCGTTTACGGTATAGTCCGCTTGTTTCATGCTATCACAAAAATCATCCCAATGCTTGTGGTATTGATTTGTTGTGCTATCCATGTAAAGCTTGCCCTTCATCACGTCTGGGCTTTTGTGTTTGTCGATGTGCTTTTTTGTTCCTTTGCCATTTGCAAAGTAAGTTTCTAAACGCTGATGGCCGAGAAATCGAACGCTGTGCGTCTCATTCCGTTTTCCGCGCATGGGCGCACTCCTCCCTTGGTCGTTGGGGTTATACGGTCCCCAGCCGCCGCCTATTCAGGCCGTTAAAATCGAAGCCAGGTTTTTTTATTTTTTGCAGGAGCTTGTGGTTGCTCCTGTCCCAGCTAAATTTACAGCCTTACTGGGTGACTTTCCATGAGATTCGAGATCTCTTGATGGATGCGGACACGTACAACCGTCTTCTATTTTCGTTTTACTCCGCAGTGCAGAGCGTAGCTAAAAATAGATTCTGGACACTCGCCGATAGGTCATTGGGTGTTGTTTTACATACGTTGTGTGTCCCCTGCTCCTTCCCTCTTTCACTGGGGCTACTCTCTCCAAGCTTAGTGTTTGGGAGGTCAGGATTGCACCCAACAGGGTACACAAGTGATAGGGTATGGATCAAAGGGTAGGGCTTTATTATAGCACCTAAAAGGCCAAAAATCAACCTATCAGCGGTTACTCGTACATTTTTCCGATGAAAAATACACGAGTAACCGCTGACGTGATCATTTTATTTTTTGAGCACATAAATCATTTTTGAGCATGGAGCTTTCAGTGAATCTATTTACTGAAGTGCAGAAAAAAGTAAAATATAGATAAAGTACAAGGAATAAGAAGGAGAGATCAGCTATGAATTACTATGAGGACTATATCCCCAGCGAAAGCACATACGACATTATCTCTAAGCTAAGCTTCCTTACAGGAGTGCCGGAAAGCATCTTTACCAACGAGCACGAGCCGCCAGAGCGCGAGGTATTCGATATCTTGTTGAAGGAGAAAAGCTGTCGTATCATTCGGAACCTCTGCCTTTTAAGAACCCAGTTGGTGAGGAACTTTAAAAAGATAGCGGATTCCATGCGTGATGGTCTGTACAGTATCTCTAGTCTTCCTAAGTATGTAAATGCTGATATTCTGTGTCAGCTTACTGCGGATAACATTCGCTTTTCTCAAAAAGCACAGCGTAACATTAACCTTCATGTTTTAGAGATCAACCAGCAGATCTCTAACCGACTGAACAATTGTAAGGGCTGGTTTCCTGCCTGGATTCGTTGGGAATATATTCGCAGCATGTTTATTGCTCCCAGCTGGTTTACAGAAGGAGGGGTAATATCGGGGGCAAAGGCTTACTACAAAAATATGTCCCGGCTGCCGTATCAGGTATACATTAACTGGGAACCGATTGATGAAGAAGGCAACCTGTTCTGGAATGACCGCCGATTTGTAACTAGGCTCTACGAGGCAAATAACGATTACTTTATGGATCTAGCGAAGGTGAGCGATTGCGGAAGCCTGGTAAAGGATAATATTCACCGGTTTCTGTTTGAAAGCCGTCGAACGCTCATGATGGTTGACTGCGAGAATTCGGATCCATATCGCCTAACGGCTACCCTGAAGGGCTTGGGTAATACCTTCCTGGACAAGCTAGAAAAAATCGTTCTGGTTAATGATGTGAACACCTCTTCTGGATGGAAAATTCTAGCAGAGCATATAGCCCCTATCAGGGTTGAACATACCATGACACATCGCATCAAGCAGGATAAGTCTCTCGTAGATGCTATTCTCATTTCTAGGGCTTGCCAGGAACACTACCAGAACAAAGTTGACAGCTTTGTGATTTGCAGCAGTGATTCTGACTTCTGGGCACTAGTTCAATCTTTGCCGTGCGCGAGTTTCTTGTTCTTGGTTGAGAGAGAATGTTTCGGGGAAGGGTTGAAGACGGCTCTGTCTAACAGCGGAATCCATTACGCATATATGGAGGACTTCTACGAGGGAAATGCACAGGCTATCCAGACTGATGCTCTTCTGAGAGAAGTTTCTCAGACGATCGATAAGGCCCTCAAGCTGAATCTGAAGGATGTACTTGATAAGGCATTGGAACGTACCCGGCTGTCCTTAACATCGGGTGAACAGGCCAAGTTTTTCCAGCAGTACATGAAGACGATTCGATTGGTCATTGACGGGAATGGAGATGCCAGGTTAGCGTTGAACAAAAAATAGATGATAAAGCAAAGGCAGGTAGGCATTCCCTGTAAAGGATCTGCCTACCTGCTTGGCCGAATGTTCAAGGTTTAATTTTTTTCATAACGAGGCGGACCAAAGCGCTTAGTCAGTAACCTATAAAGGGAGAAAGCACTGCCAGGCTCAAACTCGCACTTCGACAATAGACGATAGCAAATATCTGGCGTTTCTAATGGAACGAAGAAAATAGTTTGCTCATCTGCTGTGGTCGCCCAGTCCTGGCGGAAATAGGCGATGTCGTCCGCTGCATACTTGCTCTGGAGGAAGTAGCTCCATTGGGCAAGACCTCTCTCAAGATCCAGACCGAGAGAGATCTGAACCAGCTCTTCAGGTTTTACTTCAGGTAAACCGAGTTCTTCATTCAATTCTTTTACCATTGCGTTGCCCGGAGTATTGTCTATCGGCATGCCGCACGAATCTACGGTGTACCTACCATAGCTTCCAGAGGAACTATAGCCGAGGCGCCCAGCTACCTCACCTACGCGGGTCGGGCTCCTGTAGGACATGACCAGGAAGTTGTCGCTTGTGATAACCCAGCAACCACCGCCCGCCGCGGCCCAGGGGCCATGGTCGAATCCCTGAAGGTGTTCTTTAGAGGAGCTTGCAAGGACAGCGCGGAAGATTTCTTGCTCCTTTTTATTTCTTTGTAATTCATCTCGCCACACAAGATTTTCCAGATAGTGGCTAGTACCGAAGGTCAGACTCAGGTCATACTTTGTTTCTCCGCCGTTAAGGTCCTCAGAGCGAGTCTCCAAATAATCTACGAGACAGAGCTTCGGAGGATGGGATGTGTATCCCATCATTTTAGCAGCGGCATCCTTTTTCTGGAGTTCTTCCTGAAAATCACAGGTGGTGACTCGTGATGCGTAGTCAACGGTAAAGTCTTCGTAGTTGAAGCTGATATTCTTACCTTCAATGTACTCTTTCATCCCAGGTGCCGCATGGCCAAACAACTCCTTGTAGGGTACGCTATAACGTCCATAAGGCGTCGCTATATCATGGTAGAATTTAACGAACAGGTCACTGGAGTGATCTTTCCGATGCGGGAAGCATGGGTGAGGAGCGTTGATCATGGTTCCTTCTTCGACGACATGAGCACTAGACTGCTGGGGGGGCTCTGGTGAGATTCCCGCCTTACGGCTGGCTTTTCGTGCTTCTAGACTATTTTCCCGTCGTTGATTTGATGTAGCTCTTGCTGCCTCTGCTATTTTCTCGCAAAATTCTTTACGACTGCACATACGTAGCTCATCAACGCGATATCCGCGCTGTTCCAATGCACTCAGGAAAGTTTTAAGAAAATGAATATCATTAGATTGAAGGCTCTGTGTTCTTTGCGTATAGTTTACTATTTCTGCACAGGAGACTTCTTGATCTGTCGCATTATGAGGCTTTGGACGGCCAAAATTATAGAGAAAGTGGGAAAGTACCTGCGAAGAGATTTTTGTATCTTTTGGTATATTTACCTCATCTTTCCAACGTCGTACACTGTCTTTAGAAGCTACAGAAGAACGTGGCTTATTATTTGATAAACTTCGATAACTGATGGTTAGGAGACGCGCTATTCTATCATTTGCCACAGAAAAGACGTCGTTCATAATGCTAAGAATATCTGCAATAGAGATGTTTCTCCAGGTATTTCCTTCCATAAAATTCCTCCTATATCTATTTATTTTAATATAGTCTTTTTTTCAAAAAGTGGCAATGGGCTAGTGTAAATTATGTGATCATTTTCAAATTTTGAGCATTTACTTCATGTCTATGCTATCGACAAAAACTGTTAATTAGGTGTATGTTCGTAGTAAAGAAAACGAAGGAGATAGTATGCAAGAATATTTTTTCCAAAATATCGACTACCTTTGCGTTCCTGGGAGCGCTACTTCTCCCTGTGAGGATCTGGTCCATGTGAATGAGGATTGGCTTCTTCTGATGGATGGAGCTAGTCCTCTGGCACCATCTAGTATGGAGCCGAGCGACGCCGCCTGGTTTGTACGAGAAGCAGACCGGCTTCTCAGCAGCCGCATTCATCTGCCACTTATGGAGGCTCTTAGAGATTCTATGAAATTGATTCGTAGGAGCTGGAAGGGGACAAGCGAAAACATGCCAAGTTCAGGTATTGTCTTTTTACGATTGGTCCAAGAGGACTTACAATATCTGCTTCTTGGAGATTGTACCCTTTCGTTAGAATTGGTGGATGGATCCTTCCTCACCGTTGAGGACAATGCGCTCTGTCGCTTGGACAGAATTGCTCTTGCGGAGCTTCAGGACCATGCTGCCAGGCTCGGTAAATTTCCCAGGGAGTGCCTGCCGCTTATTCAAGAGACGCTGAGGAGACATAGGGACCTGCGTAATACGCCAGATGGATATTACATTTTAGACCCCTCTGGTAGAGGCCTGCCTTACAGTAAGACAGGCAGCATTCCGGCGAGGAAGATCCGTAGCGTCTTTCTTACAACGGATGGTTTCTCACAACTACGAGAATTTACAGGGGAGGAGTCTTTTTCCAGCTTTCATAAACGCGCAAAGAAGGAAGGACTTTCGTCACTGTTAGGTGAACTACACCACATGCAAGAACAAGACAGCTCATTTGATCGACTGCCCCGTTTCAAATTTCGAGACGATGCAACCTCGATTATAGCAAAAGTGATGAGAAAGGGGGACTTAGTATGAGAATTGTGCTGGACACGAACATGCCTAATGAGTTGCACATTGAGGTAAGCAAGGAGGACGCCAATATTAACTTGTCAGACGTGTTGTTTGACTTTGGTGTCAGTCTATTTGGCTTAGCCAGAGAATCTGTCAAAAATGAAAAATGAGCACATTTATGAAAAATGAGCATGCAAGAACGCCTAAAAACCTTGAAGATGATAGGCTACATGCTAGACTATGTATAGAGGCTAAACCCACCGAATTGAAAAAATAGAAGGAGGTGTAATCATGGGTGACAACGGGACCATTAGAGTAATTGATAGGGATGGCAATGAATACATCGGATATCCCAAATGATAGGGAGTTCTGTTGAGGGAGGAGAGTATTCTCCTCCCTCAGGAGAATCAAGGAGGGTAATATGATAGGATATGTCCTCAAGTCTGAGATTGGTGTTGAAGGTAACGATAAGCGAAGAATCTTGAAAGGTGATATTTGCTATGAATTATAACATGTATTATATAGTGCCATACGAAGAAAAAAAATATCTTGACCTTCTATTTGATTTCTATCGTAAAAAAGACCAGGCGGAGAAGTTGGTCCACGGTTATTTCCAGAACTTAACAGTTTTCAGATCTTATTTAGAATTAAAGCTTACAGAAAATACCTGGTCTGATTTTCGCGTCTTAATGAAATCAGATATAGCTATTGGTTTCGGATTTTTACATGACTTGAGACCGAATAGTTGCAGTCTAAGCATAGCATTGTTTGAAAAATATCAAAGATCTGGTGCCGGGGTTGTTCTTGGCTGGAAAATGCTGGAACACATTTTCTCAAAATACGAACGGTTTAATCGTGTGTTTGCCTGGGTGTTTGAAAGTAATACCCAATCTTTAAAACTGCACCAACATGCTGCAAACAGAGGATGGGTAGAGTATCATGGCAGACTGCCAGACCAGTATATGCTATCTGGCGTATCATATGGTACACACATATTTAGTATAACAAGAGAAAAATTCGACATGATATTGTCAAAAGTAGAGAACAGGCCGACCACGTATTGAAGTCGGCCTGTTCTCTTTAATTACTCGGAAGAAACTTGACTTTTTTGAGGAAGTGGAATATAATGCAGTTACTAAGTTAGATTACTTAGTAATCGAAAGGAGGTTCAACTATGAATCCAAATTCTGTAACCTGTTCTTTTTCTATGGATCGTGACACCTACAATGCTTATAAAAGCATCGTCGTAAAGAACGGCCAGAACGTCAAAGGAAATCTGGTCCGTTATATGAAAGATGTCATTCAGTTCGGCATTCCTAATCCTGAGACTTTGGCCGCAATCGCAGAAGTGCAGGAGATGAAAAAGGACCCTAATAAGAAGACCTATGGGAGTTTTGCAGAGCTGCTGGAAGACTTGGATGATGAGGGTGACGGCTGGTGATGAAGTATAGGATCGCGCAGACCTCACGCTTTAAGAAGGAGCTGAAAGCAGTAAGAAAACGAGGGTACGACTTGTCACTGATGGGGGAAGTCGTTGATATGCTGGCGGCAGGAGAGCAGCTTCCGGCCAAGTATCGAGATCATCTTCTAACTGGAAATTTCGCCGGTTGCCGTGAGTGCCATATTACCCCAGACTGGCTACTGATCTATGAAATTGCAGAAGATGAGCTGATTTTGTATCTCATGAGAACAGGCTCCCACAGCGACTTGTTCTAAGCATCGACTGTGAAACGAATAACCGCCAGGGCCGTACCGTGAACACGATACGATTCTGGCGGTTTCTATTGGTGCAATCAATCATGTAAATTTTCGATGTAACCAATCTGCTCCAAGCGGGATATAAGTTTATTTTTGTCTTCGTCAGACCATCCTAACGAATCTAGCACAGCAATAGATTTGCTCACAGACAAGTGCATATCAGAGATGAGAGAGACGATATCATTGATAAAATCGTCTCTTGCTTGTTCTTGTATACGTGCTTTAGCGCGTGCTTCACCTCGTGCTTCAGCGTCCTCTATTAGTTGCTCCATGATAGTTGGCATAGAAACGACCTTCTTTCAACAGCCTGAAATTTCTTTGTAAAAACGGCGGGCAAAATCAAATTGGGCTTCGATTTTGTCCAGATCATTTTCTGTAGAAGCAAGCAAAATATTGTGCTTGGCATCCCAAACTAAACCATACATGATATTGATCGGGTTTTGCTTATCTTCAAGGGGGATGTTGTAGTCCCTTGCGTAGTGAAAAAATCCGGCCAAAATAGCTGCGCCTTTGTCGATCAGGATTTCTTGGCGGATGGAAAATAGATACTTGTCCATTGTACCTTGCACCTCTGGCTTGTGTTCTGCATCAAGAATTGTATCATCGTTTTGCTTTCTAGGCAAATTTCCGGGGAGCTGTGATATAGCCTATAATTTGACCAATGACCGAATCTGTGGTAGCATAAATGCAGACGTTTTTGGTTTTGACCAGGGGCGATTTTTAAGACCGAAAAAGTGAAAAAAAATTCATTGATAATATAACGCCCTAAATAGGCCCTGTGAGGGGTTTTGACCAGGCGTTTTTTGAAGAAAATTTTTGGGAAATTTTGGATGGTCGAAGTGAAAAAAAATTCATTGATAATATAACGCCCTGAATAGGCCCTGTGAGGGGTTTTGACCAGGTCCGTTTTAGAGGGAAATTCCATTCTTTTTCTCTCCATCTCACAGCCAAGAAAGGCGGAGAGGAGGAGGAGGGTGAGCTGGGGCATGGGAATGATGGAAAACCCTTCGGGTTTACCACATTCCCATGCCCCAGCGAGGGAGGGGGAGGGGAGGTGCCTTTCTTCCAGCAGTTCTTTTGCTCCCCTCCCCCTCCCTCGTTGCTTGCAGGCTATATTTCCGTTGGATATGAAAGGAGATGTTCTCCATGTTTGATATTGCAGCTGCATTGTCGGCTTTGTATGAGGAAGTTTCTTACACGGATTTTTACCGAGATATTTTTCCCGTTGGTTCGTTTGAGCAACGTGGGGTTTATGAAGATGGAAAGTATAACGGCATTGCCGTTGCTATAGAGCAGGGAGGAAAGCGTACAAAGCGGCTGACGGTGACGGATGATTTAGAAGCGATTGATGATATGGCTGCGTCTGATGATTTCTGTTTGATGAGTCCGATTAGTTACGCAGGCAAGAGCCGAAGATCTTCCAATGCGCGTTTCATGTATGCTTTGGTGATTGATTTGGATGGTCTGGAAACGCTGAAGCAATGGGAGTTCTTTGTAGAGCAAGTGGAGCGTGGGCATGAAATGCTTCGTTTTGTTTGGGGAATACCTCGTCCAACGTATTTGATTTCCTCTGGGACAGGAATCCATATCTATTACGTTTTTGAGCGACCTGTCCCGATGTTTCGTAATATCGTTGAGCAGCTGGAAAAGCTGAAAAAGCGGTTGACCTGGCAAGCATGGACGCAAGGTGCATCTTCTTTGCATGACAAGGTACAGTATGAAAGTTTGTTTCAGGGATTTCGTGTTGTTGGTACGATCACGAAGACCGGAGGGCGTTGCAGAGCGTTTTCTGTTGGTGGGAAGGTAACTGTCGAGTACCTGAACAAGTTTGTGCCGGAGGAATACCGTACACAGGATTTTGTTTATCAATCAGATTTGCGTCTTGCCGATGCAAAGGAAAAATATCCTGAGTGGTATCAGCGCCGGGTAGTCGAAAAGAGGCCGAAGAAGTCATGGACTTGTAAGAAAGCCTTGTATGACTGGTGGATCAGAAAGCTGCTGGGAGGCGCAGAGCAGGGGCATAGATATTGGTGCATCATGACCCTTGCGACGTATGCGCAGAAATGTGGTGTTCCGCGTGAGACGCTTGAGGAGGATGCCTATGGCCTAATCCCGTTCATGAATACAAAAGGGGATGAGTTTACAGAAGACGACGTTCTACACGCTCTGGAAGCGTACTCAGATAGCTATATCACCTATCCGATTGATACGATTGTCGTTCGTACTGGGATACCCATTGAAAAAAACAGGCGAAATGGGCGGAAACAGGCTGATCATATAAAGCTGATGAATTTCATCCGAGAAGAAGTTAATGGGAATAAGAATTGGCGAAAGGGAAACGGTAGACCGACGGCAGAGCGGACCGTCTTGAAGTGGCGGCAGGGACATCCAGATGGGAGCAAGAAGGAGTGTAAGGATGCTACTGGGTTAAGTTATCCGACCATTCGGAAATGGTGGAATCGGGAGGGAGAAAACAGATGAAAGAGAAATTACGCCAACTTTTTGGTGGAGATCAGAAGCAGGACAAAACGAAAGAAGTAGCGGAGCAAAAAGAACAAAAAGTACGGGAGGAGTCGATGGAACAAGAAAAACCAGAAGTGCCGGAGGAGCAGGAAGAATTGAAGAAAGAAGAAAATATAGACGGTGAAGAGAATAGTCTCGACATTCCCGGCTTTGAAATTTGTAGTTACACCGAAAAGCAATATAGCGAGGTACTTCACAAGTTAGAAAATGCGCAACAAGAGATTGCTGAACTAGAAGAAAAGTTGGAAGATGCCGAAGATAGAGCGTGGCATAATGATAAAACTGCGACTGCCTTGCGAGGTTATCTTGAAGAAGAGGAGCAGCTGCGTAAAGTAGCTGAGGAGGCTGCCAGGGGCGCACAAATCGCCGTAGATGAACTTGAGCGGGTAAAGACTATTCTGGGGGGTGCAGAGAACGCCGCAGAAGCCGCGCAGGGGCTTGTAGAGGAGCTTAAACGGGTAAGGGGCATCCTGGATAGCAAGGATGAAGCCATAGCGTCCTTAGAAGCCCGGCATGAGAACATGTTGAGGATGTCAAAAGAGCGGGCTAATGCAGATCGAAATCTGCGGCCAAAGAAGTGGCACACAGGTTATCCTGTCATCCGATCAACGCAAAAGAAAATTAAGAACGAGATCGTCTGGGAGACGTTGATACAAACACACTACCACTTTAGTTTGGTCGCAGAAGCCGCAGACGAAGAAATTCAGCGGGATCTGTTTACAGAAAAAGGGTTAATCTACAACCTTGGTATTACGGATCGGTATGAAGGGCCATACGAATCCATGAAGACAGAGATGAGGAGAAAAGGAAAGAAAGTAGACGAGCTAAATGTCGCATTTTCATGTAGATTGGAA
>ERZ1034678.1632-NODE-1632-length-10936-cov-4.641485_pt1 | contig 10936 bp, 9 predicted proteins | sample MGYA00520640_ERZ1034678 | MGnify/ENA primary metagenome ERZ1034678 (study PRJEB33766, sample SAMN09781767) | gut metagenome | biome: gut microbiome | host: Homo sapiens | place: Madagascar | study: EMG produced TPA metagenomics assembly of the PRJNA485056 data...
CTGCTGTTGTGTATCTGCTACACAGACAGGTAAGGAAATGCAGTTCTTCGGAGCTCGTGCAAACCTTGCTAAGTGTCTCCTGTACGCTATCAACGGTGGTAAGGATGAGAAGTTCCTTGACAAGAAGACAGGCAAGCCAATGCAGGTAGGTCCTGACTACGCTCCTATTACTTCTGAGTACCTTGACTATGATGAAGTACTTGCTAAGTACAAGCAGATGCTTGACTGGTTAGCAGGACTTTATGTAAATATCCTGAACCTGATTCAGTACATGCATGACAAGTACTACTATGAATCAGCAGAGATGGCATTGATCGATACAGATGTACGTCGTACATTTGCTACAGGTATTGCCGGATTCTCACACGTTATCGATTCCCTTTCAGCTATCAAGTATGCTAAGGTTAAGGTTATCCGTAACGCAGAGACAGGACTTGCAGAAGACTTCGAGATCGAAGGCGAGTTCCCTAAGTATGGTAATGATGATGACAGAGCAGATAATATCGGTGTATGGCTGCTTCATGAGTTCCTTACAGACATCAAGAAGAGACACACATACCGTAATTCAGAGCCTACAACATCTATCCTTACAATCACATCTAACGTAGTATATGGTAAGTTCACAGGTAACCTTCCAGATGGTAGACGTGCTTGGACACCATTTGCTCCAGGTGCTAACCCAAGCTACGGTGCTGAGACATCAGGACTTCTTGCATCTCTGAACTCAGTTGCTAAGATTCCTTATGAGTGGTCTTTGGATGGTATCTCAAATACTCAGACAATGAACCCATCTGCACTTGGTCATGATGAGGCTGAGAGAGCTGAGAAGCTTGTAAGCGCTATGGATGGTTACTTCGATCAGGGCGCTCACCACTTGAACGTAAACGTATTCGGTAAGGATAAGCTTCTGGATGCTATGGAGAACCCAGATAAGCCAGAGTACGCTAACTTCACAATCCGTGTATCTGGATACGCTGTTAAGTTTATCTCTCTTACACGTGAGCAGCAGCTCGATGTTATCAACAGAACATTCCATGACTCACTTTAATTAGAAGTTTGTCAAAAATGTTTTTGATAGATAAGTAATTCACTGGAGTCCCGGAGATACTATCTCCGGGACTTTTTATAAAAATAAAATTGTTAGAGGTGGAACATGCCGGAGAAGAAACAGATTTTAGGTTATATTCATTCAACAGAAAGCTTTGGAGCCGTAGATGGACCAGGTATCCGATTTGTAGTATTTTTGCAGGGCTGTAAGATGCGTTGTAAGTACTGTCATAACCCGGAGACGTGGAATCTGGTAACCGATTACACAAAGCTCTATGCAGACACAACGGATGATAAAGAACGAGAAGAACTCGAAAAGAAAATTGAAGAGAACACAAAACTGCTGCTAGATAAAGGCGTCAAGGTTGAAGCGAGAACTCCGGAAGATCTGCTCAAGCAGGCACTTCGTTATAAGCCTTATTGGAAGGGTGATGGAGGAATAACCGTCAGCGGAGGCGAAGCGCTTCTGCAGATGGACTTTTTGATCGAATTCTTCAAGCTTGCAAAAGCACAGGGGATTCACACAACGATTGATACAGCGGGCAATCCATTTACAAGAGAGGAGCCTTTCTTCTCGAAGTTTAATGAACTGATGGCACTCACTGATTTGTTCCTGCTTGATATCAAGCAGATTGAGGACGACAAACACCGGGAGCTGACAGGGTTCTCGAATAAGAATATATTAGACCTGGCACAGTATCTATCCGATCAGGGAAAGCATATGTGGATTCGACATGTCCTTGTGCCGGGCGTAACAACTGACGAAGCAGATCTGAAGAAGACGGCTGAGTTTATCAGGACTTTGAAGACGGTTGACCGTGTGGAGGTATTGCCATACCATAAGCTTGGAATCCAGGAGTGGGAGCGCCTTGGAATCCCTTATAAGCTGGAAGGAATCGATCCTCCAACCGACGAACAGCAAAAAATTGCAAGAGAGATTCTGGATGCAAAGTAATTTTGCTTATAGAATCAGAATAAGACAATATAAGAAAACGAATGAGACTGCACAATATTCAGAAAGATGAGTATTGTGCAGTCTCATTTTATTTTAGAAATGGAATAAAAATAGAGATTTGGAATAGAAAAGTAGGCTGTAACGTGCTATGATTTCATACAGTTAGTCGTGACAAACAAACGTTGCATATGGAGAGAATCAAGATATGAATAAGAGATTACAGGCAATTATTAAGCGGAGTAAGTATCTGGAAGCGCTGATAGGAGGAATTCCGCCAGAGATGTTATCCTTCTTCTTAGACAAATTGCAGATTGAAATATCGGAGCTGTCCGGGGAGGTAACACATTTAAAAATGGGACAAGATGATGAGTATATGAATTTTGTCACACCGCTGGAGGGAATTGAGATTCTGGAATACTACATGGCAGGAATGGATCAGGTGCCGGGACATGAACAGGCACAGGTAATGGATAATACCACTGTGATTCATTATTGTAACCGGGGACAGGCAGAAATCCGGGTACAGGATGGCAGGTATGCGTATATGAAGCCGGGAGAATTCTGTATCGAGTGGCACCAGCAGGTCGGGAAGCAGTTTAATTTCTACAATGAATCCTATGGTGGATTAGAGATTATAATGACGCTGGATGGTATCAGTGATGAGGATGAAGCATTGCTCCGGCGGTTTGGAATCGATCTGGACTTGATACAGGAAGCGTATGACCGGAATGATGATTACTTTATCGGACGGTGTACGGACAGATTCCAGGCAGCTTTCGAGGTTTTGGCGGAGAGCATACAGGATGGCAGGAGTGAGAAAAGCACATATCTGATCTCTACACTGTATGTGTTGAATCTGATTCAGACGGAGGCGATTCCGAAGTTAGAACAACAGTTTTATCTGACGAAGGGACAGCGGAAGATCGTGCAGGAGATCCACGACCGTATCGTGCAGAATCTGGCGGAGGATATCTCTATGACAGAGCTTGAAGCGAGTTATCCGGTCAGTACCGTTTCGCTGAACAAATATTTTGAGATCGTATATGGAAGCACAGTGAAACGGTATATGCAGAATCTCCGGATGCAGGAGGCGGCGAAAAAGCTTGTGACCGGAACAGATTCGATTGCGGATATCGCACTCGCAGTCGGGTATGAGAGCCAGAGCAAATTCGGTACCGTTTTTAAGCGGAAATATGGACATACACCATTGGAATATAGAAGATTATATGGAGGAAAATAAGATGTTTATTCAGATGCAGCATGCAAAGAAAAGCTATGGAAAGGGAGAAAGGGAAGTACACGCATTGGATGATACGGAGCTTGCTTTAGAGCAGGGCAAGATCTATGTGATCTTAGGACCATCCGGTTCCGGAAAAAGTACGATGTTAAATATGCTTGGCGGTCTGGATTCGCTCGATTCTGGAAGTATCACTGTGGATGGAAAGGAGATTTCCAAACTGAAATCAGGCGAGCTTACGAAGTACCGTCGGTCCGATGTCGGATTTGTATTCCAGTTTTATAATCTGATTCCAGACCTGACAGTGAAGGAAAATATACAGGTCGTATCGGACATCGCAAAAGAACCATTGCCATTGGACGAAGTGATGCAGGCAGTGGATATCGAGAAATATAAGGATCGTTTTCCAAATGAACTTTCCGGTGGACAGCAGCAGAGAGTTGCAATCGCACGTGCGATCATCAAGAATCCGAAGCTTCTGCTGTGTGATGAGCTGACCGGAGCACTTGATTCCAAGACATCTAAGAATGTGTTGAAGTTCGTGGAGAAGGTCAATGCGCAGTTTGGCACGACTGTCGCAATCATCACCCACAATGAGATGATCGCGGGTATGGCAGATGGTGTGATCCGGATCAAGGATGGCAAGGTTGTCGCAAACAAAGTAAATGAGACGAAGATTCCGGCAGATAAGCTGGAGCTGTAAGGGGTGGCGACATGACATTAAATAAGAGATACATACGAAATATCAAACAGAATCTGTCCTTTTATATATGCGTGATGCTCCTGACAGCGGTTGCGATTATTTTATATGTTGCATGTAGCGGTGCCAGCCGTGGCGAGGGTGATTATCTGGACAAATTTTTTGAGGAAAAACACGTGGAGGATGCACAGTTTGCAACATATCAGAGCATTGACAAGGATGCACAGCAGACACTTTCAGAAAAGTATGATGTGACGATCGAAGAACAATCATACGCAGATTTTGATGTGGATGATCCAGACTGTGATGTGCGGGTTGGAAGTGATATTGCGGAGGAATATACGATCCGTGTATTTGCTCCTACTGAGAAGATCGATACCTATGAGGTATTAGATGGTAATGACGTGCAGGCGGAGGATGAAATCCTGCTGACACCGAGAATGATGTCGTTACGGGGATTTGAGATCGGAGATACGATTGAGCTTGGTGGAAAACGTTATACGATCGTTGGTTCGATGGCACGCCCGGATTATTTATCTCCATATATAAATAATTCAGATAATATGTTCCAGTTCGATGTATTTGGCTGTGCGATTGTCAGCAAGACGGCATATGAGGAGATAGAGCCGGCAAAGAAAAACACCTATTACAGTGTGATCTATGGAGAAAATTCCGACGAGAAAGCATTTCGGAAGGCGGTTCATGAGGACTATTATATTCTCTCATATATAGCAGCCACGTCCAATATGCGAATCCGGACGTCAAGAAACGAGATCAAGACACTGGATATGTACACAGGCATGATTCTGCCGGTTATGGTGCTGTTCATCGTGCTTTTAATCGCAATCGTGCTCGGTAGAAAGATCAAGTCCGAAGCAAAACAGATTGGAGTGCTGAGCGCACTTGGCTATGGCAAAGGACGGCTGGCACTGCATTACGGAATATTTGGACTGATTCCGGGCGTTGGCGGCGCGTTGCTTGGAAGCCTCTCTGCAATTCCACTTCGGGATGCAATGATAGAAATGATGTTTGGCAACAAGATAGAGAAGCTGCCGGTTGATTACAGCTCTTCTATACAGCAGATGATATATGTGTGCCTGATTCCGGTCGTTGCATATGTGCTGGTTGCGATGCTTGCGGCACTTCGGGTTCTTCGGTTAAAGACGGTGGATCTTCTGCATGGGAATGGCGGCGTGAAGCGGCATAACCGGATGCGCATGGCGAAATCAAAGCTGAAATTCACGACGAAGTTTAAGCTTCGGGCATTGATTGGAAACTGGTCAAGAAGTCTGGTCGTAATTTTCGGTGTTGCGGTTGGCGGAATCCTGATGATATTCTGTTATGCATGCGTGGATTCACTGGAGAATTTCTGTGACAAGTCCGTGCATGAAGTCGGAAGCTATGAGTACGAATATTTCCTGACCGATATCCGCACAGAGCCTGTGACCGATGCGACTCCGATCATGATCGGAAATTTCGGTGTGGAAGGCAGCGAGACAAACATGGTGTATATGGGTATGGATAATAATCCATATATGGAACTGAAAAACACGCAGGGCGAGGAGCTGACGCTGATGAAGGGAAAGCATTACATATCGGCGATGGCGTCCATGCTCTATAATGTGACGAAGGGGGAAACACTTCGGTTCTACAATCTGGCAACGATGGAGGAATACTCGGTCACGATTGATGATGTGATACAGAATGACTGTCAGAGTATCCTGTATGGAAACTGGGCGGATGCCTGTGCATTTATGGATGTTCCAGAGGGAAGCTATAATGCGCTGATGTCAGACAAAAAGCTGGATCTTGAAGAATCCGAATATCTGTCTTGTTTGTCAAAACAGGCGTTGTCCGATCAGATCAATAAGATCACGGTTAGTATGAAACAGCTTATCAATATCAGTCTTGTCTTTGCTGCCGTGATTATCGTAATCAGTATCTATCTGATGGTGAACATGCTGATCAACGAGAACGCATCGTCCATCTCGATGCTGAAGGTGCTTGGATATGAAGACAAGGAAATTAACCGGATGGTCATTCATATATATCATATTCTGATTCCAATTGGATTTGTGATGAGTGCGGTTGGCGGTGTGGTATTCTGCCGGATGAATTTTGAGGCGAGCGTCAGTGCCTACAATACTTATATCGAAACGGTTTACAAACCGCAGGGATTCATAATATTCGCAGTCTTGCTGGTTGCAAGCTATGTTGTATCCCTGTTGTTGCTTGGTCGGAAAGTGAAGCGGGCGGATATGATCGAGAGCCTGAAAGATAACCGGGAGTAAGAATATTTTCTATAATTAATTAAGAAGCTGTATCTGTAATGGGTGCAGCTTTTTTGATATAGGAAAAGATTATAACAAACAATCATTTTTATGTATGACTGTCTGTATTGACATAACAGAGGAAGCACGTTATAATCTGAAACCATGAAAGGGAAATAAATAGTATATCAGATAGGAAAAGTAGGGTATAAAACCTGCAAGGGAAAGGAAGTACGTCTATGGCAATTATCCAGATACAAGATGTATCCAAAAAATTTCAGACAAAAGACGGCGAGATTGACGCGTTGAAGCATGTGACGCTCGACATCGAAGCCGGAGACATATATGGTATCATCGGTATGTCCGGTGCAGGAAAGAGTACACTTGTACGATGCATCAACCATATCGAAGTTCCGACTGAGGGAATGGTGATCGTGCAGGATAAGGATCTGAGCAAGCTTTCCGAGAAAGAGCTTCGCAAGCAGCGGGAACATATCGGCATGATCTTCCAGCATTTCAATCTGCTGATGCAGAAGTCGGTATTGGAGAATGTATGCTTCCCATTGTTCATTCAGGGGAAGTCGAAGGCAGAGGCAAAGAAGAAAGCGTATGAGCTTCTGGATATCGTAGGTCTGAAGGATCGTGCGAAAGCGTATCCATCCCAGTTATCCGGCGGACAGAAACAGCGTGTGGCAATCGCAAGAGCCTTAGCTTCTGATCCCCAGATCCTTCTGTGTGATGAGGCAACGAGTGCGTTAGACCCACAGACAACTTCTTCGATTCTCGCTTTGCTGCAGGATATCAACAAGCGGTTTGGCATTACGATCGTCGTAATTACACATCAGATGGCAGTTGTCCGGGAGATCTGTAACCGGGTAGCAATCATGAAGGATGGACAGGTGGTCGAGAACGGAAGTACCGTGGAGATCTTCAATCATCCAAAGTCAGAGGTGGCAAGAGATCTGCTCAGAAAGGATGATGGTGGAGATACCACCGGTGACGATCAGCAGACAGCAAACCAGATTCAGGACGGAACGAAGATACGAATCGTATTTACAGAGAACTCCGCATTTGAACCGGTCATTGCAAATATGATCTTGACATTTAAGGAACCGATCAACATCCTGAAGGCAGCAACCAAGAATGTCGGTGGCGTGGCAAAGGGAGAGATGATATTAGAGATTCCGAATGGTTCCACGAATGTGAAAGCAATGGAACAGTATCTGATCGACCGGGGACTTGAGCTAGAAGAGTTGTCGGAGACAAAGACAGGAGGTGCGTTCTAATGTGGACAGAACAGGTTCGTTCCATGATTGGAACAGGTATTCTAGAGACGTTATACATGACAGTTGTTTCAACTGTGTTTGGATATTTGTTTGGACTGCCGATGGGAATTCTCCTCTGTATCACAGATAAAGAGGGATTGAAGCCAAACAAGGTGATATATAAGATTCTGGATGTGATCGCGAATATTGTACGAAGCATACCGTTTTTGATCTTATTGATTCTGTTGATTCCATTTACAAGACTGTTGCTTGGAAAAAGCTATGGTTCTACCGCAACGATTGTCCCACTGACGGCAGCGGCGATTCCGTTTATCGCAAGAATGGTAGAGTCTTCGTTGAAGGAAGTCGATTACGGCGTTATCGAAGCAGCAAAAGCAATGGGCGCAAGCAACAGCAGAATCATCTTCAAGGTATTGCTTGTTGAGGCAAGAACTTCCCTGATCACAGGCGCGACGATTGCAATCGGAACGATCCTTGGATATTCCGCAATGGCAGGTGCAGTCGGCGGTGGCGGACTTGGAGATATCGCAGTCCGTTACGGATATTACCGGTATCAGACAGACATCATGCTTGTTACGGTGGCGTTGCTGATCGTGATCGTACAGGTATTCCAGTCGGTTGGTATGTTCGTTGCAAACCGTCTGGATCGTAGAAAATAATTTGCAATATATGCGGGAATCGGAATGTGCACACCGAAACCTGCTTATATATAAAGTAATGGATCATTGGATGAAAGTTTTCAATGATTATAAAAACAGGAAAGAGAGGACATGAATTATGAAGAAATCAATTAAGAAATTACTCGCACTGACACTGACAGGTGCATTTTTGGTAGGAACACTCACAGGCTGCGGAAAGAGCGGCGAGGACGATAAGACAATTACAGTTGCAGCATCTGCAACACCACACGCTGAGATTCTGGAGTACGCAAAGGATAAGCTCAAGGAGCAGGGCTATGATCTGCAGGTGACTGTTTTTGATGACTATGTAAAGCCAAACGAAGTGGTAGAAAGCGGCGACTTTGATGCCAACTACTTCCAGCATGTACCATATCTGGAAAGCTTCAATGAGGAGAAGGGCACACATCTTGCAGTTGCAGGTAAGATTCACTATGAGCCATTCGGTATCTATCCGGGAACAAAGAAGAGCTTGGATGAGATCGCAGACGGCGATTCTATCGCAGTACCAAACGATACAACAAACGAGGCAAGAGCACTGCTTCTTCTGCAGGATAATGGCATCATTACATTGAAAGATGGCGCAGGTATCAATGCAACTGTCAACGATATCGCTGAGAATCCACACAATGTAAAAATCGTTGAGCTTGAGGCTGCACAGGTAGCCAGAGTCGTTGATGAGACAGCATTTGTCGTATTGAATGGTAACTATGCACTTGCTGCCGGTTTCTCAGTAGGAAAGGATGCCCTTGCTTATGAGAAGAGTGATTCCGAAGCTGCCAAGACATATGTAAATGTAATTGCAGTAAAGGAAGGAAACGAGGACAGCGCAAAGATCAAGGCCCTGGTAGATGTATTGAAGTCTGACGATGTGAAGAAGTACATCAACGATACTTACGATGGAGCAGTTCTTCCTTACGAGGAGTAATTATGGCAAAATGGTTATCCGCTTGAACAGACAGGCAGGCGTATAACGATAGTGCACAAAAGATAAATGACATGAACTACCCGGTTCTCTGTACATTCCCAATGACAGTCGGAGTGACAGACAGCCGGGTGTTTTTTTACGGATAAAAATGGAAATTCTCAGTCGGATATAAAAAGAACGCATAACAGCCATATAGATAGCAGATATCAATTGCCGTAAAACAAAAAAATCGAAAGTATTTGCCATGATTTTGGAGAAAAAATAGAGGAAAATATGCATTTTGCTCTTGTTTTTTTCGAGAAATGTCTATAAAATAGAAAACAGACAGTTTAAATGCATGATTCATACAATGCAAATAAATGTGAAAGGTATAAGGTAGCTGAAATGAAGAAATACAAGGATATGAGTAAAGATGAGTTATTGACATTAAAAGCCGCTCTTATGGAGGAATACAAGGAAGAACAAGCAAAGGGCCTCAGCCTCAATATGGCAAGAGGAAAGCCGGGATTCGCCCAGTTAGCACTTTCCATGCAGATGTTAGATGAGATTAATAGCAAATCTGATATGCGTACCTTGCTTGGAAATGATACAAGAAACTATGGAGATCTGGATGGTATCGGAGAGTGTCGTCAGCTTATGGCAGACATGATGGAAGTCAAGAAGGAGAACATCATCGTATATGGTAACTCCAGTCTGAACGTTATGTACGATACAGTTTCCCGTTCGATGACACACGGTGTCAATGGTTCGACTCCTTGGTGCAAGCTGGATAAGGTCAAGTTCCTCTGCCCGGTACCTGGATATGACAGACATTTTAAGATCACAGAGTTTTTCGGCATTGAGATGATCAACATTCCGATGAATTCCGATGGACCGGATATGGATCTGGTTGAGAAATACGTAAATAACGATGCCACAGTGAAGGGTATCTGGTGTGTACCGAAATATTCAAATCCAACCGGAATCGTATATTCCGATGAGGTGGTAAGAAGATTTGCAGCATTAAAGCCGGCAGCCGAAGACTTCCGTATCTTCTGGGATAATGCATACTGCATCCATCATCTGTATAAGGATCAGCAGGCAGAAATCCCGAATATCTTAGAGGAGTGTGCGAAGGCCGGGAAACCGGATATGGCATATATGTTTGCTTCGACATCAAAGATCACATTCCCTGGTTCCGGTGTTTCTGCAATCGCAACTTCTACAACAAATGTAGAATTTATCAAGCAGCAGTTAACCGTACAGACAATCGGTCATGATAAGATCAATCAGCTCCGTCATACAAGATTCTTCAAGAATATTGATGGACTGAAGGCACATATGGAGAAACATGCGGATATCTTACGTCCGAAGTTCGAGGCAGTTTTAAATGCATTTGATCAGGAGCTTACAGGACTGGAGATCGGTTCATGGGTAAAGCCACTCGGTGGATATTTCATTTCTTTTGATGCACTTGAGGGCTGTGCGAAGAAGATCGTTGCAATGTGTAAGGATGCAGGCGTGGTACTGACAGGCGCCGGTGCAACCTATCCGTATGGTAAAGATCCAAAAGACAGCAATATCCGTATTGCTCCATCATTCCCATCTGTGGAAGAGATGGAAGCAGCATCGAAGATTTTCGTGCTTTGCGTGAAGCTTGCAAGTATCGATAAGTATCTGGAAGCATAAGCTTGTCAAGGCAATTATATAGAGAGTGTTCGAATCCCGGTGTGAAAGCACCGGGATTTTTTGCAAAATGCTGGAATGAAATAATTTAATAACTGACATACTAATTTCAGAATGCGGAATCCGAAATACGAGAATAATCAGACATTTGATATATCAGAAATGCCCGAA
>ERZ1034678.1637-NODE-1637-length-10907-cov-9.677755_pt1 | contig 10907 bp, 12 predicted proteins | sample MGYA00520640_ERZ1034678 | MGnify/ENA primary metagenome ERZ1034678 (study PRJEB33766, sample SAMN09781767) | gut metagenome | biome: gut microbiome | host: Homo sapiens | place: Madagascar | study: EMG produced TPA metagenomics assembly of the PRJNA485056 data...
TTATTTGCGGTTCGCGAGTTCGAATCGTCAAGAGTGGATATCTTTAACGCTTACACTTGCCGATAAAAAAAGCACGTTCTTTTGGATAATCGTGTCTTGAAAACCATTTCTAATAACTATATTAATAAAAAACACTATTCACTTTTATTAATAATTTGCTAAAATAATGTGCTGTCCATGTAAAGACAGATGGAGAAATACCCAAGCGGTTCAAGGGAACGGTCTTGAAAACCGTCAGGGGGAGCAATCCCCGCTAGAGTTCGAATCTCTATTTCTCCGCCATTATGAAACAACTGTGTTGATACGAGATTTTTATCTCAAATCAGCACTTTTTTATTTATTTTTAGGGTATTTTTGCTAGGGGTCAAATCCCGTTATTAGGGAAATTTGCCTATTTTTTATTGAATCAAAATCAGCATCAATTGTGCATTACCACGAAAGCTAATTGTTGCCCACGAAAGGTCTAGGCTATCGTATAAAATAATTAAAAAAGAGCATCAAATGAGTAGATTATTTTGTTAGTAAATGGTATAAGTTGAATTTGGAGGTTTTAAGATGAATGAACTAGTTTCCTTGTCTGACTTATTTGTTAAAAAGATATTCAGAATTCCTGATTATCAAAGAGGCTATGCTTGGGGAGAATCTCAGCTAGATGATTTTTGGGATGACCTTATCAATTTGGGGGATGATAGAAATCACTATACTGGAATGCTTTCTTTGAAAGAACTAAAGGAAGACGACATAAAAAACTGGACTGAAGAGAAGTGGATCATCGAAGATAAAAGTTACAAGCCATACCACGTAGTTGATGGCCAGCAAAGGCTTACAACTTTCATTATCTTTGTTAATTCTATTTTACGTTTATCCGAAAAGCACGGAATTGAGTATCTAAACGGCGATGATTTAGCCACAATCAAAGAAAGATATATTGTCGAATCTAAAAAGCCTTATAACATTCAAAAAGCATATAAATTTGGGTATGAAACAGATAATCCATCATTTGATTACCTTCGCTATGTCGTTTTAGGGCAAGAGGCTCCAGGCAACATTGAAGAAACCTTCTATACATTGAACCTCGAAAAAGCAAAGAACTATTTCGATGAGCACCTAGAATCTCTCTATAAAGAGAAAGGCGAAGAAGGGATACAATCCATCTTTAAGAAACTCGTGAATAAGCTTCAATTTAATATCCACTATATTGATAATGATTTTGATGTGTTTGTTGCGTTTGAAACAATGAACAATCGTGGTAAGAAATTATCAAATCTCGAGATTCTTAAGAATAGATTAATTTATTTAACAACCATCTATAACGATAAAGTTCTTTCTGCTGATGACAAAGCAAAGATGAGAAAGGACATCAACGATGCTTGGAAAGAAGTCTACTTTGAATTGGGCAGAAATAAAAATAAATCGCTTAACGATGATGAGTATCTAAGAAACCACTGGTCTCTATTCTACAAATATTCAAGAACAACTGGCGATGACTACATCAGAGATTTACTCGATGTTCGATTTGTCGCTAAAGCTGTCTACGGCTTAAAAAGAAATTACACTCAAATCATCGAAAGTGAAAATGCTGAAGGAGATCTAATCGAAGAAGAGAATCCTTTAGAAACCACAGATTTACTTGATCCTACTGAAATCAGAGACTATGTCTCATCATTAAAATCTATTGCAAAATTCTGGTATTACTCATTCAACCCAGAAGAAAACAAAGAACTTAACGATGATGAGATTGAATGGATTAGAAAACTAAATCGTATCGGAATTAACTACTATAGAACGTTAGTGGTGGCTTCGATGGCTGCTAAAGGAGTCAGTGCTCCTCAAAGGATAGCCTTATACAAAGTCATTGAGAAATCCATCTTCGTGTTCTTCCGTATGGCAAGATGGCAAGCGAGCTATCAAAGCACAGTCGCGTATAATTTCGCTAGAGAATTATATAAGAACGAAAAGAGCATCGATGAAATCACCTCAACTTTAGAGGAAACGTTCCAAAAACAAAAAGAATCAGCAGTCGAAACCTTTGTCACTAAAATGGATGCATTGTTTAAAAACAATGATGGTTTCTACAGCTGGTCTGATTTGAGATATTTCCTATTCGAATATGAAAGATCATTATTTGAGAAGACATTCGTATCAAAACTTACTGATTGGAATGCTTTCACAAAGAACGAAAAAGATAAAATCTCAATTGAGCATATCTTCCCTCAAACCCCAACCAAGTGGTACTGGAGAAACCAATTCAGAGACTATTCTGATGAAGAAAAGCATTATCTTGCTAACTCATTAGGAAACTTGCTCGCATTATCACAAGCTGTAAATTCTGCTTTGCAGAACGATGAATATCAAGCTAAAAGGAACGGCAGCAATAAACGTAAAAGAGGATATGCCAATGGTTCCAATTCTGAAACCGAGGTTGCAAATAAATATAACGATTGGAATCCAGCTTCTATTTTAGAAAGAGGAAAACATCTAATTTCTTTCATGGAAGATAGATGGGATTTCAAATTCAAAGATGAATCTGTTCTCAAAGTCCTTGGACTTGAGTTTATGGCCGAGCCAAGAGAAGTGTCTCCTGAACTAGAAAAACCTGTTGCTATTCAAGATAGAGATGTGGTCGATGAGAACGATGCAGATTCAATCAAGGTTACAGACTATCTTGAAGGCAAAGACCAAATCATGGTTGATCTTTACAACGCTTTCTATGACGCTCTTCGTGAAAGGCTAGAAGGATTACACGAACATGCCGTAAGACCTTATCTTGCGATAGTTGATGAGACACTAGGAAGAAACATCGCAGAAATTAGAATCCAAAAGACACAAATTCGTTTTAATATCCTTAAGCCATTAAAAGAAGAACTTCAAATTGGTGAAGAAAATGGTGAGAACTATAGATGGTCACTTTCTTATAAGGTTTTCTTAAAAAGCCAGGAAGAAATTCCTACGATAGTGGAATGCGTCTTAGATTCATATAACCAGATGTTAGGCAATTAATATGTACTATAGTGAAAAAGTCAAACAAGCAATGATTGATTCATTCAATGTGCATAAAAATGACCTCGATAAAAGTGGTTATCCTTATATTTTCATCATCCATTGACATTAGCTCTTCAATTCAATAGCGAGGAGGAAGTCTGCGTCGCTTTATTGCATGATGTAGTGGAGGATCATGGAGACAAATATCCTCTCTCTTACATTAGAGCAACTTATGGCGATGTAATTGCTGATGCTGTAGGTTTGATGACTCATGATGAAAACGTTTCTTATTTGGATTACGTTAGTGAGATTAAAAGCAATCCAATCGCTAGGAATGTGAAACTAGCAGACTTGAAACACAATACAAATTTAAGCAGGCTAAATTATAGAGAGCCTCCTAAATATGAAATCTATTTAAAAGCAATAGATATTCTAGAAAAATGAAGTAGAAATAATACAAGTTATTTCCATTCTTTATAAAAGCATCTACAACTATATTTTCAAAAATTGCTCCTTTAAAAATTTTTATATTTCCATTAATAATATCATTTGTGGTTCCTTCATCTAGCATCGCAACAAATAATCCTGTATCAGATAAAAACAATTTAAATTCATCCGGATTTTTGTTTCCTTCCAATGGCAATTCAAGATTATTTAAATTATAACTTCTCTTAACTAAGCCGAATTCCTCCAACCATGTTATTGAATTCTTATATTGTCTTCCTTTAGCACCTTTTCTAATATCGCTAAATTGAAATTTGTTATTCTCTTTAGCCAATTAATAAGGAATAGAGTTATAAGCATCGATAATCCTAGTCAACTCCAGTTTATCAATCCTTTCATTTTCATATTTATCTAGATGCTTTCCAAAATCATCTTTATATTCTTCCAATGTGTTTCTTTGAACATCTCTTACTTGATTCATATCTCTAGTTTTTAAAAAAAGTATCTACTGCATCTGGCATACCACCAACACACAAATACTCTTTAAAATAGTTCAAAAAACTATCATTAACTACATCACTTACTATTTCTTTTTTAACAAAACAGTTATTTATGTATTCAATAAGACTATCATCAATTCCTCTAGCCCATAGATATTCTTCAAAATCCATAGGAAACATAGAAACTACATATTCAAAGCCAGTAGGAATTGATTTCTGCTCTTTTTGATTATAACCTCTTAACCCTAATAAAGATCCTGTGGCAATAATGTCAAATCTCCCATCAATCATAAAAGATTTGATAGATGTTCTTGCACTTGCACATTCTTGAATCTCATCAAAAAAGATGACTGTTTTTTGAGGAATGAATCTTGCAGTTGGAATCGCTGCTGATATATCACGAATCAAATCATCCACTACTAAATCATTATCAAATATTTTTTTGATCGACTTATTCTCCATAAAATTTATATAAACAAGGTTTTCATAATTCTTTTTACAATAATTAAGAACAACTGTAGTCTTTCCTATTTACCTCAAGCCTTTAATCACGAGAGCTCTTTTCTTTATATTAAGTGAATTCTTCCACTTGTTTATTTCATCTAAAATTTTTCTTTTAAACATTTTAATGTTCCTCAAAATAAAGACCTGCACCTTTTTATAGCGAGTTTTAAGTATATCTTGCACCTTTTTATAGTGAGTTTTAAGTATATTCTGCACCTTTTTATAGCGAGTTTGGCTTTCAAGCTCTTTTTCAAGCAAATTCCATGCACCAGAAATAATAATTTTTAAATCTTTTTCTTCATTTTGAATTATATTATCAATAGGAGGTAATAATATGTGTACAGCAGCAACATTAAAGACTAAAGACTTCTATTTCGGTAGAAATCTAGATTATGATTTTTCCTATGGTGAACAAGTAGTTATTCTTCCTCGTAACTATCCTCTTTCTTTTAGACATGAAGGAAATGCAAGAAATAACTATGCAATTATAGGAATGGCATGTGTTATAGAAGATTATCCTTTATTCTATGATGGAATGAATGAAAAAGGTTTAGCTATAGCTGGACTAAACTTTGTCGGAAACGCTGTTTATAGCAAAGCGACTAGTGGTAAAACAAATATAGCTCAGTTTGAATTCATTCCATATATTTTAAGGAATTATTCGTCAGTTAAAGAAGTGAGAGAAGCTTTAAAGAATCTGGTCATAACAAACACTCCATTTAATGAACAATTTCCACCATCCCAACTACATTATATTATTGGAGATAAAGATGAAACTATAGTAGTTGAAGCTATGAAGGATGGAATTAAAGTCTATGACAATCCTGTTGGAGTTTTAACAAATAATCCACCCTTTGATAAGCAATTATTCAATTTAAACAACTACATGTCTCTATCTGAGAAAGATCCCAAAAACACTGCTTTCTCCAATATAAATCTTGAAACTTATAGTAGAGGAATGGGAGCTATAGGTCTTCCTGGAGACTTATCATCTATGTCTAGATTTGTTAAAGTTGCTTTTACAAGAAATCACTCTATTTGTAAGGAAGATGAGGAATCATCAGTAACTCAATTCTTCCATATTTTACATAGTGTAGAGCAACAAAAAGGGTGTTGCGAAGTTAAACCAAATGAATACGAGATAACTATATATTCTTCTTGTATGAATACTCAAAAAGGAATTTACTACTACACTACATATGATAATAATCAAATAAACTCAATAAATATGAATAAAGTGGATCTTAATGGCTCATCGCTTTATAAATATCCATTAGCTAGCAAACAAAACATAAATGAGCAGAACTAATGTTGCTAGAATGGGAAATAATTGACACATTATTATTTCTTTGATATGCTAACATTAGGAGGATGGGGATATTAATATGGCTAACAAAAGAAAAGATGAAAATGCCGATGAGGGAGAGATTAAAGCCAAAAAGAAAGCTTCGCTTTTATTGATACTAAGAATTCTAGAAAAGTACTCTAACGAGCCTAGCAAGGATGATAAAAATAGCGATTGCTACTTAACACAAGCACAAATAATAGATATTCTTGAAAATGAATACGGAGTAAAGCTAGATAGAAAGAGTGTTTCTAATTCTATACTCTTATTACAAAGATTATCAAACAAATATCCTGAAGATTTTAATTTTGAGATCAGCCAACCCGACAATAGAATAGGATACGCTATAACTAAAAGGACTTTTGAATTAGAAGAAGCACGTCTTTTAGATGATTCTATTTATTCATCTAAACTCATCAACAGACATGAAGCTTCTGAATTGATTAAAAAGATCAATAGTACTTTTAGTGTTAACCAACAGAAATTATTACCATCATTATCTATCCACCTCGAAGAAAAAGGAAAAAGCGATAAAAATCAATTCTTAAAAGAAACTCTCTTAAATGTTCAAATCATTACAGAAGCTATCAATCAAAAGAAAAGAGTAATATTTAACTATATAGGATTCGATAACAGCGGTAATAAGATACTGAGAAGAGCTACCAAAGATCCAAGCAAATATAGAAAATATACTGTATCTCCTTATTATTTGGTAAATAATAATGGTAGATACTACCTTCTTTGCAATTATAAAAGATTCAAAACAGCTGATGAAAGCAAATATGTCAGCGCCTTTAGAATCGACTATATGAAAAATGTCTCAATTCTAGAAAATGATGAGGATGGAAGATATAGAACAATTGATGAAGTCAATGCAATTAAAGATGAAAACGATGTTAAATTCGATATTAATAACTATTTAGCTACTCATATGTACATATTTGGAGACGATACTGAATTAATTAATGCCAAATTCAAATCAACCAATCCAAAAAGATCCAAAGTCGATGTAGTGAAAGATTGGTTCGGCGATAAGGCTATGATTTATGAAAAGGATGGGAATTGTTACTTTGATGTAAAGATAGATAAAGATTCTTTAATATACTGGTCTATGCAATATGAAGAAGATTTCATACCAGTTGCACCATCTTATTTTGTAGAAGAAGTAAAGGAAGCATTACAAAAAAGAATGGATTTGCTAAATAAACCCAGTAGCAATTCATAAATGAGTAAAAATGTGTACTTACTCACATATAGGCATTGAGTAAAATAAAGTACGGATAGGGTTAAGCCATGCCTAGCGAGCCTTATCCTTTTTCATATATAAGAAAAACGAGGACTTGATATATGTCTAGACAAGAAACAGTTACATTGACCAACATGGTCATGATCGAAGATGAGAATGGAAAAATATTAGTAGAGGACAAAGTCGATCCAAATTGGAAAGGAATTTCCTTTCCAGGTGGTCATTTGCTCCCCAATGAATCCATCGTCCATTCAGCAATCAGAGAAGTAAAAGAAGAAACAGGATTAGACATAAAAGATTTAAAGCTTGTTGGTGTAAACAACAATGTAAGTCCGAATTTCAATAGATATTTAGTTTTCTTATTTAAGACCAAGACCTTTTCCGGTGAATTGAAATCATCAGAAGAAGGAAAAGTCTTTTGGGTTGAAAAGAAAAATCTAAAAAATTATAAACTGACTCCTGAATTCAGTGATTTGATAGAAATATTCTACAATGATTCTATAAATGAGAATTATGCTGTATGGGATGACAAAGGTGAAGTCAAAGATCATCTCTTATAAATAATTGGTTTAACACAAAGTAATACTACATTTTTATTAAATATAGATTTATAATCTCTTTTTGTAGTGGAGGTTATCTATATGTCAGCTGCAGAAATTGTCTTATTCATCGTTTCAATATTCCTTATCATCATTTGCTTAATGCAATCAGGAAAATCCGAAGGTGCCTCCTCAGCTATTACCGGTGGTAACACCATGAACATCTTTTCTAGGACTAAGGAAAGAGGTGTTGATAAAATATTGTCTATTATCACTTTTGCTACCGGAATCGTCTTCTTCTTTGTCACATTGTTGACAATGCTCGGATACTAATAATTATTTGCTAGCACTAAAAAAGACCAGCCTATCGGCTGGTTTTTTGATTTATTTTTCTTTGCTCCTAGATAACTATAATAGATCAATTCTAATTTTTTATGATTAAAGTTTATCCTTTCTATTAACATCATCATTTTTAGACCATGTTTCACCATGATAACGAGCATGTAGTTTATCCAAATTAAATTGAGCAACTTCCTCTAAAGTAATGCCTAAAGCAGATGCAGTTTCTGCTAAGTACCAAAGCACATCACCTAATTCATCTTTTAAATGCTCTTTATCGAGATCATGTTTTTGATATTTATACTTCTTAACTATATCACAGCATTCACCACATTCACCAGCCAATCCCAAAACACCATTAGTAAGCATATCCTTCTTACCATCTTCAGATATTAAGTTATATGCATGTTTTTGATATTCATTAAACGACAACTTTTCCTTCTTTTCTTCACTCATAATATAATGCTCCTCAATGCTATTTATTTTATCTTATATAAATAGTAAGGAATAAGGTTATTGATTGAGTTTAATAATATCTATAGGTCTTTTCTTAGTTAAAAGAATAATAGGAATCAATGTAAACATAGAAGAAAACAATAATCCCAGCAAAATAGGAGCGATAAATTCCAAAACACCAAGTGTAATTATGATCAATGCCAAATGATAATAATTCGATACAATTAAATTCGATAAATACCCATATTCAAAATTAAATTCAATATTTACATCTCCTTTATTAAAAAAAGAAATTGGAATATTCTTTACTCGATCATAATCGTTAAGCCTTGATAGTCTCAGATAAAACACTATCTCTTCCTTTTATTCCAACCATTAAAAGAAACACTAACGCTAAAGCTAATAATCTTTTCATATCAAAAACATTTCTATGCTTTAAATTTACATTAGTTATCTAATTTGTTTGGTAGTCAATATTAAAGCTATTGTTTACTATTTATACTTTTTTTCGTTCAATTATCGTGTTTTATAACTTTTAAGTCTTCCTTATTCTTAGCTAAATTTTGAAAAACATATGTCAATTTTAAGATTTTATTTGATTGTATGTGCTTACTTGGTGTATCATAAAACTTAGCTAGAAAGGAATAGTATCTATGAAAAGTTCTAAAAAAGTTTCAATCTTATCGCTGTTAGTCATTCTAAGTTCTTTAGCTTCATGTAATGGTAATTTGCCTGGCAGTACTGCATCTCCAGCAACACCAAATTCAACCATCTCTCCAACAACACCAAAACCCACACCCAGTTCTACTGTAACAAAAGAAGAATTCAACATCACGACTGATGTTGATGATGGAGCCACAATCTCCGGTCTTCCAAAAAAAGCAAGTGAAGGCGATGAAGTCGAATTCCAAGTCGAATTGAAAGAAGAAAAAGAGATTTCTTATGTCACTATAGATGGAGAAAATATAATAACACCAGAGAATGGCGTCTATAAATTCGTAATGCCAGCTCACGCTGTAACCGTAAAAGCTGTAACTCAAGATATGAGATATGCAGTAAATGTGGAACAAATTGCTGGAGCTACAATTGCAGTATCTTCCACCTTAGCAAAGAAAGGTGAGACTATAAAAGTTAGAATAGCAATCACCGATTCAACCAAAGAATCACCCCTGGTAAAAGCTGGTGATATCGATGTCTCAATGGCTTTAGTAGAAAATGAAACTAAAACATTTGAAGGATCATTCGTTGAACCCGGAAGTGATGTATCTTTATTAGTGACACTTTCGGATGCACCTGCAGAATATACAATTCTTGATAAAGCTGGTGATGGTGCAGTTGTAGTAAATGCACCTAAAACAGCTAAAGCTGGAGATAAAGTTACTTTTTCAATGGCTTTAGACTCTGGATTTGAATTTGCTGGTGAAGTTAAAGTTACCGCCAGTGATAATGAAGTTGAAGTCATGACAAATGATGATGGAACCTACTCATTTGTAATGCCTGCTTCAAGCGTAACCATCAGCCAAGAAACAGCAGTATCAATATATAAGATCAATGCTACTATCGGTGAGCATTTGGAAGTCGAAGTTCCTGATTATGCAGCATTTAATTCTAAAGTGGAATTTGTCGTTCCTTCCACCAATGAATATGAAGTTGATAAAGTAACACTAGATAATGTTGAATTGGTTGCAGATGAAGAAGGAAAATATTCATTCACCATGAAAGATAGAGCAGTAAGTCTAGTCGTAACTGAAAAAGAGAGATTTGCTCCTATCATATTGAACAACTCTAAACATTTGATGATGACTGCCTATACACACGATGAAAAAGCTAACACATATACTCCTGTGACCCAGGTTAGATGGGGTGAGAAGTTATATATCAAAGTTACACCCAAGGCTGGAGTAAATGAAGGAGATTACGGCATCAACAAGGTAGAAGTAAAACTTGGTGAGAATGACACCCGTGCTTTATACACCAATTCAGATGGATATTACTACAATCCTTCCGCAGTAGTAAGCGATATGACATATGGATTACAATTCACCTTAACTGAAGTCGAAGCTATATTTGATGCGAACCATGTAATAGTTGGATCACATGCAGGTGCTTATATCAATTATTCATATTCATCAGGAGTTTCATTAACTAAGACAAAATCTAATTTAGTTGCTGATAGATTTGGAAATATTTCTTTCCCATCATCTAGTTATTCTGCAACTACTACTAAGATTACCTCAGTAGATGACACTACAAAAACATTTAAGATGGAAAGTACAGATTATGAAGGGGGATGGACTGACAATGGACTTATATATATCTTATCCACTTCAACATATAACAACCTCACATATGATCTTGTATTCTTGCAAGGCTCTACCTCAAGCAATCTTGAAACTGAGTATTTAGCAGATTCAAAAGATAGCACACCCACAAAATATATAGCCAGACTTAAAAATGATACTAAAGACATTTATGTATATGCTGAAAAAACAGGTAGTAAAATTAGATAACCTTTGTCAAGCTCTTTTTTGAAGGAATCCCACCAAAAAAAT
>ERZ1034678.1643-NODE-1643-length-10876-cov-15.162000_pt1 | contig 10876 bp, 10 predicted proteins | sample MGYA00520640_ERZ1034678 | MGnify/ENA primary metagenome ERZ1034678 (study PRJEB33766, sample SAMN09781767) | gut metagenome | biome: gut microbiome | host: Homo sapiens | place: Madagascar | study: EMG produced TPA metagenomics assembly of the PRJNA485056 data...
GCGGGATTGCAGGGAATGGATATCGATACCATCGGTTCCCGTCATTCTTCCCTGCTCGCTATTATGAGCGCAGGAGCATCTAGAGTGATGGGAGAGGACGAGCTGATGAAGGTGGTGGCGAAGAAGATGCCTAGCTATTACGGGGAGCGTGACTGCCATCAGCTGATTCATGATTTCTATGCAAAATATGGTGACAGTTCGAAGCCTTTTTCCCGTGATGTGATCCGCATCAATGCTACGGCAGAGAAACAGGCCATTCAGCAAGTTGACAGTTTACAGTTTAAAGTTAAAAGCTCAAACCTCAATGCTCAAGGTAATGATGGCGAAGATGAATATCCACCAGCTCCACCCATGCCCAAGAAACTTCCCAAGCTCGTAGAGCTCCTGGTATCCCAGTCTCCGGATATCTACAAGCCTGCCGTGGCTTGCGCCATCTTCCCTCCTCTGGCTACACACCTCTGGAAAACAAGATTCAGATACATTGATAATGTGGAGCATGAAGCTACCCTGATGTGCTGTCTGTTAGCTGGTACAGGTGCTGGTAAAAGCTGCGTGCAGATGCCGATTTCGATGATTATGGAGGATATCCGTAAGCGCGACATGGAAAACCTGCAGCGTGAAAAGGAGTGGAAGGAAGAGATGATGCGCAAGGGAGCCAACAAGGATAAACGCAAGCGTCCAGACAATCTCATTATTCAAGAGATTGATGCCGACATGACTAATCCGGCTTTCGTGATGCGTACAGCAGAGGCTAAAGAGCACTTCCTCTATACTTCGCTTAACGAAATAGATCAGTTTGATGCCTTGAGGGGTATTGGAAATCAGCACTTCCGAATTATGTGTCTTGCTTTTGACCCGGGTAATATCTATGGACAAACAAGAGTCGGACTTCAGAGTGTTACCGAGCGTGTTACCATACGCTTCAACTGGAATGCTTCCACCACCATCGAGAAGGGACAGCGTTACTTTTCAAAAGTGCTGACCGACGGACCGCTGAGCAGAATCAATTTCTGTACGATTCCCGAAAGAGAAATCGGCGAGAGAGTTCCTGTGTATGGCAACTACGACGATCAGTTTAGAAAGAAGCTGAAGCCGTATATCGAGAACCTCTGTGCTGCCACGGGGTTGATAGAATGCCCGGAAGCATACGCCTTGGCAGATAAACTGAGTGAGGAGAATGCTGATTTTTCGCAGGTTATGCAGAACAGAATCTACGAGAATTTCACCTTCCGTGCCAATGTGATTGCCTATCTGAAGGCTTGTGTGCTTTATGTGGCAAATGGCTACAGATGGGAGGAGGAGATTGAGGATTTCATCCGCTGGAGCGAGCGTTATGACTTGTGGTGCAAGATGCGGTTCTTCGAGGAGGATATCCGCAATTCTGCCAACAGGGGTGAGCATTCCAACAAGCGCGGACCTTCCAATCTTCTCCAGGCGCTGCCGGATATGTTTACCGAGCAGCAGGTGGTGGATGCACGTAATGCCTTGGGGCTGCCGAAAGAGGGTACGGCTCATCTGCTGGCTACCTGGGTATACAGAAAATATATAAGACGTGGCAGCAATGACAGTCACAATAACAGTTATCACAGTTTTACGAAGCTTAAGTACAGACGTGACGGGCTGGATTTGAGTTAGTTTACTGGGATGTTTACATATTAAAACTTAATGCTTATGGAAATAGTTTTAGAGCGTATAGCGAAGAAGAATTCTTATACCATCGGCCGCCTTTATATCCTATCCGATGCCGACGTGAAGCGCAAGGTGCTTTCGGGCAAGAAGGCGGGCGACAAGAGAAGTTTTCTTCATCAGTTTGACTTGCAGAAGTTGTCGAAGGACGCTTACTTCTGCGACACCCTGGAGCCTACGTGGCGCAACCTGAAGGGTGTGGAATTGAAGCCCGAGGAGGAGAAGGGCAAGTATGGCAGGGAGAGTGGCAAGGTGGCAAGAAAGATTCCGGGCCACACCGCCATCCCCGAGGGCAGTTATCGGGTGCTCGTCACGATGTCGCCGAGGTTCAAGCAGTGGCTGCCCTATCTGCAGGGCGTGCCGAATTTCGAGGGCATCCGTATCCATGCCGGCAACTATCCCGACGATACCCAGGGCTGCATCCTGGTGGGCGAGAACAAGCTGAAGGGTATGGTGGTGAACTCCCGCATCTGGCTTCACCGACTGATGAAACTGATAGAGGAGGCGCAGCAGAAGGAGGAATCCATCTGGATTACCATCATCTAGATTTCTGGAAGAATCATCTGATATAAAAAAAGAGGGTGTGTCATGTACTTTTGACACACCCTCTATTTTTTTATACTTTTTGCCCTTAACAGGCTACAGACTTGCTGACAAAAATCCCAGGTTAAATCCCCCTTGCCTTGTAGATTTTATCCTTGGCATCGTTGATTTCCTGGAACTTCTTCTCTGCGGCACGGCGCACATCCTCGCCCAGGGCTGCCACCTTGTCCGGGTGATGCTTCAGCGCCATCTTGCGATAGGCTGCCTTCACCTCGTCGTTAGAGGCATCGGGCGTGATGCCCAGAATGCGGTAGGCATCATCAAGCGATGTGGCGGATGATGCCGATGAACTGCTGTCGCCATGCATGCCCAGCATCTGGTCTACATCCGATGGCTCCAGACCCATGTGGATGGCTATCTCCTTCAGGGCCTGAACCTCTTCTGGAGAAACCACGTTGTCGGCCTGGGCTATCATCACCAGGAAGTTGAGCAGCTGCAGGCGCTGTTCGTACATCATGTTGGCACGAATCTGATGGCAGCTGTCGTGTATCACGCTGCGATATTGCTGCATGCCCATGCGCTTCTGCTGCTCAAAGAGCTTGAGAAGTATCTCCTCGCCCTGCTTCTTGGCCGATTCGCCGAAGTTCTGGAGCAGGAACCGGCGCACCAGCTCCATCTCAGAATGCATAATCTTGCCATCCACGGCAATGATATACGAAGACAATACCAGAAGCGAGAACATGAAGCTGTTGCGCTGGCCCTCGTAGGCGTTGGAGTATTCATTGCCCTCGCCCCCGCTTTTGCCCGGCTTGTTCACCTCGTCCATGCCGTGGTCGAAGAGTGAGCCCAGGGCAAAGCCGGCAAGGGCGCCAAGAGGTCCGCCGGTGATGAAACCGAGGAAACCTCCTATCCATTTTCCTGCCGCCATGCCGGTTTAGTTCTCGAAATAATAGAGGAACTGGGCGATGCCTGAAAGGGCTGGCTTGCGCTGGCCTTCAATCTCGATGGTAAACTTGATGCTGGTCTTGCAGATGCCGCGCAGATTCTGAATCTCATGGAGTGTTGCCACGAGGCGAACGCGTGAACCGGTGATTACCGGCTGGCCGAAGCGCATCTCGTCCATGCCGTAGTTAACCAGCATCTTGATGTTGTTCACCTCGATGATCTGCTGCCAAAGGTAAGGCAGCACCGAGAGGGTGAGGTAGCCGTGGGCGATGGTGCTGTGGTAAGGGCTTTCTACCTTGGCGCGCTCTACGTCTACGTGGATCCACTGTGGGTCGAGGGTAGCGTCTGCAAACTTGTTGATACGATCCTGGTCGATCTGCAACCATTCTGACTCTCCTAATTTCTCACCCAGGTGAGAAGCAAATTCCTCATAGGAATTGATAACTAACTTTGCCATTTTTTATCTATTTTAATAATTTGTTATTTTCAGTCTTCCGCTTTTAACTATAAACTATTAACTATTAACTCAAATCAGTCTCTTCTGAAGATGTCGCGGGTGTATACCTTCTCCTTTACATCGTCCAGGCACTTGTCGTAGCGGTTGGCGATGATGGCATGACTCTGGCGCTTGAAATCCTCCAGGTTGTTCACCACGAGACTTCCGAAGAAGGTGCTTCCGCTCTTCAGCGTTGGCTCGTAGATAATCACCTGGGCACCCTTCGCCTTGATGCGCTTCATCACGCCCTGGATGCTGCTCTGGCGGAAGTTGTCGCTGTTGCTCTTCATCGTGAGGCGGTAAACGCCGATGGTGCAAGGCTTCTCTTCTGCCTCGTTGTAGTTGTTCTGGTTGGCGTAGTCGTAGTAGCCAGCCATGTTGAGCACTCGGTCGGCGATGAAATCCTTGCGGGTGCGGTTGCTCTCCACGATGGCCTGAATCAGGTTCTCAGGCACGTCGGCATAGTTGGCGAGCAGCTGCTTGGTATCCTTTGGCAGGCAGTAGCCGCCATAGCCGAAGGATGGGTTGTTATAGAAGGTGCCGATTCTCGGGTCGAGTCCCACGCCGTCGATGATAGCCTTGGTGTCGAGTCCCTTCATTTCGGCGTATGTATCCAGCTCGTTGAAGTAGCTCACTCTCAGGGCGAGGTAGGTGTTGGCGAAGAGCTTCACTGCCTCAGCCTCGGTGAGTCCCATGAAGAGGGTGTCGATGTTCTCCTTGATGGCTCCCTCCTGCAGCAGGGCTGCGAAGATGTGGGCTGCCTTGTCGAGGCGTTCGTCGCCCTCGGGTCTTCCCACGATGATGCGGCTAGGGTAGAGGTTGTCGTAGAGGGCCTTGCTTTCGCGGAGGAATTCGGGTGCGAAGATGATGTTGTCGCAGTTCATCTTCTTGCGGATGTTCTCGGAGTAGCCCACTGGGATGGTGCTCTTGATAACCATGATGGCATCGGGATTCACCTCTTTTACGAGTTCAATCACCTCTTCTACGTGTGATGTGTCGAAGTAGTTTCTCACGGGGTCGTAGTTAGTAGGTGTGGCGATGACCACGAAGTCGGCGTCCTTATAGGCTTCTGCTCCATCGGTGGTAGCCTTGAGGTTGAGTTCCTTTTCTGTCAGGTACTTCTCTATATAGTCGTCCTGGATAGGTGACTTTCTGTTGTTGATGAGTTCCACTTTTTCCGGAACCACATCCACAGCCACTACCTGGTGGTGCTGGCTTAGCAACGTAGCGATGCTGAGTCCTACATAGCCTGTTCCGGCTACGGCTATTTTCATATTGTCTGTTGCCATTACTTTTTTGAATTTAAAATTTCTGCAAAGATAATAATAAATAGGTAGAAAACAAAATGTAGCGCTGATTTTTATTAAAAAATAACTGTATTTGCAGCAAAAAAGCCCCTCCAAAATTTGCGTATTTCTGAGCAGCCGTACAGTTGCCCGGAAATATGCGAATTTTGAAGGGGGATAAATGGGGTGTTTTGGCGATAATGATGGAAAAATGGGATGGAAACGGAGGGGATGCCTTGCTGCCCATTTTTCTTATATTGTCAATAAATCGGAGTATTCGGGGATGTCTTCAAGGAATACATATTTTTTACCTTCATAGTCCATCTTGCAGATGTAATGCTCCAACCCGTTGCTCACCACCAGGAAGTCTACGTGGAGCAGAAGATTGTATACCGATATCTGGTCGAACACCTTCTGAGTGATGGGGATGTGGGGTGCCTTGTACTCGATGATCATCCGGGGGCTCAGGTCGCGGCTATAGAGCACGCTGTCGGCACGCAGCACCTTGTCGCCGCTTTTGAGCTGAATCTCGTTGGCAAGCAGTCCGGCGGGATAGCCCTTGTGCTCTATGAGGAAGTGAACGAAATGCTGGCGCACCCACTCCTCGGGAGTGAGCGCCACGTATTTTCTGCGCAGCACATCCAGGATTCTGGGCTGCTGTCGGGTGCCCGAAACCTTGATGTCGAAAGTTGGCAAGTTTAAGCGAATCATATCTCTTTTTTAATTTTCTCTACCTTATTATATATATAGTTCGATTTATTTTTGTACCTTTGCAGGTGGAAATGCAGGTCTCCTGGGCACATGCCATGGGTAAACTCATGGGCTGACTCCCGGGGCTGCATCTGAATAACATTGCAAAGATACAAAAAATAAATCAATGGCAGAAAAGAAAAGTGCAATAAGTTACGAGTCGGTGATGAAATCATTGAAGGCTCGTGAGTTTGCGCCCGTCTATGTGCTGATGGGCGACGAACCTTTCTATATCGACAAGATCTGCGACTATATTGCGGAGTCGGTGCTGCAGCCCGAGGAGCGTGATTTCAACCAGACGGTGCTTTTCGGCGCGGATACCACGGCAGTTCAGATAGTGGACCAGTGCAAGGGCTATCCGATGATGGCCGAGTATAGAGTGGTGATTGTGAAGGAGGCGCAGAACCTGAAGAGCCTGGAGGCGCTGGAGCGGTATCTGGAAAAGCCGGTGAAGTCTACCGTGCTCGTGATTTGTCATAAAAACGGCACGATAGACAGGAGAAAGAAATTCCTGCCCCGAGCAGAAAAGGCGGGCGTGGTCTTTGAAAGCAAGAAACTCTACGACCGGCAGCTCCCTGGCTTCATCGAGACCTATCTGAAGGCAAGGAAGGCTACGATAGAGCCGAAGGCGGTGCAGATGATAGCCGACCACATCGGAGCCGATCTCCACCGTCTCACATCGGAGCTCGACAAGCTGCTCATCTCGCTGAGCGATTCCGACCGCAGGGTTACCCCCGACGTGGTGGAGAAGGAAATCGGCGTGAGCAAAGACTTCAATGCCTTCGAGCTTCGCAATGCCATCATCCAGCGCGACGTTTTCAAGGCAAATCAGATAATAAAGTATTTTGACAGCAACCCGAAGACAGGTTCGCTCTTTGCGATTCTCCCGTTGCTCTTTTCTTACTTCCAGAATCTGATGATAGCCTATTATGCACCCAACAAGCAGAACGAAAATGAGTTCGCAAAATTCCTGGATTTGAAAGGAACCTGGGGCGTGCGCGATTATCTGACGGGAATGAGAAACTATTCCGGCGTGAAGGTGATGCAGATTATCGAGAAGATGAAGGAGGTGGATGCGAAGAGTAAGGGCATCGACAATCCGTTTACTTCGGCTGGCGAACTGATGAAGGAACTCATCTTTTTCATCCTTCATTAGTGAAAAAAACAACTTCGTTCCCGACTCGGTTTGCGGCTATTGACGAGTCGGCGAAGAAGGGTGGGAGGGGGAGCGATTTTTGCTCCTTCTCCCTTTTGTTTGGAAAATGAAATGATCTGGAATCGGGGAGGGCGTTTAGCCTCCAAAAAGAGATGGAAATAGCGTTCGTTGACGAGAAAACGGGCGCTATTTTTTTTGTTTTTCTCTCGTGTCGAGTCTCGTTTTCGTGGTTTTCTCATCTAGATGGCGATTTTCCTGATTTCGGTGAAATCATACCTAACTATGGTGTATATCAACGGGTTATCGAAAATAACCCCCTTCAATACTCGCAAATTTGCCCAAAACTCGGCCTGCGGGCTTGAAAACGCTCAAAATGGAAAAATTTGCCATCGTTTGCCCCCAAAAATTTAGCGTTTGCATTCTTTAAGGTTTATATATCTATAATTTATGATTATAAATAGAATAAATATAAATCGGTGATTTAGTTTATAAAAGTAAATTAAAGAAAACTTTATGTTCGTAAATGATGTTCAGATTTATAAACGTAAACATGAATATCATGATTTGATGGTATAAATGTATAAATATACATTGATGATTTTAAACTTGGAAGTATATGAAACCCAGAGAGTTATATATTTTAGTTATTTCAAGCTTCAATCTGTTTTCTTGAAAATAGACATATCAAAGTGCATACGCCCCTAAAATTCCTACTTTTTGGCTAAAATAGGCTTTGGAAATCAGCGATTTGCTTATTTTGCATCAAGGAAAGCTTTGTAACTAATTTAGAAAGGTAAAATCAGATATATAAATCTGAATCAGAAAACTTACATTTATAAATGGTAGTTTATAAATTTGAAAACATAAACGTAAAGTTTAAAAAACTAAATTTTTGCAGAAAAGTTTGGTATAACCAAATTTTTGCTTTACCTTTGTAAAATCTTAGAAAAATGGGGCAAAAAACGCCCTGTTCGGAAATAAAACATTGATTGAAACATCGTATAAACTGAAAATTTTGAGTGGCATGAAAGATAGAATTAGACAGATTATGGAGGACCAGAAACTCAACCAGCAGAGTTTCGCTCAGCTCATCGGAAAGTCGACAGCAACCCTGAGCAACATCTTCAACGACCGTACCAAACCTACGCTCGACATCGTGGATGCAATCAAGAAAAAGTTCCCTCAGGTGAACACCGAGTGGTTGCTTTTCGGTACTCCTCCTATGTATATTAATAAGGTGGAAGGTGGTGTCGCGGCATCAACATCCGGGGCTTCTGCGGGGGCTGGCGGCATGGGCACCGAGGATTCGCTGGATATGTATGGAGGTGCTTCTGCATCAGCGGGTATGGGTGCTCAGGGCGGCATGCCGGGGGCAGGCGGCGTGGCAGGCGATGCCATGGAGCCTTCGCTCGATTTCGGGGCAGACGGACAGGATTCCTCTCCTGCTTCTCCCTCGCTCTTCGACCAGCCTCAGATGCACGGTGTAAAAAGGACACCTAAAAATATCGCCAATGCGGCGGTTAAAATAGTGGACAAACCGCAGCGCAGGATTACGGAAATCCGCATCTTCTACGACGACCAGACCTGGGAGACCTTTGTGCCGAAGAAGTAAGGTGGGGCAAAAAACTTCCTCTCGGATTTGTGAAATTCGATTTTTTGCAGTACCTTTGCACCTATATATAAAAGGTTGCACCTATATATAAATAAGGTTGCAATAACATTAGTGAATAACATTATAATATAATAATATCGAAAAGATGAAAAAGTATGTTCTCGACCTCAAGGTGGTTTCTGTGGAAAGCCTTAGCGACAAGCATGTGTTGATTAAGCTTACCGACGAGAAACCTTTGCCAGAAATGAAGCCTGGCCAGTTTGTGGAAGTAAGAGTAGATCATTCGGCTACGACAATGCTTCGCCGACCTATCTCTATCAACTTCGTAGACCGCGAGAAGAACCAGCTCTGGCTGCTCGTTGCCATGGTGGGCGACGGCACAAAGCAGCTCGGAAAACTGCAGGCGGGCGATACGCTCAACTGTATGCTGCCATTGGGCAACGGCTTCACGATGCCTACCCGAAAGGAGCAGAAATACCTGCTTGTGGGTGGTGGCGTAGGCGTGGCTCCGCTCCTCTATTTTGGTAAGATGATTAAGGATTTCGGTGCAGAAGTCACCTTCCTGCTGGGTGCCCGAAAGGATACCGACCTGCTGGAGCTCGACGAGTTTGCCAAGATAGGCAAGGTATGCATCACCACCGAGGATGGTTCTGCCGGCGAGGTGGGTTTCGTAACCAACCACTCTGTGCTGGAGAACGAGCAGTTTGATATGATTTCCACCTGCGGTCCTAAGCCTATGATGGTGAGCGTGGCGCGCTTTGCCAAGAAGGCTGGCGTGGAGTGCGAGGTATCGCTGGAGAACAAGATGGCGTGTGGCGTGGGTGCCTGCCTCTGCTGCGTGGAGAAGACCACCGAGGGACACAAGTGCGTATGCACCGATGGCCCTGTCATCAACATCAAGCAGCTCACCTGGGATATCTAATCCGAGCATTTATGCTCTAAAATTGTAATAGAATATTATTTGAGTTAGAAAGATTATGGCTGATTTAAGTGTAAATATAAAGGATTTGAAACTGAAGAACCCTGTGATGACAGCATCGGGTACTTTCGGCTACGGATTGGAGTTTGCGGATTTCGTTCCTCTGGAGGAAATAGGAGGCATCATCGTGAAGGGTACAACCCTGGAACCACGCGAGGGAAATGACTATCCTAGAATGGCTGAAACGCCTCAGGGTATGCTCAACTGCGTGGGTCTTCAGAACAAGGGCGTGGAGTACTTCTGCGAGCACATCTATCCTCAGATTAAGGATATCGATACCAACATGATTGTAAACGTGAGCGGACATTCGCCTGAGAGCTATGCCGAGTGTGCGGCGCGCGTAAACGAGCTGGAGAAGATTCCTGCCATCGAGCTGAACATCTCTTGTCCTAACGTAAAGGATGGCGGTATGGCCTTCGGCGTTACCTGCGAGGGTGCGGCAAGCGTGGTGAAGGCTGTGCGCAAGGTGTACGACAAGACGCTTATCGTGAAGCTTTCGCCTAACGTTACCAGCATTGCCGACATAGCCCGTGCCGTAGAGGCAGAGGGTGCCGATTCCGTTTCGCTCATCAATACGCTGATGGGTATGGCGGTGGATATAGAGAAGCGCCAGCCGCTGCTGAGCATCCGCACGGGTGGCTTGAGCGGTCCTTGCGTGAAGCCTGTAGCCCTGCGCATGGTGTATGATGTGGCTCATGCCGTCAACATCCCAGTGGTGGGCTTGGGCGGTATCTCGAACGCCAAGGATGCCATCGAGTTCCTGATGTGTGGTGCCACAGCCATCGAAATCGGTACTGCCAACTTCCTGGATCCTGCCGTAACCAAGAAGGTGAAGGACGGTATGAACGAGTGGCTGGATGCCCACGGTTGCAAATCGGTGACAGAAATCATCGGAGCCATCAAGTAAATCCACATTATTATATATAAGTAATAAGACATATATATCAATATAAATAGGATAGAAGTTATGGATTTGAATGAAATGAATCCCGTTCTTCTGGTGGCTACCCTCACGCAGCAGGTGGTGGAGCTGGAGAAGAAGCTGGAGGCCGACGGCGAGGATGCCGAAATCAAGGCTGCCCTGAGCGAACATCTGCTAAAGCGGGGAAACCTGCTGATGCAGATGGGCGACAAGGATGGAGCTCAGAAGGATATGCAGCGATACCTGCAGCTGAACCCCGAGAAAATAGGGGAACTCAGCGGCGAGTTTAAGGCTGAAGGAAGAGAGCACTGCCGATAATTGCAGAAGGAATGCTGATAAAATTCTGCCGATTTTTGGGATTTTCTATTAAAAATCTGCTGAAAAACTGCTGAAAAGCATAAAATATAAGGAAATTCAAGAAAAAAGTGACAAATTGTTTGGCAGTATCAAAGAAAAGTATTACTTTTGCAAACGAGTAGAGACTTCTAGGGGTCGAAACTC
>ERZ1034678.1651-NODE-1651-length-10861-cov-93.654081_pt1 | contig 10861 bp, 10 predicted proteins | sample MGYA00520640_ERZ1034678 | MGnify/ENA primary metagenome ERZ1034678 (study PRJEB33766, sample SAMN09781767) | gut metagenome | biome: gut microbiome | host: Homo sapiens | place: Madagascar | study: EMG produced TPA metagenomics assembly of the PRJNA485056 data...
GGGCAGGTTTATCAGGATATCCTCGTTACGGATATTGAAAAGCTGAAGGGATAAAGCTTGATATTTTAAAGCTTTTGCCCTTACAGGGCGATAGGCTAACGTCTATTATTACCCAGGGCGTTGCCCTGGGCTAGGAGCTTCTGCCCTTTCAGGGCGTGTGGGGCTTACTTGAAAAAGTTCAGTAAAAGCTTTTAATTATTAACTGAGTTGGGACTGCGGAGGATCTTCCATGGTAAAGCGCGCAAAAATCCACACGTTTCTTCTCGCAAATCAATTCAGAATATGAAGAAAAATGTAAACAATCAGCAGGTAAATAATCAGCAGGTTAATGGCCAGCAGGTGAATAATGGTAGCCAGCACGTGCAGCTGGGTGGTATGGCTTTCTACGATGAAAGCAAGTGTTTCCTCTTTGCGCCTAATGAGCATGGAGGGGGAGAGAAGGTGCAGGGATTCCGTTCTCAGGGCGTTGCCCAGCAGTTGACGGATGGCACTTTTGATTTCGTGGTTAAACCACGAGTCCGTTCGCAGTCAGAACTGATCAGAAAGCTGGCGCACGGACGATTGAGCAAGACCAAGGATGGAGCTATCCAGCTCACCTTGAAGGTGTTCTGTGATGAGGGAATCAATATCGGTAGCGCTCTGACGAAGGAGGCAGAAGAGGCTGCGGATGCTTTGGTAGAATATCAGTTGAAGCGATAAAAGAGGTTCTACTAAAGTATTTGATGTTCAACTTAATAATAGTAAGTAGAAACACATAGATGAGCTGTTATTTGATAAGGGTGGAGAATGGGCACAAAGTTGCCCGCTCCATCACCTTGGAAGAGGAGTATAAGTTGATTCGTGGAAGCTACGAGCAGAAGGCGAACTTGCGACTGGCTCGCGAAGGAAACGATGGGGCGAAGCGAAGACTGGTGCAGTTTAATTATTCCGGACATTATCCGCAGGGGGTAGTGAAGGGTATGAAGCTGCCAAGCCGGGCTTTCGGCTTCGATTTGGATGATAAGCAGGATTTCGAGAAGGCGGCCAAGCTGATGCTGCAGGAGCCTGATAAGTATGGTCTGCTGATGCTGGAACGCAGCGCACGACAAGGTGGTCATGCGGTGTGCAAGCGAGAGATGGGCAAGACGATTCTTGAGAACCAGGTTAGAATCGCCAAGATGCTGGAGTGCGAGATGGATACTTCGGCTCACGATATTAATCGTGTCTATTTCACGACTTCGGCTGATGCAGAAGACTTGCTTTATCTTTCGCCTGATCTTTTCAAGGATGATTACGATGAGGCTGCCGTGGCGGCTGAAGGCAAGGTATTGGAGGAGCGTGAGAAGTATGGGCAGGAGGAGCTGCCTCCAGGGGCGCATAAGGCGAACAAGCATTACAAGCCTTGGTTGGAGAAGGTTGAAGAGAAGGCTTTAAATCCTCAGAATTCTCAAAATACTCCAAAGGTTCAAGCCTCTCAGAATCCTTCTAAGAATCAGGCTCAGCCTGCTTCCGCTTCATCTTCTTCATCATCATCTTCCTCTTCATCATCCAGTAATGATTACCTCGGAATCCCATATTCCGAAATCATTTCGAAGTGGTGGCAGATGTATAATGACGGGCATGAGCCAGTTCGCTCCAACCGCAACACTTTGACCTTCGAGCTTGCCGTGAACCTGCGCCACATCTGCGGCTTCGACCGCAGCCTCATGGCTCAGATCATTCCCTGCTATGATGGTTTTCCCGAGCAGGAGAAGATGGCTTGCATCAACTCGGCACTGAACGAGAAGATTACCCAAATGCCTAAGCGACTGAAAGATGTGCTTGCTGCCATCCGACAGGAGAGAATGAAGCTGGGGGCTGGAAAAGGCGGAAGTTCCGAAGGCAGCGATGCGCTGGTGAATGCGCTGGACGAGGCAAATGCCCAGGACGACCTGTTCTATTACAACGCTTTGCCCAGAATGCCGCTGGGCGTAAGGGATTCGCTCGATGCGGTGGGACCCGCCCTGGCAATGCCCGTGATTACCGCCATCTGTCCAGCCATCGGAATGCTGGCTACGGGCGTCAAGGTCTCTGTTCACGGCAAGATGAACTCGCTGAACCTCATCTCTTACATCGCCGGAGATTTCGCATCCGGTAAGGGAAGCATTGACCCCGTGATTGATGCTTGGACTTCGGAGATAAAGGATATGGATAAAATGTACCAGCAGAAGGAGGATGAATGGAGAGCCAAGAAGCGTGCGGCTAAGAACAAGAAGGAGCAGCCGGAAGAGCCGAAACTGCCTGTAAGATGTCTGACGTTGAACAATACCGTGGCAAATCTTGCAGAACGTCTAGCCAATACCGAAGGCAAGCATGCCTTCTCGTTTACCCCGGAAGCCGACACCGTGGCGCAGAAATGGAAATCGGCAATGAGCGACTTCTCCGTAATGCTCCGACAGGCTTACGATGGTACGAGCTACGAGCGTGAAGCAAGAAGTGCAGAAGCCGTGAACGTCCATATAGACAGACTGTTATGGAATGTAGTGATGTGCGGAACTCCTGATGCTCTTTATCGTGTGGTGAACAATTACACGGATGGTTTTCAGAGCCGTATTACCGTGGCTCGTACCCCGGACAATACGTTTACTCCGCTGACAGAAAATCTGTATGTGCTCACCGATCGTCAGCGCGACCGCATCATTCAGGTAGCCCATCTGCTGCCGCTGATGGAGGGCGAGGTGGAACTGCCCAAACTGGAAGCCAAGGGTAGGGATTGGCTGGAGCAGATACGACTGGAGACTATGAAGAATGATGACAAGGTGAAAGCCCGTCAGCGTTTCCGTATCTGTCCTACCACGATGAGAATGATGACCTGCATCATGCTCTGCAAGGTAGCAGAGACGTTGATTCAGAAGCACGGTTTCCAGGGAGCGGAAAAGCAGTTGAAGCAGAATCCTGGGCTTTGGAAGGATTTGATAATCAAGATGCAGACGCCTACCATGCTCGCAGTGTTCAATGTTCTTGCAGATTACCAGTTGGACAATGCGCTCTACTTCTTCCGTAGTCGCATTGAGGACGCTTTCTCTTCGAGAGACTATTGCGGACAGATGCCGTATGATCGCACACATCGAGGCAAAAACGACTCTATCTTCGAACGTTTGGACACAACCTTCTCTTTCGAGCAGGCACAGCAGCAGAGCATTTCTGTGAAGGGTGCAAACACGACTCTCGAGGCGGTGAAGCAGATGCTGAAGAACTGGAAGCGACAGGGCTTGATAGTGGTGCTGCCAGATATGCGTTATCAGAAACTTTCATCCACCGTATAAAGAGTTTCATCTACCGTACAAACGGGTCATTTCGGGTCAAGGTCATTTCGGGTCATTTTGGTTTTTCAATACACCAACCCCCTTAATGACCTGCCCACAAGTATTAATTTTCTAAAAATATCATCATTATGAACATCGTTATATTTCGCCGTCGCTTCACTCCATGGAGTGTGGATGGCACATTGGTTATCAACGGAGTTTTTTTCAGTGGTACCATAGAACATCCTAAGAAATACATGGCTGCAGGCCGTTATAAGGTTGCACCCGTACCTATCAGATTCCAAAAGAAGATAGAGGTGGAAATCAAGGAGACGGAAGAGGAAAAAGAGAAGAACAAGGAAAAAGGCAAGAAGGAGGAGAAGAAGTTCAAGATTGAGATTGTAGAGGAGGTTAGAACTATGCCTGCGATTCTACAGGAGAAAGGTCGAGTGTCGAAGACGCCTGTGCTTCGCAAGCCTTATATTACGCCAGGCTTTGGACCGCTTGCCTTGAAGTATGGAAGCATCGTGATGGGCAAGTCGTTGAAGACGGGACTTGTGGCTTACAACGAGGAGAAGTTCCAGGAGTTTTGCGACATGATCAGCGATGCTTTGCAGAAGAAGGAGCAAGTAACGTTGGTTATCAAGGACTGGGGGAAAGACGAGATTCCTAAGGAGTATATGATTGTTCTTCCTAATAATAATCTCAATCATACTGTCCAGTAATTATATTGTACATGTTAATTTATACATTATGCGTAAGATTAAGGAAATCATCATTCATTGTAGTGCGACCCGAGAAGGTCGCGACTACACCGTAGCCGACATCGACCGTTGGCATCGTGAGCGTGGCTTTTTCTGCATCGGTTATCATTTCGTGATTTACCGTGACGGAAGCATCCACGTGGGCAGATCAGTAGAAGAGGTGGGCGCCCACTGCAAGGGTCACAACACCGTGAGTATCGGAGTATGCTACATTGGCGGTCTTTCCAAGGATGGCAAGCCGAAGGATACCCGAACCCCCGAGCAGAAGGCGGCGCTGAAAGCGCTGATAGAGCAGCTGAAGGAGGAATATCCCGAGGCGACGGTTCATGGCCACAATGAGTTTGCCGCCAAGGATTGCCCTTGTTTCAATGTGAAGGAGGAGTTTATTCAGTAAAATAGCTAATTTTGGAACAGCAAATGAACTTCCTTCATTTGCTGTTCTCAGTTCCATCGTTTACTCTTGTTGCAAGTGATGTGAAACGGCATCTATAAAAATGCTTTCATACTTAAGTGTGTGAATGTCAATATATTGCGGGTGCTGTGAAAGGAGAAATGATTTTGTAATGCAAATAAGAGTTTTCCATAGATATTCGATTACTTATTTAATACCCAAGAGTAGATTCTGGCAGAAATGTTTGGTGATTACGGAAAAAATGATTAGTTTTGCAGTTGAATAGGCTGATAGGTTGTTATCACCGGAAACTTAAAAGACAGAACAATGGCAGAATTGAAATTATATCCAGTAGGAATCCAGACATTCGAGGAAATAATCACTCGGAATCTTCTGTATGTAGATAAGACGGAATATGTCTATCGCATGACTCATAGCGGTGGCAAGCATTTCTTCTTAAGTCGTCCGCGCCGTTTCGGAAAGTCATTGCTTGTTTCAACATTCAAAAGCTATTTTCAAGGCAAAAAGGAACTCTTCAAAGGATTAGCCATCGAAAAGCTGGAAAATGAGTGGACGGAATATCCTGTACTGCATTTCAGTATGGCAGGAGGTAAGCACATGGAGAAAGACCAGCTGGAAAGATATCTGGGAAGGCGACTTGCCGAGCATGAAAAGGTATGGGGTATTACATCTCCTGCAGTTGATGCGAACGACCGTCTCATTTCGCTCATCCAGACTGCTTATGAAAAGACAGGTAAGCAGGTTGTCGTACTGATTGATGAGTATGATGCACCTCTTCTTGACGTTGTCCATAGCGATGTTAACTTGCCGGTGCTTCGCAATGTGATGCGCAATTTTTATAGTCCGTTGAAGGATTGTGAACCAATGCTCCGTTTTGTCTTCCTGACCGGTATTACGAAGTTCTCGCAATTGAGTATCTTTAGTGAACTGAATAACATTACGAATATAAGTATGGATGATGAATATGCAGGAATCTGTGGTATTACCAGAGAAGAATTGGAAACACAGATGTCTGCGAATGTTGATGTGTTGGCGGAGAAAATGGGCAAGAGCAGAGAGCAAATGCTTGAATCCTTGCGAGAGTTTTATGATGGTTATCATTTTGCTGCCCAGTCACCTGATATATTTAATCCATATAGCTTGCTGAATGCCATGGCAAAAAGTAAGTTGGATTATTATTGGTTCTCTTCAGGCACACCAACTTATCTGATAGAAATGCTCAAGAAATTCCAGGTTATGCCATCGGAGATTGGTAGTTGTGAAGCCGACCAGTCGGAGTTTGATGCTCCAACAGAAGGTATGTCATCTGTTATGCCTTTATTGTATCAGAGTGGTTACATTACCATCAAGGGGTACGATCCGGAGACGGAACTCTATACCCTGGATATTCCTAACAAGGAGATTCGGGTTGGGCTATACCGTAGTCTCTTACCTAATTATATAGGTATGAATACGGTGAAGGGAACTACGACCATTGCCAAGATGTCAGCTCTTATCCGTCGCAACGATATGGATGGAGCCATGCAGATGCTTCAGGCTTATCTGGCCACGGTTCCGTATTGCAACAATGTTGACTCTGAGGGACATTATCAGCAGATGATGTATGTGATATTCTCTATTCTTGATAATTATGTAGATGTAGAAGTTCGCACTCCATCGGGAAGGGTGGATATGGTATTGAGAACTGCTACCCATCTTTATCTTTTTGAGTTGAAGCTCAATAAGGATGCTGATGCAGCAATGAAGCAGATCGATCTTAAGGAATATCCTAAGCGCTTCGCTTTAAGCGGCTTGCCAATCGTAAAGGTTGGGGTTAACTTTGATGTGGCAACGCATAATATTACAGATTGGAAGATAGAAGCGGAGTAAACTGAGTGGTATCCTGGCTCAGGGTAGATAGTCCGTGTCTTCAATATTTATCAAGGTTAATCTCTCCTTGTTGTTTTTTAGTAAATGAAACAAGGAGGCAACATCAGATAGGTCACTTTTAAGTTGACTTATCTGATGTGATAATTTATTTACTTTATCTTCGATGACAGTAAAATTGCTTTCGCCGTCAATACTTTCTAATCTGTAGAGCAGGCTTCTTCGTAATTTTTCTAAATCCATATACTCGTTTCCTATTTTATAGCTTAGTTGAACTTCCTTAAAAAATATTTTATGTTGTTTGCGAACTGTTTTTCTTGGTTCGCGAACTGTTTTGTGCTGTTGGCGAACTATATTTTAGTGTTGGCGAACTCTTTTTGGCATTTGAAGGATAATTGAGTGGAATTATTGTATATACTTGCCTCGTTTTATTATTTTTCTGACTCTGTATTTATATATTTGCAATATTCTTCAATGCTGCGTTGGATAACACCGCCCACTTTCAATTGTTCTTTATACTGCATAATCATCATGGGGCTCATGCTACGGTTGAGAGCAAAACGCACTGTTTCCATGTCTGATTCTTTACATAGAATGATACCAATAGTCGGGTTCTCGTTGGATCTACGTTCCTCTTGGTCAAGTGCTTCAAGATAAAATTCCAATTGCCCTTGGTAAGCTGGATGGAACTCTGTGGTTTTTAACTCAAATGCAACCATGCATTGTAGCTGTCTGTGATAGAACAATAAATCAACTTTATATGTTTTCCCTCCGACTTTGATGGGATGTTCCTCATCAATGAATAAAAAGTCTTTTCCCACTTCAAGAATGAACTCCTTCATATGCTCAACAATACCCTTACGAAGTCTTGTCTCTTTGTATTTCTTAGGCAAACCCAGAAAGTTAAGGTATGCAGTATCTTTAAACATGGCAGGTGACTTTGCATACGTAGTGTGGAGTACGTCGGACTGGCTGTCTTTGGCACGTAATATCGAAGCCATCGTATCAGTTTTGATAGCTCGTTCTAATTGCTTGTATTCAAGATGCTCAAACTTTGAGTATATTATGTAAAATAGACGTTCTTCTGCTGATTTGCAGCGATTTAATATAAGTTGATGATTGCTCCATCCTGTAGAAAAAAGGACATAAGGAATTTGTGCCAATTGAATTGGCACAAATTCTTCAAGTTGTATTTGTGCCAATTCAATTGGCACAAATTGAGAATTCTTATCCGAGTTCTTGTTAGTGAACAATTTGGGTAAATTTGTGGTCTCTAACAGTTGGCAGAACGAATCAGTACTATAGGTATCATAAAATTGCACCATTTTATATATCGTACGATAGCTCCATCCTTTGATGGTTGGATCTTGCGTTCTTATAAACTCTGAGAGTTGGCGTACAATACCTGCTCCCCATTCTGCATTTTTTAGTTTGTGGCTAATATATCCACCTACTTCCCATATCATGCGCAGTGATTCATCGTCAATGGTTTTAGAAACTCTCTGACGATGATAGCTGATGATTCCAAATATTTGATTGAAATCATTTCTTATTTCGATATTTACATTGTTTTCTGCCATAATCTTTTAATTATTATATCCAAATTTATTCCATGCTTCGAGGACGAGGCACTTGGTGCGGTATTCGCCGTATTGGCGCAACTCGTTGTCTTTCTATTCTATATTTACTGGTCTTTCAAGTCCTTATCTACCATGGCGCAGACACAAGAGTCTGACCATACATTCTCTGCCGTTTCTACCATGTCGATAATGGTATAGATTGGCAGGATGATACCCATGATGCCGATAGGAGCATTGATGCCGGACATCAGAGATAGGGTAAGGAAATAACATCCCATCGGTACTCCTGCATTACCCACTGCTGAGATAACTGAAATGAAGAGCCAGAGAATCATCGTAGTCCAAGGTAAAGGCATTCCTCCATTCTGCATCAGGAATAAGGAGGTTACGAGGATAAACGCAGCGCAACCATTCATGTTGATGGTAGTACAGATAGGCAATACGAAGCGGGAAACCTGATTGGAAACTCCCAGTCTATCTTCTGCTGTCTGCATCGTCACCGGCAACGTAGCAGCAGAACTCTTTGTAAACAGAGCCATTAATACTGCCGGCATCATCTTGCCCAGTGTACGCACTGGATTCAAGCCTCTTGCCAAGAGGAAGAGCGGAAGGATGATGAAGAATTGAATGACATTACCTCCCAGGATAACAGCTACGTACTTTCCTAGAGAAGCCATCACGATACCCGCAGAGAACTGGGCTGAGAGTTGTGCTGCAAAGGCAACGATACCCAGAGGCAGAGCCCAGATTAATCCATGAATCAGCATGAAGAGCAGATCCTGTAATCCAAACAATCCCTTCATCACGACTTCTTTCTTATCGCTTGATGGCATTTTGGTTAAAGCAATACCTGCAGCTGCCGCCAAAATCAGGATGGAGAGTACATTTCCTTCGGCAAACGGCTTGATGATGTTGTTGGGTATTACCCCAAGAATATGGTCATAATAGCTGGTTTCTCCCAGCTTTTGGGGAACATCTGCCATACCGCTCTGTACCAAGGCTGTAGGTAAATTGCCTGGAGAAACGATGTTGTAGAGCACCAGTCCCACTGCTGCAGCTGCTATTGTCGTGAGCAGGGTGTAGGTGATGGCGTGGCGGAATATCTTACCGGTATCTGCCTGGTTGCCCAAGGATGCCAGGGTTGTGATAACTGCCAAGGCTATGGTTGGTACTGCCAGAAGCTGGAATAAGCGGGTATAGACCGTGGCGATGAAATTCATCAGACCATCCAGCCAGCTGATGCCGAACATACCCAAAACTGCGCCTACTATCAAAGCGCCAATCCATAGTACCAGCTGCCGGGTTTGCTTATTCTTCACTCCTTTTTGCTTACTGCTGCCAGCATTGCTATCCGGCTGTCTATTTCCAATATCATTCATTGTTTTTACCATGATTTTAAATTATTATTTTTTTTAGGAAAAAGTATTCTCCTTATTCCAACCCCCACATATCATTCAGCATTCTGATGGCTGACTCCGAGCGGAATACATGGTCGCGGAAGGTGATGATGCCTTCGGGAGCAAGGTGGGCTTCGAAGGAATTCACCAGGAAATCTGCTTCGAGCAGAATGCGGTGGTCGAGGCTGGTAACATCTTGATAAGTATGATGATGGGCAATGAGCCAGCAGATTCTTTCTATCTGTGCGGCTGTGAATCCATCTACTTCTGACAGTACTTTTCTTGCCTCGTCAGGACCCAGTTCTTCCTGGTGCTTGCCATCGCAGTTGCCGTATCTGGCTTCTGAAACGTGAATGCCTACATCGTGAAGAATGGCTGCTGCTTCGAGCACGAAGAGTTCTTCTCCGGTCATTCCCTCTGCTATCGCAATCATACGGGCAAAGTCGTGCACCTTTACGAAATGCTGGATGAGTGGCGCATCGCCACCATCGTACTTAATCATCGCCCTCATCAGTTGGGCGAGTGTCAATTCCTTGTTTGTCATAATCTTATGTTTTAAAACCAATACATATTTATCTGAGTTTCCTGATTACCCTTGCCGGGTTTCCTACTGCCATGGAATCATCAGGAATATCCTTGACCACTACGCTGCCGGCACCGATTACGCAGCGGTTGCCGATGGTTACTCCTGGGCAAACGATGACTCCCGCTCCCAGCCAGCAATCTTCGCCAATGGTGATGGGGAAGCCTGTTTCTACTGGCTTGCGGCGTTCCATATAGTTGATGGGGTGGTTAGGGGTTACCAGCTGGCAGTTCGGACCTATCAGGGTGCGGTTGCCGATGGTAATCCAGCCTTCATCGAGCATCGTGGTGCCATAGTTGATGAAGACATTCTCACCAATCTTAATGCCGTGACCATGGTCGCAGTGGAAGGGTGGGCAAATGGTGGAGGAGGCAGGAAAACCTGGAATCAGTTCTTCCATAACTTGACGATAGTCTTCATCAAACAAGGTCATTGTCTGCAAGCGGGTGCAGAGTCGGTTGGCGTGCTCTATGCTTTTTATGCCTTCTTCGTTGCTGAAATCATAGAGCTCGCCATTTCTCATCTTTTCAAATTCTGTCATCTTTGTTCTCTATTGATGGATGTAATCCAGAATCTGCTCTGCATGAATCTTGGTCTTGATCTCCTTTGGAGTGAAGATCTTCTCAATGACGCCTTCTTCGTTGACAAGATAGGTGGTGCGGAGGATTCCGATGGTCTTTCTGCCGCAGGTTACCTTCTCGCCCCAGCAGCCGAGTTCCTGCAAAAGGGTGGTCTCGGTATCGGCAATAAGAGGGAACTGCAGACCCTTGGTTTCTGCAAACTTCTTCTGCTGTGCCTGCTTGTCTTTGCTCACGCCGATAATCTCGTAACCGGCTGCTGCCAGTTCTTCCTTATGAGCCTGCAGGGAGCAGGCCTCGGCAGTACATCCGCTGGTGTTAGCCTTCGGATAACTGTAGAGCACGAGCTTGCGACCACGATAGTCGCTTGCCTTGATTTCACGTCCGTCCTGGTCAATGCCAAGAATCTCTGGTATTT
>ERZ1034678.1654-NODE-1654-length-10852-cov-4.907845_pt1 | contig 10852 bp, 7 predicted proteins | sample MGYA00520640_ERZ1034678 | MGnify/ENA primary metagenome ERZ1034678 (study PRJEB33766, sample SAMN09781767) | gut metagenome | biome: gut microbiome | host: Homo sapiens | place: Madagascar | study: EMG produced TPA metagenomics assembly of the PRJNA485056 data...
ATATATAATTATTTTACTGAAAAAAACGCAGTTTATTGAATTATTACTATCTATTTCATTAGTATATATGAGGAACAGGTTAAATGATAGAACAAATAGCTAATATAATTAGCGATAATAATGAAGAAAAAGAAATAGTATATTTTGGTCTTAAGAGACTAAAGGTGATTTTGATTACCTGTATATTGGTTATAATTACAGGAATGTTATTACATGAAATAAGTCAAACCATTCTGTATATAGCTTGCCTTTTACCATTACGTCAGAATGCAGGTGGCTATCATATGCAAAAGATATGGAAATGCTCTATTTTCTCATATATCATTTTAGTATTAATGATTTTCTATTTAAAATACGTTGAATTGAATGTTGGAGTAAATGTGATTCTATTAATTAGTTCTATAATAATTATATCTATACTCTCACCAGTTTGTAATAAGAATCATTATTTGGATAACATGGAGAAAAAAGTATATGGACGGCGTGCAAGGCTTGTTTGCTATATTGAAGGTTTAATATTTATATTCTTTATTTGTTTAAAAAAATGGTATAAGATAATTGTAATGGCAGAAGTAACTACTGCTGTATTATTGATAATAGGAAAAATACAAGAAAAAATAATAGAAAGAAAAGCTATCAATGATTTATAAAGTGGCAATATGTGATGACGAGATTAATCAGTGCGCTGTACTCGAAAAAATAATTATTGAATATTTTAATAACAGAGCTGAAAAATGCGAGGTTGAAGTATGGTATGATTCTATGTCATTATGCAGAGACATAAAAGAATTCAATCCGCAGATACTTTTTCTGGATATTGAGTTACCGGGTGATAATGGGGTTTATGCAGGAAAATATATAAGGGAAACGCTTCATAATGACAGGATGAATATTGTGTTTATTTCTCATAAAACAAGCTATGCTATGGAGCTTTTTCAAATTCATCCATATGATTTTCTTATAAAACCGATAGATGATAATGTTTTGTATGATACCATGACTAAAATATTACAACTTGAAGATGTGCAGAAAAAAGAATTCAGATATACATATAATAAGACAGGATATTCTATTCCATATGGTGAAATTATGTTGTTTTCCAGTAGAAATAAAACTATTACTATATGCAAAACCGATGGTGTAAGTGTATCTTATTATGGAAAACTTAGTGATATTGTATCAAATCTTCCGTTTCAGTTTGTCTGCATAAGCAAGTCATATATAGTCAATATAAAATGTATTAAATCATGGAAAAGTGATGCTGTTTTACTGAAAAATGGTATGGAAATAAGTATAGCACAGTCTAAAAGGGCTGCCTTTAAGCAGGCAATTTTTAACTATGGAAGGAGTAAGGACGTGATATGACTTTTGAAAGAGCAATGGTTATTTTGTTTACAAAGGCAGCTCAGACTGTTATTGCAGAAAGATTTACTCATACTTTTTTTGATAATGATGGAAACAGAGCGCGAAAGATATTTGCATATTCATTTAGTGTTTTTATAGCAATATTCGTAAACTTGTTTTTTTATAAACCGATATTTAATTTCCTTAGTATTTTCTTAGGACTGTCAGCAATTGCTTTATCATATAATGGGACGATAAAAAGAAAATGCATATTTGTTTTTTATATTTTGGCAGTAAGCTGTATCATAGATTTAGTGGTAAGTGCATTTTTGATAAAACCATTTGGATATGATGGATATTCAGCTTTTGTAAGTATATTTGCTCTTTTATTATTGCATGCTGCACAGTTGATTACAGAAAGATTTTTTGGAAATGATTTAGGCATAGAGCTGAATAATCGCTATTGGTTGTTTATTATTGCGTCGTTATTAGTATGTATTATAACATCAATAGTAATATTTATGGATAAAACTGTGTCATCATTTTCTCTTTCGTTAGTGTGCGGAGCATTTCTGCTTGTGAATATTATTATTTCATATCTGATGGATGATCTTGTTAAGTCTTCTCAGAAGGCTTTGGAAAATCAGGCACTTAGAGATCAGGTTAGTTCTTATGAAAGAGAGATTATGCTTCAGAATGAAAATATGGAGGCATTAAGCTCATTTCGACATGATATGAAACGTCATTTTGCAGAGATTTCGGTGCTTGCTTCAACAGGCGAAATAGGACAGATAAAAAATTATGTGTCAGCTATGGAGAATAATCTTGTAGAATCAAGGCGGCTGGTTGATTCGGGAAATACGGCGCTTGATACAGTTTTAAATTATATGCTTCAGCGTGCTTTAGATAAGAAAATTCAGTTGAATGTAAAAGTTGTGGTTCCGAGTGATTTAAAATTATCGGCATATGATATGAATATTATTTTTGGAAATCTTTTGGAGAATGCGATAGAGGCACAAAAAGATGTAAAAAATCCAAGCATAGATTTGGAAATTAATTATTTAATGGATTCACTTGTTGTTGAGATTAGTAACAGGTGTTTACAAAAAGTGATATTTAAAGGGGGATTGCCGGTTACGACAAAACAATCTGTAAGAGAACATGGTTATGGATTAAAGAATGTAAGGAAAGTGCTTGATAAGTATATAAGCACACTGGATTTTGAATGTTCAGATGAACGGTTCACCGTGAAACTATTGATGAAAATTTAGTAAATTCACCTTGAAAAGTACTAATTTCGCCTTTTGTATTCGGAGTAATTTGTTTTATGTATAATATTATCAAAAAGGGAGGGGCACCATGAAGAAAAAACGCATATTAATCGCATCAATCATCTTCATACTTATCACCTGTATTGTGACTGCGGTTTTTATAATAAAGAATAAAAACCGCAGTACCTCTAATACGGTATACACATATTCCAATGTAAATCCGGATTATAACTACTCTGAGGATAATGTATTATATCTTGATGGCTCGGGAATATTGCATCTTATTGATACAGTATCCGGCAAGGACATTGTCTATTGTGACAAGCCAAACTGCACACATGAAGGATACTCACGCACAAATCAGAATCCTTCATGCCCTGCAGCTTTTTATGGATTGTCAGGAGCGGTAATTTACAATGATCATCTCTATTTTATAGGAAATATGTCAGATGAAGACATGACAATACAGTATCTGTATGTGATGGATTCTAATGGTGAGAATCGAAAAAAAACAGCTAAATTAGAGAATGTTCAACATGTTAAGGCTGTTTTGTACAGGGATAATTATGTTATAGGAGCTTACAGCAACAGTGTGGAGCTTAATGATGAAGGACAGATTATAAATGATGATAAGCCTGAAGCCGGTATTTTTGTTATAGATCTTGATAATTACAAGGTGTATATGAGTGATAAGATAACAAGCGAACAGGCAAATATTATGGACATATATTATGAAGACGGTGCAGTGTACTATTCGACTGTGCGGTTTGGAGATGATGTTACAGAGCTGATGATAGAGGAGGGGGTGACAGCTGATGCAGAGTCTTTTGCCTACGATAATATGCTTAATGGAATATATCAATATGATATAGCAGATGAAAAGACAACATGTCTGACGGAAATAGACCATATTAACAATCTTAGGCTGTTAGATGGCGATGGTTATTATTCGTCAAAGGATGGATATTTTGTGTTTGACACCGAAAGCAGACAGACAAGACAGCTTCCGATAGATGCGGATGGAAAAACACAATATGGACCATTAAAAAAGAGCGGAGATTTTCTATATTATGCCCTTTCTGAAGAAAACAGTGATGAAGTGACATATTACCGCTTGAAGGATGATAAGAGTGAAGAACTGATGAAGCTGTCTACTGAAAAGGCATTTGGTATTGAAAACATATGCGGTCAGTCGGTATATGTCAACTATACTGATGATGAAGGCGAATTTTCACTTGGAGTTATAAGTCTTGATAATCTGAATAAAGGCAATTTTAATCCGAGAAAATTGAGGTGCTATAATGAAGAATAAGAAAAAGGGTGTTTTAATAGCAGTTGTAGTGATTGCCCTGATCGTGGCGGCAGTAGCAGCGGTATGTATTAATAAAAAAGCAGGCGATTCAGGAAAACTTAAAGAGGGACAGACCGAGACAACAGTCAAAAAGTCGGATACAAAGGTCATAACATTTGCTGTACCCGATATTTGCAGGATTGATGAGAATAACCTTAAGCAGTTTAATGCTGCACTTATGAGTGATGGCTACAACTATGAGCTGAATATAAAATATCTGGAGTATGATGAATACAGCCAGAAGCTTGAAAGTGCCTTTGCTGCCGGGGAAACAGATGTTGCATTTTTAGGTTTAGGCGATGAGAATGGAAATAATCCGGTATATGACCTTATAAGTTCGGATCTTGTCTTAAATCTCGATGATGTTTTGTCGAAAGATCAGGGAAAGACACTTTATGATGCTTTCCCAAAGAATCTTTGGGAGATGGCAAAATGTGACGGACATATTTATTCCATACCATCGGCACTTGCAGATGATAATGGAGTTTATGCTGCATTTAACAGGGATTATATCTCAGATGATGTCATAAATTCGTGGGATGGAAGCATAGATGGAATTTATCAGATACTCAAGGCTTCAGAGTGGGATAACAGCAAAGCTCCGGGATTTCAATATCTCATAAACGAATATGTATTTGGAGATATGATCGGCTGTGAGATAAGAAACGGACTTTGCTTCGATTATGATACGATGTCAGTCGAAAATCCACTGGAATCGCAAAAGTTTACGGAATATCTTAAGGGGCTCGATAAGATGAAAAAAGACGGATACCTGAAGGACGATGAGACCGGTGAGATAACATACCTTAATAATATCGGATTAAATAATGAGGAAATATTACAAAATGTTAAGTCCGGCAATTTTGTTGTAGCTTTGTGTTCCGGAGAGATAGACGAGAATTTCCAAAAAGATAATATAGCGGTAAAAACAGTAGAGCATTATCTGACATCAAGGGTAAACGCATCCATTGGTATAGCGAAAAACACTAAGGATGTCGATGCTGTGGTAGAGTTTTTAGGTCTGTTATATGGAAACGGAAAGTACGCAGATATTCTCCTGTATGGACAGGAAGGCACGGATTACAAGGTCGTAGACGGTGTTGCATGCAATACGGATGGTACTGATCTGGAGGATGACTATTTAAGTAAGCTCTGTCTGGATCTGTTTATAAATGTATATCCGGTAACAGGTGAAAGATACATGGAAAATCGAAAAGATGAGTTTTTTGCCCTTTATGACAATGCCGGAGTATCTCCGTTTATCGGTTTTGAGCCTGATACGGAGAATTTGAACAATATCTCAAATGATCTTTCGGATTTCATGAATGGCTTAAATGGTAAGTCGGTTGAGGAGAGTATAGAAGGTGCAAAGGAAAAGCTTACAGCAGATGGAATGGACAGCTATCTTGACAGTGTAAGAAACCAGTGGGAGGAATATAAACAATGACACTTGAATTGGAGGGGCTTACAAAAGTTTATAAGGATAAAACTGCGCTGGATGATGTGTCTTTTTCATTTACACCCGGCATATATGGGCTTTTGGGACCTAATGGAGCCGGTAAATCAACTATGATGAATCTCATTTCTGACAATCTGACTCCATCAAAAGGCCGTGTGCTGCTTGACGGAAGGGGCATAGACGAGCTTGGAAGTGAATACAGGAAGCTTCTCGGATATATGCCACAGCAGCAGAATATTTATCCGGAGCTTAGTCTTAGGCGTTTTCTTTACTTTATGGCATCCCTGAAAGGATTAAAAAAGAGTGAAGCCGGGGAAGATATAGATCACTATGTGCGCATGGTAAAGCTTGATGATGTCCTTGGAAAGAAGCTTGGAGCTTTTTCGGGCGGAATGAAGCAGAGAGCACTGATAGCACAGGCACTCATAGGCAATCCCGGCATACTTATACTGGATGAGCCAACGGCAGGGCTTGACCCAAAGGAGAGAATCAGAATCCGCAATCTGATATCAGAGGTTGCAAAGGACAAGATTGTTATTATTGCGACTCATGTGGTTACGGATGTAGAGTTTATAGCCAAAGAGATTGTTATGTTAAGCAACGGCAAAATAATAAGGAGTGGTTCTCCGTCAAAGCTGCTTAAGGAGCTGGATGGAAAGGTATGGAATATCTTTTTATCGGATAATGAGATAGATGAGGTAAACACCGGATACAAGGTGAGCAATATTTCAAGGGATGCAGACGGTGTCATAGCCCGCATTATTGCCGATTCGTATGATGGCAGATGGCAGAAGGAGGCTGTGCGGCCAAATCTTGAGGACTTGTATTTGTATCTTAATGGGGACTGAAAATGGATATAGTAAAAAACGAAATATGTAAACTATTGACTAAAAGAACAGTGCTTATTCTTTTGTTTTTGCTTGTTCTGAATCCTGTTCTTGGACTGTATACCATGAATACTATAAATGATGATGGGTATACAGGTAAGGACTACAGCGCGCTGTATGGCGAAATAAGCAATTACAGTCGTGAGGATGTTTTGCCGGAAATTGAACAGAGGCAGATGACGGCAGAAGCTTACGGCAGGATTAGTCTGTGCAGCAGGGTATACAAGGAAGCATTGGCATGTCTTTCTTATGATGAGTATCTGGACTCTGTCAATGAAAAGGCTGACGAGATTTCGATTATGAATAAGTTTTCCGGCAATGGAGGCTTTGCAGAGAAAAATGCTGCTAAAACGAGCAGAGTCTACAGTAAGCTTGAAGGCACAGTGCCTGAGGTTATGGATGCATCGGGACTTTTGAATATTACAGACAATGAGCTTACCGACTATGTGGCTGTGATTATGCTTTTTATCATTGCGCTCAATCTTGTGTTTTATGAAAAAAGCGAGAACCAGCTTGCATTGCTTAGAACAACTGCAAGGGGCAGAAGGCAGCTTATGGCGTCAAAGTCATTTGTGATGATTATGGCGGTCATTCTTATCACCTTGCTGTTGTATGGAATTAATGCAGTCATAAGCATGTGCTTTTACAATCCGATAAATCTGAAAAGTCCGCTTCAAAGTGTTTATCTGTACTATGGCAGTCCGTTTAAGCTTAGTATAGGACAATTTCTGGCATGCTATTTTCCTGTGAAAATAATAAGCTTTATATTGCTTGGCATGTTTTTTATGCTGATATGCGCAGCGTTTGACAATATTATATTTGTGTTCGTTGCTTCTGCAGTGACCGTGGTTATTGAGGCTATCTGCTACACAACGATATCAGGAACCAGCTTCCTAGCCTTCCTTAAGTACATAAATATCATGTATGGAGTCAGGACAGGCAGACTTTTTTCTGATTATGTCAATATCAATCTGTTTGGATATCCGCTTAATACCGGGGTATTGTATGGCTTGTTCTGGCTTGTGTGTATAGCTGTATGTATTTTTGCGGTTACAAATTATCTCAATTCGGTGCATGAAAAGAAGCTGCTTTTACTGCCCGGCTTTGCCTGCGGTAAAAATACAGGCTGCCATACATCTTTATTTTTGCACGAATGCTATAAGGCACTTGTTCCGGGAAAAGTGTTACTTATTTTGATTGCAGCAGCTCTTTTTGTGGTATGGTGGAATCCGGCAGAGAAGCTTTCATATGACTCGGTTGATGAGGTGTATTACAAGGAATATATGGACAAATATTATGGACCTTTAACTGCCAAAACCAATGAGCTTCTGGATGAAGAAAGAGTAAAATACGACAGACTGTCAGATAACATTGCTTACGATATGGAGCAGGGGAAGAGTGAAAGCTATATCAATATAAAGTACAAGGATGAACTGAGCAGACAGGAGGCATTCAACAAGCTTACAGCACATGTGGATTACCTTAAGACGTTAAATGAGGGCTGGCTGTTTTTTGAAAAGGGCTATGATATCCTCACCGACAGAACAGACTTCAAAAACCGTGATACAGCACAGGCATTTGTGTATGTTATTCTCCTAATAGCAATAGCCTGCGGTATATGTGGAGCGGATTATGCAAACCATGAAATCCGTCTTTTAAGGACTACCCGCCGTGGCAGGAAACAGCATATGGGAATCAAATGCATACTTGGCTTTTTGGGCACTGTCACAGCATTTGCACTTGTATATATTGTGCGGCTGTGCAATGTGCTTTCGGCATATGGCACGCAGGGGCTTAATGCTCCGGCGGCAAGTATGGAGCATCTGTGGCGTGTTTCGCAGAATATATCGGTAGGGCAGTATATACTTATCATAATGCTGATGCGCTTTATAGGGGGATTACTGGTCAGCCTGTTTGTTTTTGCAATGTTTAAATACTTAAGAAGCGGCATGTCTGTGATTATATCATGCGTCCTTTTTATTGTGCTGCCACTGGCGCTTGTGGCTTTTGGGGTGACTAATGCGCAGTATATGTTGTTGAATCCGCTGCTTCTTGGAAATATATTCTAAAATATATTTTAAATTCATTAGGAAAAACATTACAGATTGTTCCAATGAAATAGATAAAAAAGCATCTGTCCGGAAAAACCGAATAGATGCTTTTTAATATAGGACAAAGTTATAATTTTTTATAAAAATCTGTGATGCGGTCCATGCGTGCTCCCATATTCATAAGCAGTGCATCCGCAATAGTAATTGCAGCCATAGCTTCAACAACAACAACAGCACGTGGCACGATAATCGGGTCATGACGTCCCTTGATGGAAATCTCTATATCTTCACCGGATTTATTTACAGTGCGTTGTGTAGCTGCGATTGAAGGAGTAGGCTTTATGGCAGCTCTGAAAATAAGCGGTGAGCCATCTGTCATGCCGCCGAGAGTACCACCGGAGTGATTTGTCTCTTTTGAAACAGCGCCATCCCTCATAATAAAGGCATCATTGTTTGTAAGTCCGGTTGCCTTTGCTGCATCAAAGCCATCGCCGATTTCGAAGCCCTTTACAGCTCCGATAGACATAATAGCTTTTGCCAGATTGGCATCAATTTTCTCGAATACAGGATCACCGAGCCCGACAGGAAGACCTGTGATGACACATTCACACACACCGCCTGATGAATTGAGTGATTTAAGGCATTCCTCCAGATATTCAGAAGCTTTTAGCGCTGCATCGGCATCAGGCATATAAAGTGAATTGTTGTAAATTTCATGGGCATCAAAATTAACCTCATTAATTGTAACAGGACCTATTGATCTGGTGTATGTAAGAAATTTTATGCCAAGGCCCGAGAGCATCTTTACAGCGATAGCACCTGCTGCAACACGGCCTATTGTCTCGCGTCCCGAAGAACGACCTCCGCCTCTGTAGTCTCTGAAGCCGTATTTCTCATCAAAGCAAAAGTCAGCATGCCCCGGACGATAGTACGAAGCAATCTCACTGTAATCCTTTGATTTCTGATTTTTATTCCACACAACCATAGAAACAGGTGTACCTGTAGTCTTTCCCTCAAACACACCAGAGAGAATTTCAACAGCATCATCCTCCTTGCGCGGAGTAGTGAACTTAGACTGTCCCGGCTTTCTTCTGTTTAAGAATATCTGAATATCCTCCTCACACAGCTCAAGCCCCGCAGGAACGCCGTCCACAACGACACCTAAGCCCTTTCCGTGTGATTCTCCCCATGTTGTTACCTTAAAAATATTTCCGTATGATGAACCTGCCATGATGGTCTCCTTTTTATATAGTATATAACTATTTAGAACCATAGAGAATAAAAAAGCTGATGCGCCATAGTGTTAATTGTTAAGGGATTGCACCCCTCCGCCTTGAATAGCAACGGTCTTTCTTGTTCTCACGGAAGCTCCTATAGTTACAATAACAGGTATATTATAAGTAATACCAAGTTGAATAGTCAAGAAAACTATGATATTATTTTATTTAGATAACTTTCGAACTATGGAGGGCGAGTAGCGACGGTTTCGTCAGCCAGAGAAAATCTATAAGCATAATTCGTACAGAATCTTAACAGCGCAGCGTAGCGAACAGGGCAGCGCGTGGACGCTCACGGTGACCGCGACTTACGAGCCGTCCTTAGTGCCACAATGATAAACAACTACAATAAGACAGCAAAAGAGGGAGAAAACATGGAATTTAACGGGGTATTTCACCAGGCATACGACAACTACTGCTATCCTTTAAATGAGGATGAATTAATCATAAATATAAAGACCGGTTATGATGTGAAGGAAGTAAATATCATACTCGGTGACCCATTCGCAGCCGGTATCTTAGGCGGTGGTGAGACCTGGAATGGCGATAAGCAGCCGATAATATTTAAAAAGAAATTAAAGCACCAGATATGGTGGACAACCACGGTAAAGCCACCATTCAAGAGACTTAAATATTATTTTGAACTCATCACAGAGGATGAGAGATGGTTTTACTTTGAGGATGGCTTCGTGAGTGCAGAGCAGATGGCACTTGAGGGCAGGAGCCGCCAGTGCTTTGTGTTCCCATGGATGAATCCGTGTGATATTCCGGTCACACCGAAGTGGGTAAATGACACTATATGGTATCAGATATTTCCGGATAGATTCTGCAATGGAGACCACTCGATAGATCCTGATTATGTTGTTCCGTGGAGAAACAGGGGAAAGGTCAAAAATGAGGAGTGCTTCGGCGGAGACCTCGCAGGAATCATTCAAAAGCTTGATTACTTAAAGGAGCTTGGAATAAACGGAATCTACCTGACACCGATAAACGAGTCACCGAGCAATCATAAGTATGATACAACGGATTATGCAAAGATTGATCCGCGCTTTGGAGATGAAGATACCTTTAAGAGGCTTGTGCTAGAAGCTCATAAGCGTGATATGAGAATAATGCTTGACGGAGTGTTCAATCACTGTGGCTATTATTTTGCACCGTGGCAGGATGTTTTAGCAAAGGGGACAGATTCAGAGTATTATGACTGGTTTATGA
>ERZ1034678.1658-NODE-1658-length-10820-cov-30.122341_pt1 | contig 10820 bp, 10 predicted proteins | sample MGYA00520640_ERZ1034678 | MGnify/ENA primary metagenome ERZ1034678 (study PRJEB33766, sample SAMN09781767) | gut metagenome | biome: gut microbiome | host: Homo sapiens | place: Madagascar | study: EMG produced TPA metagenomics assembly of the PRJNA485056 data...
CGCTTGCCCTGGGCTATGTGTTCCATTGGGCTTTCAGCCCGCCCTTGCTAAATCCAAAACTTTATAACCTTAAAACATAAAACTGGCTATTTTTAGAAATAGCCTAAACTCACAACACCCCCTTACTACTGGGTAGTTCGTAACTAAACACGTCGCGCCGAATAGCTTGGCGCAAGGCACGAGCAAAGGCTTTAAACACACCTTCAATGAGGTGGTGATTATTTTCGCCACGTGCCTTAATGTGGAGGTTGCATTGCATGGCTTGCGCCAGTGACTGAAATACGTGGCGGAACATTTCGGTCGGGGTATCACCTACGTATTCACGAGTGAAGGGTACGTTCCACTGGAAGTCTATACGACCGCCAAAGTCGAACGTAACGAAGGCATCACACTCGTCCATGGGCAATACGAATCCATAACGCTCTATACCTCGCTTATTGCCTAACGCCTCGCGCAAGGCATCGCCAAGGGCTATGGCTACGTCCTCCATTGTATGGTGTTCGTCCACTTCGAGATCGCCCTTACAAGTGCAAAGAAGCGAGATGCCTGCGTGATGGGGCAACTGTGCGAGCATGTGGTCGAAGAAATGAAGCCCCGTATCAATATGTGTAGTGCCTTGTCCGTCAAGGTCTACTTGTACGTGTATATCCGTCTCGGCCGTTGTGCGATGAATTTCTGCCGTGCGCTCGGTAGCACGTAAGTATTCGGCCACTTCGTGCCAATCGGTCGTGGCCAAAACTAAAACTTGCTGCTGTTCGTCATTGAGCAGCGTAGCAGCCACCTCAGACGTTTGCAACAAAATAGCACGACAGCCTAAGTTAACAGCCAACTGCACGTCTGTGGCACGATCGCCAATCACATAAGAGTGTGCCAAGTCATAGTCACCCTGAATATATTCCGTCAGCATGGCCGTGCCAGGCTTACGAGTAGGAGCACCCTCGTGGGCGAAGGTGCGATCTATGTATTCGCGCTCAAAGTGAATACCCTCGCCCGCCAAGGTCTGCAACATCTTGCGGTGAGCTGGCCAGAAGGTGTCTTCAGGAAAACTTGGGGTACCCAATCCGTCTTGATTGCTCACTAAAAGGGGCAAGTAATCAGTGTTCATTACCAAGCGCAGTCCGCCTATCGCGCCCGGCACGAATTCTAACTTTTCGAGCGAGTCAATCTGTTCGTCAGCAGGTTCTTTTATAATCGTCCCATCGCGATCGATGAAAAGTAGTTTTTGCATAGGAGTAAGAAGATTTTTTTCTCATATTGTCTTGTACGCAGGACAATATGAGGCCAATTCTGTCCTATACGCAGGACAAAATGAAAAATGTAAGAGATAATTCCTTTTTTGAATAGCCCAATCTTACTTGGAGGCGACGCGTCTCCCCCTGTTGAGGATTACTTATTGTCCCCCAATCAAGGTGTACTTTCCAACCATTTAGAAGGACTGAATGGCTTGCAGCAAGCGCACGTTTTCTTCGGGTGTACCAATGGTGAGGCGCAAACAGTTTTTGCAACCGGGGACGCGATGACGATTGCGCACAATAATGCCTTTGGCTACCAAGTGGGCGTAAAGGGCATCTGCATCACGCACCTTTATTAATAGGAAGTTGGCATCGCTGGGATAAACGCGCACTACGCACGAAGCGGAGAGAAGGGCAGAGGATAAAGCTTGGCGTTCGCGAATGACCTCAGCCACGTGTTCATCGTGAGCTTCAGTGGCCAATCGCTGCATCACTTCACGCTGTGTAGGGCCATTGACATTGTAGGGATATTTCACATGGGCAAAGAGGGCGGCCACTTCGGGCGAAGCAAAAGCGAGGCCTAAACGAAGACCAGCCATGCCCCATGCCTTTGAGAGGGTCTGTAAGACGACTACGTTGGGGTGATGACTAAGCACAGTGAGCATCGAACCTTTGTCCGAGAAGTCAATATAGGCTTCGTCTACTACCAACACACCGTCAAAGCGTGTGGCCAACTGTTCAAGTTCGCTAAGCGGAAAGGCATTGCCCGTTGGATTATTGGGCGAGCAGACCCACATAAGGCGGGTGTGTTCGTCAACTGCACGCAACATGGCTTCTATATCAAGCGCATACGTATCGGCTGCGAGGGGAACTTCTCTTACATTTACATTATTGATAGCAGCAGCTACGCTATACATACCATAGGTGGGAGCAATGGCAACCACATTATCTTCGCCTGGTTCGCAAAAGATGCGGAAGCAGAGGTCGATGGCTTCATCGCTGCCGTTGCCTATAAATACTTGTTCGGGCTGCACGCCTTTCAATCGGGCTATGGCTTGTTTGAGTTCCCTTTGGTGAGGGTCGGGATAGCGATTTACCCCATTATTATAAGGACTCTCGTTGGCATCAAGCCAAACGGATATGTCGCCCCCTTGGTACTCATCACGTGCAGTGGAATAAGGAAGGAGACTTTTTATATTATCGCGTATATACATGATTCAGGGGGGATAAGGGGGGTTAAAAAGTTTCATCATGTGGATAATTAACAAGACTAACTTTATAACCTTATAATCTCAAAACTCCCAACTTACCCCTTGCGTACTCTAACGGCTTGGGCGTGGGCGTGAAGGCCTTCTGCCTCGGCCATAGTGACGATTGTGGGAGCAAGCGATTGCAAACCTTGTTGCGTGAGTTCTTGGAAGGTTATCTTGCGCATGAAGCTGTCAATGTTTACGCCACTGAACGAACGCGCCCAACCGCTTGTGGGGAGAGTATGGTTTGTACCAGAGGCATAGTCACCAGCCGATTCGGGTGAATAGTTGCCGATGAACACGCTACCAGCAGCCGTCACGCCTTCGGCCATTTCCCATGGGTGAGCAACGGAGAGAATAAGGTGTTCGGGAGCATAAGCGTTAGAGAAGGCCAACATCTCTTCACGTGTAGGTAAAATGATGATGCGGCTATGGCTCAACGACTGTTCTACCAATTCGCGACGAGGCAAGAAGGCGGTTTGACGTTCTACCTCTGCGGCCACTTGCTGCGCAAAGTCTGCGTCATTACACACCAAGATAGCTTGACTATCGGGGCCATGTTCAGCTTGTGAGAGCATATCGGCCGCTACGTAGTCAGCGTGTGCCGACGCATCGGCCATAACCAACACTTCTGACGGTCCTGCAGGCATATCGATTGCCGTATGCGTGCTTACCAACTGCTTGGCGTGGGTAACGAAACGATTACCCGGACCGAAGATTTTGTCCACTTGTGGCACACTCTCTGTGCCATAAGCCATGGCGGCAATGGCTTGTGCGCCTCCGATGCGATAGATGTGGTGTATGCCACACGCATTAGCGGCATAAATGATTTCGGGGGCGATATGGCCGTCACGACCTTGGGGAGTACAGAGTCCTATCTCTTTACACCCAGCAATAACAGCGGGAGCGGCCAACATCAATACAGTAGAAAATAGCGGTGCGCGCCCTCCTGGTATGTACAAGCCGACGCGCTGAATAGGCACGGCTCGCTGTACGCAGTGTACGCCCGCTTGAGTATCAACGGCTACGTCATGGGGCCGTTGGGCTTGATGAAAACACTTGATGTTGTGCAAGGCATTTTTTATAGCCTCGGCCACTTGGGGCGCAGTTTGGGCAGCCAACGCGGTGCGCTCTTCGCTGCTGAGTTCTATATCTGTTATCTCGGTATGGTCAAACTCATGTGCATAGCGGCGCAGTGCAGCATCGCCTTCTTGGCGCACTGCAGCTACGATGTGGCGTACGCTCTCTATTACTTTTTCGTCGTCTGGTACATTGCGCTCACACAAGGCGCTCCACGTTTCTTTCTTGGGTTGGTTGATAATTTGCATAACATCAAATGGTAATAATTTTGAAAGGCTGAACAAAAGAATAATGACGGGCTATCCTAATAATTCGATTTTTAGTTTTTTGGTTATGAGGTTATAAAGTTACATCACGTTGATAATCAACTATAACCTAAAAACGTAAAACCGTCGTTTTATGGTATCATGTTTTCAAGGTTCAGTACAAGGATGCCTTCAGCGCCGAGTTGTTTGAGTTGTTCTACTTTTTCCCACAGTACGTCTTCGGCAATGACCACGTGCAACGAACACCACCCTTCGGCAGCCAAAGGCAGAATGGTAGGTGAACGCATTGCAGGCAAGAGTTGCACGGCTTCTTCGACGAGTGAGGTGGGAATGTTCATCAATACGTATTTATAACCTCTACTATTGACGATAGAGCTGAAGCGGAATTTGAGCTTTTCGATGTCGGCTAACTTTTCTTCGCTCAACCCTTGGTGGGCTATAAGAGCTGCTTCGCTATAAAACACCTCTTCTACCTCGCGCAAGCCATTCTGCACCAACGTACCACCTGAGGAAACGATGTCGAATATAGCATCGGCCATGCCCACAGCAGGGGCTATCTCTACCGAACCTGCTATCTCGTGTATGTCGGCCTGAATGCCTTTATCGGCAAAGAAGTGGCGCAAGACGGTGGGATAGGACGTAGCTACAGTGCGTCCATTGAACCATTCCAGTCCAGGATAGTCCACCTCTCGAGGGATAGCTAAAGAGATACGGCAAGCACCAAAGCCCAATCGCATCACTTCGTCAACGGCCATGTGGCGTTCGGCCACTTCGTTCAGTCCCACAATGCCCACATCGGCCACGCCCATGTGTACAGCTTGGGGGATATCGTCGTCGCGCAAGTAGAGCACCTCAATGGGAAAACCCTTAGCACGTGCCACTAATTTTCGTTTGCTTTGTGCCACCTCTATGCCTGCATCAGCGAGCAGTTGCATAGTGTCTTCATTCAATCGACCTTTGGCTTGAATTGCTATACGTAACATTGGCTTTCGTGTTTCTTTTTGTAAGTAGTTTAGATTTTGTTGTATCAAATTGATTGCAATATTCGGCATTTTAATTGATATATGCAAGTATATACAATAAAAAGATATATAAATTGCAGTTTATTGACTTTCATTTTGCATTGCACTCGCCTTGCACTATCTTTGAAGAAGACAGGCTGCGGCTCGGCCATGAAAATGAAAGTTTATTGACTTTCATTTTGCATTGCACTCGTCTTGCATTATCTTTGCAAGTAAATAAAAATAGCAGCTTATGATCGTACATGTAGCAAACCCAATATACGACTCTGTGTTCAAATTCATGATGGAAGATGAACGTGTGGCAAAGACCATTCTTTCAGCACTTTTGAAAAAAGAAGTGTTGGCTGTCACCATTCGTCCGCATGAATATAGCAACACCACGCGTGACTCGCTCTCGATGTTTCGCATCGATTTTGCCGCACAAATTCGTGAAGATAATGGCGAAGAGCAACTCGTACTTATTGAACTCCAAAAAACATGGCTCGACACCGAAACATTACGTTTCCGACAGTACCTCGGAGCACAATACAACTCGCAGCGTAATATCCAACCCGACTCACGCAAAGGCTATGCTTATCCCATGATTGCCGTATACCTGCTGGGGCATCGTGTAGGAAAAATTGAAGAGCCTGTCATTTATGTCAATCATAAAGCCTATGACTACAATGGGAAGGAACTAAAAGACAGCGAAAAGGAGCCTTTTGTTGAAAGCCTTATACACAACAGCATTATTGTACAAATACCCTTGTTGCGTGGACAAGTGAACAATAAACTTGATAAGGTGCTCAGCATTTTTGACCAAACCAAAAAGGACGAACTTGACAACCAGGTACTCAACATAGATGAAACATCTTACACCGACGATGCCGACATGATGCACATCATTCATCGTCTGACTGCCGCTGCAGCCGACTCTGAAATGCGACAAGACATGAACGTCGAAGATGAGTATTTCAAAGCTATTGAAGACCGCGACACGGCCATCATGCAACGCGACAAACGACTTAACGAACAAGAATCGCGCCTCAACGAGCAAGCCACTCAACTTAACGAGCAAGAATCGCGCCTCAACGAGCAAGCCACTCAACTTAACGAACAAGAATCGCGTCTCAACGAGCAAGCCACTCAACTAAAAGAAAAAGATGGCCAACTAAAAGAAAAAGAAACGATGCTGAAATCCATGGTGCAGGCCATGTTGCAGCAAGGCATGTCCGTACAAAGCATTGCACAACTAACGCATTGCTCTGAGGCGGAAATATCAAGATTTCTTGATTGCAGTAAATAAGGACAATGTGATTTCTTAAGATATTGCCGTCGTCCGGTAAACGCCAAAGTACCTGTTTGTGCTTTTACACTTTAGGACTTTATCAGACTGCGGTTATTCTGATTATGGGCGGTTCTAATAATTCTGAAACAGGGATTTTTAGAACCGCCCTATAATACAAGCCGTATTATAACGCGTTGGCGGAGTTAGTAAACAAGTTGACTTGTTAACGGATTAACAGGTAAGTTTGCAAGTCTTTTCAGACTTTCTGCCATTCAGCTTAACATAATAAGCTGTGCATGGCATACTTACTTGTTAACCTGTCAATTTGTTAACCCGTCAACCAAAAATTCCTCCAACGGTTATTCTATGAAATGTTTACCACGATACTGACACTTAACAACCTTATAACAAATAAACCTAAGTCAATCTACCACGACTTAGGCTTATTTGTTTTTGTACAACACGGCTTATACGAGATACTTACGAAAAAACATCAAAGCCCATCATCAACTATTCCGCAATTTATGGGCGATTCATTCCACAAATTTCTGATACCTGCCATACGGACTGTCAGCCATCACAATATCAAGCTAATGGCCGATATAATAAGGCCCAGCACCACCAGCATAAGTAGCAATTCTATCACACACCCAAAGCAATTACCAACCCCCTCCGTCAGCAAACTGAACACAGCATCTATTGCTGTCCCCAGCCAACCCAATACGCCCAATACCACAAACAGCACGATGCCTGCTACTACCATCAATATGAATGTTAACATATAATCATCTTTTTAAGTCGTTATAATTACCCAACGCATTTACTATCGGGAAAGACACTATCTCAAAAGAGCATATTCAAATATAAAGTGTAAACTTACAGAAGTTGTCTATTCTATCTTGCCCTCAGCAATCACTTATTTTCTTTTGTATTCTCATAATAAACACATCTGTTGTAACTGCAATATTCTATATTGAGTCCATAGATGTTAGTGCTTTTTCCACCATACAAATAAACTTATATTCATTTTTACACATTTCTGTGCAAAAATCCCTAAAATGTAGTTTTGCATTTTGTGGAATGCTTAGACCTATCACTTCAATTGTAGCATCATTATCTCCAATTTTATAAGGTGTAACAAACTCCTCTTTGCACGCAGATGGACATAAGAAGAGGCCTTTTTTAATGTTCAACCTATACATATAAGTTATAATCTGGTATAGATCTTCACGAGCAACTTCGCGTTTATTCCCATTCTCGTCTTTTGCGTAACGTTTGTATTTAGCATCGGCTACAATTTGTCCCTCCTTATAGAAGTCTGGGTAAATAGTATGATGAGGTGTGGTGTCAAACAAATTGATGCCCCCTTGTCCTTTTTTGTTCTTAGGGTGTACGAAGCCTAATGGTTTCAATAACGTATTAAGATACTCCTCCCAAAGCCATGCACCATCAAACAATAGTCCGTAACCTGTGTCATTATCCTCTCCATACATCACCCTTTCGTGTCGTAAAATACTTAAACATAGTTTTTGCAAGGCACGATATTTAGTGTAAAAAGGATGACTTTTTAATTGTTTGCAACTCTGTATGATTTGTCGGCGATCACGTAATTGATAGTCAGGAGTTACATTAACTACCTGTAATATAGCATTACGAGTATCTAAATCATTATTCAAGATTCTTCGGCCAAATGAGTTGCTTCGTAGATACTCTATAGTATGTCGAACCAAATACAACAGATTGTTATTGTGGCTCAGTTCACGTGTTCTATAAGCAATTTTTCCACGAAAAGGAATGTCCTCACGTATAAAGCGACTTACTTCAATTGCACCACGCACACGATCGTCATTATACTGAAAATATCTATACTCTTTATATAATCCTTGTGCGAGGGCCTCTTTCAACACCTTTGGAAAAAACATAAACAATAAGTTCAAAATAGAATCTTTGGTGCTTGTAGTTGTTTCAAGACTTGTAAGATTAATATTCAGAACCTTTGACAACATGTAGTAAAGGAAGTTCCCCTTAGGCTCCTTTCCTCCTTCATTGCTTATATCGTCAAAACGCGAATGTATACGAATGTGAACATTATCATTGCCGACAAACCCCATTATATTGCCTGTTCTGATCTTCCATACCTTCTTGTTTGTTTCCTCTTCCGAATCCTGAATTAATTCTATAATATGTGTATCAGCATTTATTTCTGTATCATCTATTGATGATGGAAAAACAAACAAATCGGGGGAAGATAAGTCTTTTTGAGCAATATCTTTGAGGTTATTAAAAATCTTTCCCGACCATGGTACTTTCTCTTCCTTATTGTAATTATTGTCAGTCAGATATATCTTCTTATTTTTTGTTTCCCTTGTCATCATAAGCATCTTTTATATCTTTGAGATATTTATCCGCATCAGGCATACCTCGCAAATACTCAAACACAAGTCCTTTCAAGTAATAATCCCAAAGTTCTTCTTTAGTGCACTCTTTTAGTTTTAAAAAATATGAGGGACCTATATGATATGCACTGCCTAGGCCTGGAACTTTGTCAATCGCTTCATTCAATCGTTCCATACATAGACTTAATTCATCGAGTTTTATAGCTTTTTTACCAAATTCGTCACGTTCATCATACCACATATCCACTCTACTTTCTGGAGTGATTTCTTTAAATGCAAAGCGACGTCGCATGGCAAAATCCATGGATTCTACACTTCTGTCAATGTCATTCATTGTTCCAATAATATAAAAATTTTTAGGAACATAGAAACCATTAGCAAACTCATCTCCTTTCTCTACTAAATTTTGATATTGCGTATTTACCCTACCTTTTTCACCTCGATAGCCAGGATCTATGGAAAAGAACAATTCACCAAACACTTTAGATAATTCACCGCGATTAATTTCGTCTATAATAAAAACGAATTTATGGTCTGGGGCTGACAGAGCTTCTTTGCAAAACTTTTTAAAGACACCATCTTTTCGTTCAAATACGATTGTTCCGCCATTTTTTTCCTCATCAGTAGTTTTCACAGGGCGTAATCCTTCAACAAAGTCTGTATAGTCGTATGAGGGATGAAACTGCACAAATCCAACACGACTTTCATCACCTGCAATTTTTTCAGCTATTAGCTTAGATAAGTAGGTTTTACCTGTTCCAGGAGCTCCTGTAAGTATTACGTTACGATTTGCTTTCAGCAAATTCTTTATTTCTGTTCTTAACATGTCTTTTAATTTAAAGTAGTATATATCTAAGATCGAGTAATACTTATCAAAGAACGCTTCTAATGTTGAATTAGGGTCTTCACCATCAAAAAGTCCCAATTCTTCCAGACTTTTCTCCTCTCCTAGATCCTTTTTATTTAAGGTGATTTTTAATTTCGTAATTGTTTTGTCTTTATCTTTTCCATTGGTCTCTATATCTATATTTAATGTAGTACCGAACCAATGTAAATAGCTTGGCTTTGAAAAATAAGTTGCAACTTTATTTCTATTATTAGCAGAAAGACATATTTTGTTAGCATTATAGTCGCAGCAGTTTTTAATGCCCTCTTGTATTGAGCCACCTTTATATCCTTGTCCTGAACGTGGTACTTGTTCTTCCCCATGTTCTTTTACAAAATAGTCTAATCTTCTTTTACGTGGATCTTCATCATTGTAATGAACATCTTTCGCTAATTCTTTTACTTTTCTATTTTGATAAGAAGAACCTTTTGTCGCTTCCAAAAATTCCAAGTACGAAACGAAGTATTCCAGCAACTGCTTGAAATTCTTATAATCTTTATCTGTTAATAATGTTTCCATTTTTGTTGAATCTTTTTTGTTATAAGTGTTGCTTTACAATCTAAAGTTTTCCACCCCCTAAACAAGGGTGGAAAACTTTAGTTAGCATTATTACATTCTTTGTTAGTTCTTCGCTTTCTGATAGTAATCAACAACAACACCTTTTATGTAATCAGCTAATGTAAAAGCTGCATCAGTTGCATTTTATCCCATCATCTTTTTAGCGAAAGATTTACAAAGTTCGGTTCCCATATTTTCCAGTGCTTCTGAAAAAGTTTGCGGCAATGTAGACTTTTCCGAAAGAAATGCTTTTGCGCCTTTCAGTATGGATTTCTTATCATCATCATTAAGTAAGAAATTTTCCAGTATAAAACAGAAATCGGCTGTTGCTATAGATACTATGTTTGAGTTGAAAGAGCTATCAAAGAATCTTCCTTGTCGGTTGAGGTAATTCTGCAAATATTCGCACAACAACTTGTCGTTATTTACAAACGAAATGCCACCTTCTTTTGTATCACGATATTTACACTTCTTGAGCAAATCTGTGATGCTCTTTTTAGCTGTATCATCGTTGAGAGTAGGATACTTCAAATTCGCTTCATATCTCAGTCTTTTAACCTTTGATATAAGAATGCGCAAATTTACACTTACCTCATAGTCTGACTTATCTTTATAATCTTCATGATTGTTTATCGACCAATAAAAGATGTATACTTCAAAGTCGTTCTTGGTCATAGTGCCAAAACCATGAGAGAGGTAATCCTTGATAAAACTAATCATTTCTTGAAGAACCTTTTGAGTTTAGTCCAGAAACTTTCAGCCGATTTATCTAATTCATCTGCTAACGCCATAGCATCCAAATCATTTTTGAATCCACTTGTAAAAGTGGTCTAAATTGATTAAACATAGACCTCTGTCTGGTA
>ERZ1034678.1667-NODE-1667-length-10792-cov-5.784204_pt1 | contig 10792 bp, 8 predicted proteins | sample MGYA00520640_ERZ1034678 | MGnify/ENA primary metagenome ERZ1034678 (study PRJEB33766, sample SAMN09781767) | gut metagenome | biome: gut microbiome | host: Homo sapiens | place: Madagascar | study: EMG produced TPA metagenomics assembly of the PRJNA485056 data...
GATTTAGAGGTTCAAAGAAATCTACTCCATATGCTGCACAGATGGCAGCAGAAACAGCTACAAAGGCAGCTTTAATCCATGGATTAAAGACAGTTGACGTATTCGTTAAGGGACCAGGTTCAGGAAGAGAGGCAGCTATCCGTGCCCTTTCAGCATGTGGTCTTGAGGTTACATCAATCAGAGACGTTACTCCGGTACCTCACAATGGATGTCGTCCACCAAAACGTAGAAGAGTCTAATCAGGAGGTATAGATTAAAATGGCAGTTAATAAAGTACCTGTACTTAAGAGATGCAGATCACTTGGTTTGGAGCCAAGTTATTTAGGATATGATAAGAAGTCTAGAAGAAACCTTACAAGAGCAAATAGAAAGGTGTCTGAGTACGGACTTCAGTTAAGAGAAAAGCAGAAAGCTAAATTCATCTATGGTGTTTTAGAGAAGCCTTTCCGTAACTACTACAAGAAAGCAGATCAGATGAAAGGATTAACAGGTCTCAACCTTATGACAATCCTTGAGTCAAGAATTGACAACGTAATCTTCCGTCTTGGTTTCGCAAGAACAAGAAAAGAAGCTAGACAGATCGTTGATCACAAGTTCGTTACAGTAAACGGAAAAGTTGTTAACATCCCTTCATACCTTGTAAAGGCTGGCGATGTTATCGAAATTAAAGAGAGCAAAAAGAATACTCAGAGAATGAAAGATATCGTCGAGGTAGCTGGCGGAAGAATCGTTCCGGAGTGGTTAGACGTAGATGCTGAGAAATTACAGGGAACTGTAAAAGACTTACCTACACGTGAGCAGATTGATGTTCCTGTAGATGAGATGCTCATCGTCGAGTTATATTCTAAGTAAAATTAGGTTGATTTGCCGGGGATTTATTTCCCGGCTTATCCACTCTTTGATAACATATAACAACGATACCCGAGAAGGAGGGAATTTGAAGTGTTCGATTTTGAAAAACCAAAAATTGAAATCGCAGAAATTTCAGAAGACAAGACATATGGCAGATTTGTTGTAGAGCCATTAGAGAGAGGTTACGGTACAACACTTGGAAACTCTTTAAGACGTATCATGCTTTCTTCTTTACCGGGCGCTGCAGTAAGCCAGGTCAAGATTGATGGTGTTTTACATGAATTCAGCTCTATTCCTGGTGTTAAGGAAGATGTTACAGAAATCATCATGAATATCAAGAACCTTGCAATTCGCAATAATAGTTCTACAAATGAACCAAAGGTTGCATATATCGAATTCGAAGGTGAAGGCGTTGTTACAGCAGCCGATATTCAGGTTGATTCAGATATCGAGATTTTGAATCCTGAGTTAGAGATTGCACACTTGAATGGTGGTGCAGATTCTAAGCTTTACATGGAGCTTACAATCACAAACGGCAGAGGTTATGTCGGAGCAGAGAAGAACAAGAACGAGGATACACCAATCGGAGTTCTTGCTGTAGATTCAATCTACACTCCTGTTGAGCGTGTTAACCTTACTGTAGAGAATACCCGTGTAGGTCAGGTTACAGATTACGATAAGCTTACATTAGATGTATTTACAAATGGTACATTGGAGCCGGACGAGGCAGTCAGCCTTGCAGCTAAGGTGTTAAGTGAGCACTTAAATCTGTTCATCGATCTTTCAGAAGCAGCACAGCAGGTTGACGTTATGGTCGAGAAGGAAAACGATGCTCAGGAGAAGGTTCTTGAGATGAACATCGATGAGCTTGAGCTTTCAGTTCGTTCATACAACTGCTTAAAGCGTGCAGGAATCAACACTGTTGCAGAGCTTATCAATAGAACACCTGAGGACATGATGAAGGTTCGTAACCTTGGTCGCAAGTCTTTAGAGGAAGTTTTAGCAAAATTAAAAGAATTAGGTTTAGAGTTAAATCAGACTGAGGAATAATTCATTCGAATAATCCTTGCACTGATTCTTCTAAATAAATTGGTCATATATAAATTTTAAATATCATATTTATGTTTATGTGTGACAAAACTCATAGCGGCAGGGCCAGTAAGACCAAAGAGCGTGACCGTGTCTGATACATGAGTGGCAACTGATTTGAGCATTTGCTTTTTGAAATAAGGCAAAGCTTTATCACAACAAGATACGATGTCTGGCAGTAAGACCGAAGAGCGTGACCGGATGTCCCACAAATGGAGGAAATTAAAATGGCAAAATATCGTAAGTTAAGCAGAACATCAAGCCAGAGAAAGGCTTTACTCAGAGGTCAGGTTACACAGCTTCTTGTTAACGGAAAGATCGTTACTACAGAGGCTAAGGCTAAAGAGGTTCGTAAGATCGCTGAGGGTCTTATCGCATTAGCAGTAAAAGAGAAAGACAACTTCGAAGAGGTTACTGTAACAGCTAAGGTTGCCCGCAAGGACAAAGATGGCAAGAGAGTAAAAGAGGTTGTAGACGGAAAGAAAGTTACTGTTTATGACGAAGTAGAGAAGAAGATCAAGAAGGATTCTGCTTCACGTCTTCATGCCAGAAGACAGATGCTCAAGGTTCTTTACACAGCTAAAGAGTCTGACGGCACAAAGAAGGGAACAAAGACTATCGATGTAACAAACAAGTTATTCGATGAGATCGCTCCTAAGTATGCTGATCGTAACGGTGGTTACACAAGAATCGTTAAGATTGGACAGCGTAAAGGTGACGGAGCTTTAGAGGTTCTCCTTGAGTTAGTTTAATATTTAATCGGTATAAATCTTAGACTAAATTAAACCAGAGATTTGAGTGGATGACGCTCACTTCTCTGGTTTTTTATTTCTAGGGTAATTATTCTAATCTATTGAGAAAAACTTAAGCGTCAGGATTGCTTGAAAGCTGCAGGTTTGATTGTTATAAAATTTTTTTCTATAGTTACTATGAACTTATAAGAAAATAAAAAAGCCGCGTGAAATCTAAATCATTTCACACGGCTTTTTTAAATACGATTAATTATTTATTTTTGCTGCAGCCTGCTCGTCATTGTACTTCTGAACACACTTCTTGATTCTGTCATATGGTGAGAGAAGATCACTGATAGAACAGTCGTGGTTTAATGTATCAATGAGGTATGCGATGTATTTGCTCATGTCACAGCTGATATAGTACTCCTTAGAGAGAAGCTCAGGTGACTGGTAGATAAGGTTTGTTGTAACTACTCTGTAGATGAGACCCTCCTCGTAAGCCTTGTCAAATGAAGCAAAGCCGTTTGTAAAGAGACCGAATGTAGAAACAACAAAGATTCTGTTAGCTTTACGCTTCTTGAGCTCTCTTGCTGTATCTATCATACTCTCGCCGGAAGAAATCATATCATCGATGATAAGAACATCCTTACCCTCCACATTTGTTCCGAGGAACTCATGAGCTACGATAGGGTTACGTCCGTCAACGATACGGCTGTAATCACGACGCTTGTAGAACATACCCATGTCTACTCCGAGTACATTTGCAAGGTAGATAGCACGGTTTGTAGCGCCCTCATCAGGAGAGATAATCATAAGATGGTCAGCATCAATAGTGATATCCTTTACGTTCTTTAAGATGCCCTTAATGAACTGGTAAGAAGGCATTACATTCTCAAAGCCGTTCAGAGGAATAGCATTTACCACACGAGGGTCATGAGCATCGAAGGTGATGATATTGTCTACACCCATGTTGATAAGCTCCTGAAGAGCCAATGGACAGTCAAGAGACTCACGGCCTGTACGTCTGTGCTGACGGCTCTCATAAAGGAAAGGCATGATAACTGTGATTCTTCTTGCTTTTCCGCCGGCTGCAGCGATAACACGCTTTAAGTCTGCGTAGTGGTCATCAGGTGACATGTGGTTTGTCTGACCGCATACTGTGTAGGTAAGACTGTAGTTTGTTACATCTACCATGATGTACAGATCATAACCACGAACTGACTGGTTGATAACACATTTAGCTTCGCCGGAACCGAATCTAGGTGTAGAAGGCTTGATAATGTAGCTGTTTTTGTAGTAGTCCTTGAAAGCACTCTCGTTAGCATGCTGGTGCTCTCTGTGCTCTCTCCAGCCCTGTAAGTATGCATCTACCTTCTGGGCAAGACCTATACAACTGTCAGTTGCAACAAGTCCAAGTGTACCGGTTGGCATAGTCTCCAAAATTCTCTCATCGTTTGGCATTGTTATTCCTCCATATAACCATATAATAAATAAACTAAATATATATAAAAAGCGCTATTTGGAAAGACGCTTTTTAATTCGTATGTCATCTCCAAAGAGCTTGATAAAACTATAATTGCTTGAAATTCTTGAAAGTGTTCTCTCGGAGTAAATCTCTGCTATCTGCTCCAGATTCAGATTAGTGGAAATAATAGTAGATTTCTGTCGCAGTATACGCTCATTTACACAAAGGAAAAGCTGTGATGTGGTAAATGAGTTGGAAAGCTCGGTTCCGAGATCGTCTATGATAAGTAAATCACAGTCGAATATATTCTGGTGCGCTGCGATGGCATCTGCATCCTTTTCAAACACACCTTTGCTTAATATATCAAATAATTGGAACGCTGTAAAGTAAATTACGGAGTAACCTGCATCTAAAAGCTCTTTTGCAATGCAATTAGATAAAAAAGTCTTTCCGACACCGGTATTACCGTAGAAAAATATATTTTTAGGTTTGTTTTCAAAATTATCTATAAATTCATGACAGTTCGTCACGGCAAGCTTTGCCGTGGCAAGAGCAGACAGCCCTGTTGTAGGATTTTTCTGCTCATCTGAGTAATAATCAAATGAGAGAGTGGAAAAATTCTCTCTTGATAAAATTTCCCTGATATTGGACTGCGAATAAACGGTATTGATAATAGCCTGCTTGAAGCAATGACATTTTTGACCATCTATATACCCGGTATCATGGCAATCTGGACAGGTGTAAATAGGCTCAAAATAATCGAGCGGATATCCGAGTGTGGATAGCAGTGCAGCACGTTCCTCCTTATAGTCCTCGATTGCAAGGCGTAAAGCGGCAAGAGCATTCTCATCACCATCCATAAGTCTGTACGCCTGCCTGACAGATGCGGATGCAATCTCTGAGTCAATTTCCCTGAGGCGGGGCGCCTTGCGATAGGCTTCCTCAATACGCTTGTCATGTATGTATTTGTTCTGAAGCTGGCGTTTATCGTAGCCTCGCATTATCTCATCATATTGAGCATTGGTAAGTGCCATATATCCTCCTTGGGATGTGTAAATCTAACTTGAAAAATCATATAACTAAATCACGCAACAGAAATCATACAGTTTAAATCATATAATTGAAATCATGTAGCTTAAATCATACCGTAGAATTCAGAAACAGCTTCTCCAGCTTGTCGTAATCATTGTTGCGCTGATTGAAGTTGTTAAATTTATTCTTGGAACTTGAATTATTGCTTTTTGGTTTTGAGGAACCGTTTGCAGCATTTGTGCCTTGTGATGAGCCGGTAGCAGAGGCTTTATTGGCCTTGGCAAAGTTGGCATCAAGCACTTCAACATCCTTTAATGTATGTACATCCTTTTTTCTCCAGTTTGTGAGTATCGAGTCTGTGTACTCGAAGCTTGGCTTCTGGATAGCTGAAATAGTTTTACTGCAGGCGGCCTTTACAAGCTCTATATCGAAACCGTATTCGCCGACCCATTTGTTGATGAGTGACACCTCAGAGTCAACCAGATTGCGGCCTGTGATGCCTAGAGCCTTCATTACAGAATAGTAAATCTGTGAGTGAGCGGCTGCATCGTCCTTTGCCTGGTCTACGGTCTTTATGCCGGAATCGGCCCAGCCGAGAGCGACCTTGTTCATGTAACGAAGGCTTGAATGTCCCTTAGTAATGCAGTACTCCACGAGATACTCCACCAGGTCGGTAGAAAAATGGAGCTCGTCCAGCCAGTAGAGCACCATATTGGTGTCTGAGGATGAGAGCGTATGCTTCAGATATGTCTCTATAATAAAGAAAAGCTCTGAAATGTCAGGATTCTTTCTAAACTCCTTAATCTCATCAAGTGTGTATTCCTTCTGTGAAGAAGCAGGCTTGTCAGGAGTCTGGCTCTTAAGCTTTTCCACAACAGAATCCTGCATCCGAATATCTGCGGTAGAAATATTTTGCAAATTCTTCTGCGCGTCATTATCAGCCACAGCGCTTTGTATATTACTCTGAGCAGCCTGCATACCGGATACAGAAAGACTGCAGAGGTTGATTCCAATAATCTGGCCATCAGCGCCGGATTGCAGCTGTAAAATGCCCTCAGAGGCCCAGTAATTGAGAGCACGTATGATGTCGGCCTCAGTATTGCTGAAATGATCGGCAATCTCTGAAATAGTTGCTATGCCTGCCCCAGAGCCTGTCGCACGGAGCAGATAAAGGTATACCTTGACAAACTCACCGTTTGCCTTTGGCATGTATTGATCTATAAAAATATCTGACACAGTAGTGAATGATGTTGCTATGTCACTGCTAATGTTTATCGCTGTCATATAAAAAACTCTCTTTCGCTTAACCTGTGAGCAATTATAGCACAATATTTTAACTGTGTGAAGATGGTAAAAGTGCTACAAGCCTTGTAAACTCGGGCTTTTTGAATCCACGAAAAAATGTGGATAACGTGGATAACTATGTAAAATAATTGAAAAATCAATGTATCACAGGGTATATAAGCTGTTGAAAATTATTTAAAAAATCCACACACAAAATGAGAGTTGTTAACATTTTGTATGTGGATAACGTGGATAACTTATTTCTTAAGCAGGTCTTCGCCGATTTCTACTACATTTCCGGCGCCCATTGTTATCAACAGGTCACCGTTTACACAATTTTCTGATAAAAATTTCTCGATTTCCTCAAATGATGGGAAATAGTGCGCATTCACACCTTTTTCGAGCAATAAATCCAGGATATCCTTAGATGAGATACCATATGTGTTCTGCTCACGCGCAGCATAGATATCAGCAAGCACCACAACATCTGCCATTGAAAGAACATCGGCAAAATCATTTAAGAATGCCTTGGTTCTGGAATAGGTGTGTGGCTGGAAGCAAAGGACAAGCCTGTCGTGTGGATATTTTTGTGCAGCTGTCAGTGTTGCGCGGATCTCGGTTGGATGGTGAGCGTAGTCATCGATGATTGTGACGCCGTTTACCTTGCCCTTGTACTGGAAACGTCTGTCAGCACCGCCAAATTTGTCAAGGCCTGTGAGGATAGACTCCTCATCGAGACCGAGTGTGGTGGATAAAGCTATGGCTGCGAGCGCATTGCTTATATTGTGAGCGCCCGGAACAGAGAGTTTTACGTCGAAAAGTGGACTACCCTGTCTCATAGCTGTAAAAGATGCACAAGCTTTATCGTCATAGGTTATATTTTCCGGATAGAAATCATATTTTGAATCAAAGCCATAGGTGATAATCTTCTGAGGAAGCCCTGCGACAATTTCCTCATAGCGGTCAATCTCACCATTGATGATGGTAGCACCGCCTGCGAGAGTGTTTGATGCATACTCGTGGAAGGAATGCCTGATGTCGTTGATATCCTTGAAGAAATCCAGATGCTCAGCCTCAATATTTAAAATAATGCTGTAGCGTGGTCTGAAATTCAAAAAGCTGTTTGTGTACTCACACGCCTCGGAGATAAAATACTCTGAATCGCCCACACGCAGATTGCCGTGGATAGATGACAAAATACCACCTACGGAAATGGTAGGATCTGTCTGAGCGGCGAGAAGAATCTCGCTGATCATGGATGTGGTGGTAGTCTTGCCGTGTGTGCCGGCTACAGCGATAGAATAATCGTAATTGTCCATAATCTGTCCGAGAAGCTCGGCTCTGGTAAGCATTGGAATACCGGCTGCCTTTGCTGCGGCAAACTCAGGATTGCTTTCGTGGATAGCAGCAGTGTAAACCACCAGGTCGATACCGGAGGTGATATTGTCTGCGCTCTGGCCATATATGACTTTTATGCCCTTGGCAGCAAGAGTTTTTGTGAGGTCTGATTCCTTTGAATCGGAGCCGGAAATGGTAAAGCCCTCCTCATGCAGAATCTCTGCGAGACCGCTCATGCTGATACCGCCGATGCCTATGAAATGGATGTGTATTGGTTTGCTGAAATCTATTTTATACATTAATTTTACCTGCCTGATTTATTATAATTTATATTGTAACTATTAAGAACTGCTGAGAACAAAAAGCCGATGCGTCATGATTGCATGTAAGCAACAGATTTTCTTGTTCTGAATAGTTACTTTATATTAATTATACAACTAAATATAGTATTTGCAAAGGAAAAATAAGGTGAAAGCAGGCATGACTTTCAAATGATAAGAACCATAGCAGGTTAAACAGATATACGCTAAATGACACTTGTGCAAAATGTCGAAAATAAAGAAAAATATTATTTGATTTTGTGAAAAATGTTGAAGTGGTAATGCGGCTGTGGTATAATTTTTTTTATAAAAATAATTCATCCGGACCATATGAATTTGATGGTTTTAAAGTATATAGCAGTAACTGCAATTTATGCAGCAGCAACTATAATTATATGGAAACAATTGTGATTTATTATGGAAGCATTACAGATACGGTTATTACAGAAACAAGTGGTGGGAACCGGATGGGCACAACAAAAATTAGGACAGACGAGGAGTGATAACGTGATTAAGAAAGAAATGATAGCCATGCTTTTAGCAGGCGGTCAAGGCAGCAGACTTGGTGTTCTGACAGCGAACGTAGCAAAACCGGCAGTTTCGTTTGGTGGAAAGTACAGAATCATAGATTTTCCGCTTAGCAACTGCATCAATTCAGGCATTGATACAGTGGGTGTACTTACACAGTATCAGCCACTCAGACTTAACAGCCACATCGGAATAGGTATTCCGTGGGACCTCGACAGGAATAATGGAGGAGTGGCAATACTGCCTCCTTATGAGAAGAGCGGCAACAGCGAGTGGTACACAGGTACAGCCAATGCAATCTACCAGAATATGAGGTATATAGACAGTTACAACCCGGACTATGTGTTGATACTGTCAGGAGACCATATTTACAAGATGGACTATGAGGTGATGCTTGATTTCCACAAGGAAAACAATGCAGATGTGACCATAGCAACCATGCCGGTGCCTATCGAGGAGGCCAGCCGATTTGGTATCGTCATAGCCGATGATGATAAGCACATCAATGCATTTGAGGAAAAGCCGGTTCATCCGCGCAGCAATCTCGCATCAATGGGCATTTACATATTCTCATGGCCGGTGCTAAAGGAAGCATTACTTGCACTAAAGGATCAGGAAAACTGTGATTTTGGCAAGCATGTCATACCATACTGCTTTGAAAACGACAGACGTATGTTTGCATACGAGTTCAACGGATACTGGAAGGACGTAGGTACACTGGGCTCATACTGGGAGGCCAATATGGAGCTTGTGGACCTCATTCCGGAGTTCAATCTGTACGAGGAGTATTGGAAGATTTACACAAAGAATGATGCAATCGAGCCACTTTATATAGCCAAAGGAGGTCATGTGGAGCGAAGCATCATGGGTGAGGGCTGTGAATGCTATGGTCATGTGGAGCATTCTGTTATAGGTGCAGGCGTCAAGATTGGAAGAGGCGCAGTAATACGTGATTCCATCATCATGTGTGACACGGAGATAGGCTCCAATGTCACGATAGACAAGTCCATCATTGCCGAAAATTGCAAGGTGGGCGATAATGTGACACTTGGCTTCGGACAGGAGAAGCCGAACGTATTAAATGAGAGCATATACTCATTTGGGCTTGTCACTATAGGAGAAGATTCTGTGATACCGGACGGGGTAAAGATAGGCAAAAATACAGCAATCTCCGGTGTTACATACGAAGAGGATTACAAAGACGGTGTGCTTGAGGGCGGAGAAGTTATTATCAAGGCAGGTGACGGAAAATGAAGGCAATAGGAATAATTTTGGCCGGCGGCAACAATAATAGGATGAAGGAACTGACAGCAAAAAGAGCAGTACCGGCCCTGCCGGTAGCAGGCAGCTTCAGAAGCATAGATTTTGCGCTCAGCAGCATGTCAAACTCACATATACAGACTGTCGCAGTACTGACCCAGTACAATGCACGCTCACTGAATGAGCATTTAAGCTCAGCAAAATGGTGGAATTTTGGCAGAAAGCAGGGAGGCTTATTCCTCTTTACACCTACAGTCACAGCGGACAACAGTGACTGGTACAGGGGCACGGCAGATGCGATGTATCAGAACATTGATTTTCTCAAGAGACGCCATGAGCCATATGTCATCATCAGCAGCGGTGACTGTGTATACAAGCTGGATTTCAACAGAGTGCTTGATTTTCACATCGAGAAAAAATCAGACATCACAGTGGTATGCAAGGACATGATGTACAACGACGATGTCAGCCGTTTTGGTGTGGTACGCATGGATGATGAGTCAAGAATCACAGAGTTTGATGAAAAGCCAATCGAGGCCTCATCCAACACCATTTCCACAGGTATCTATGTCATCAGAAGACGACAGCTCATAGAGCTTTTGGAGGCAGCAGCCGAGGAAAACAGATTTGATTTCGTAAATGATATCCTCGTGCGCTACAAAAATGTAAAGAAAATATATGGCTACAAGATAAATTCATACTGGAACAATATCGCCGATATTGATGCATACTTCAAGACCAATATGGATTTCTTAAGACCTGACATCAGAAGCTATTTCTTCAGGGAGGAGCCGACCATCTGCTCAAAGGTGGACGACCTGCCACCGGCCAAGTTTAATCCGGGCTCAGACATTTCAAACAGCCTTGTATCAAGTGGCTGTATCATAAAC
>ERZ1034678.1674-NODE-1674-length-10778-cov-54.983587_pt1 | contig 10778 bp, 5 predicted proteins | sample MGYA00520640_ERZ1034678 | MGnify/ENA primary metagenome ERZ1034678 (study PRJEB33766, sample SAMN09781767) | gut metagenome | biome: gut microbiome | host: Homo sapiens | place: Madagascar | study: EMG produced TPA metagenomics assembly of the PRJNA485056 data...
TAGAGCCATCAGAAGGCTTGTTCTCCTGATACCACATTTCCTTTTCTCCGTTTGTGAAATAAACAGGCGATTCCTTTCTGATTTGTAGAATGGTCTCATATTTGGTCTTGTCCAGATTCTCGTATTCCTTACGTGCCGGCACGTATTGTGACAGTAGCGGATGACGGTCGTCTTCTCCAGGATAGCCTTCGTATGGGAAACCACCTATTACTTCCACCTTGTCTCTGACAACAAAGCCTTTGTAGTCGGTATAGATACCTGCACCTACCCAAACCACAACCCGGTCTTTCTTGTCTTCGATATTCTTATTCAATTCAGCTGCTCTTTCCACAGCATATTGTAGACCGCTGATGTATCGTTCGTCTCTGTTGTTGGTGATTTTATTATATGATCCCCAGCCAGAGAGATACTGCTTGTCCTGATTTCCTGAGTTAGTCCAGAAATTACCATAAGAATCTGTATTGGAACGATACTTGCCGTTAGCCAGACTATACTCCTCGTTTTCGATGGTTGTATTGAGCAAGCTTCCATTGTCTGTTACATAGAAGTCATTGCCCGTTCTACCCTTTGTGTTATCACACATGGCGTTGCCGATGATAGCCTTGTCCCATGTGCTTCCGTCATATTCGGTATCTGATTCATTCAGAAGATTAAAGTCTGGGTTGCCGTCTTTGTCGTCATTGTTGGCATCGCTGATGATTTCATATTTCTGGTTGTACGAACGCACGTAGATAATCTTTCCTGCTTTTGGCAGGAGAGCTTCGTATGCCCCTAGGTCAGGAACACCACCTAGATTGCGGTCTTCGCCGGTGATGTCCTTGGCTGTTGTGGTTGCATTGTTTTCTTGGGCGCTGTTGATGATGCGGCCAGCCTCTGCAGAACTGGTCAGCGGGCGGAAGGATGAATAGCCTCCGTAATAAACGTTGCCGCTCATCTTGGCACCCACTTCATTGGTTGGGTTGCTGAAGTTCAGGGCTCCGTCTTTTCCCAGAGTGTTGATATCCATGCTGTTCTTGCATTCCGAACCATTCCATGTGCCGTTGATGTTCAGTTTGTTTCCTACAGCATACGAGGTTCTCTTCACAAGGTCGTAATCTGGTGCTACTCCCTCATTGTTGATGATGCTTACATGGTTGAGTGTAAGAGAGTTGTTGCTGCCTTGGCTTTTGTTCAGATAGATGATGGAAGGCAGCCCCGAAGAACTTGGATTAAGCGGATCCTTGCTCGTATTGTTATTGATGACGCAGTTTTCCAGTTCCAATTTCACATTCACGGCATCCGGCATGGTAGCGATAGCACCGCCATCTGTCGCTGTATTGTTCTCAAAGATACAATTCTTCAGTTTCACGGTGGTTGCTTGGCTGCTCTGGTCCATGCTGCCTATCAGCACGCCGCCACCATAAGGCATGTAGGCAGTACCGGCAGCGTATGCATGGGTAAAGGCATAGCCGTCGATGGTGATGTTGGCACCTGCTTCGATGCGGACCAGATGGTAGAGACCCTCGTTGAGTTCTGAACCGTTCAGGTTTCCGTTCAGCTCGGTGCGGTATTTGATAGGGTCGCGGTCTTCATCTTTCGGATTCGGGTTCTTTGAATACTCCGGATAACCGCCATATACGGTTACAGGAAGTACGCAAGGTTGAATGTTAAAGGTGCATGACCTTGCATCTGTTTCCTCGAACGTGTAGGCAATCTTCGGTTCGAAGATACCCTCACGACCGCAGATTTCAAACTCGTAGCCGCTGTTTTTGCTGATAGTGAATTCTTCTGCTGTTGTATTGCCCGCAGTAACCACCTTTACCTTGTCTCCATCCTTGATATCGGCAAGATAACCGAGAATTTCATCTACAGATGATGAGGTATAGCTCTTTTCCCACGACTCTCCTGTTCCGTCCACCAGTTCTCGTGAACGGTCAAAGTAGATGCGCAGGCGTTTTTTGGTATCATTCTTTTCAAATACAAGATCTTGGTTGTCAGCCATATAGGCTCCTGCTGACGGAACCGAACTGATAGCCTTTCCGCTCAGGTCTATTTTTGGCTGATACAGGTAGGAAGATGGCAGGAGAGCATAGCTGATGCCCACGTTGCGCAGTCGGCTACCTTTCAATGTTTCCCAGTAATAGTTCACCGTCTTCATGTCTGTAAGAACGCCACGTTTCTCGTTGAAGGCTTCCACCGTGTTGTAAGGTGCTTCATTGCCCATCACGAATCCCTTGCCTGAGTAATACGTGTTGATGGAGATGGTTCCGCTCTGATAGGTGCTGGTCCATTTGGCTGCATTTACATCCGAGATGGCGTTGTTGTAAAACTGTACGGTCTCTTCTGATGGGTTGGCTGCATAAATCTGTGCCATGGACGCAGAGTTGTTGGTGCCTGATTTGTGCCGGAGCAGCGAGTTGTTCCAGATGACGTTGTTGGCAAGAAGACCCTTTTTCTTGATATACACACCACCCGTATTGGATGACAGCTCGTCAGCAGGATCTGAGGTGTTGTTGGTATAGTTGTTGACGATGGTGTTGTTAATCACCAGTCCGTGACCATCCAGATACACGGCACCATTTCGGGTACTGGTATTGTTACTGATTACCGAGGTGGCAAGAATCTGATAATAGGCTTTCTCTGAGTTATTAGCGTCACCATTCAGATATACACCCGCTCCCTGATAGGCAGAGCAGTTGGTTACCATGCTTCGGGTGATGAAGCCGGCTTCGTCTATATAGATACCTCCGCCCTGATAAGCCGAGCAGTTGTATACCAGGTTACCTTCCGTCTGTCCGTTCTTGCAGTAGATGCCGCCGCCACGTGGCTTGATGGTTCCGCTTTCTTTCATGCCCGGGTTGCAGAATCTCACGGTACAGTAACGCATTCGGGCTGATGGGTCGTTGATATAAACGCCAGCACCACAGCCTGGGGCGTATTGGGTAGCAGCGCTCGTTCCGTTATATGTACCTCCCTCAATGGTGAAGCCTTCCAGATATACTTCGTCCGTAAAGGCTTCTTTTTCTTCTGGCAGAGGAGCAAACCATACCACATGATAGGACTCGCTGTTCTGTATGTTCCAGGCTTCATCACTATTGTTCCAGATGGCATCATTGCTTCCCGTGAATCCCGAACCTCTGATGATGGATTCCTGTTTCCAGCCCCATGGCTTTAAATCCTTGGATTCCTCGATGCGCTCGGAACGTCTTTTTTCGGTTCCCTTAAATGCACCATAAACGCTGATGCCATTCTTCATCAGTAGGGATACCGGGGAAGAGGCATCTTTGGCAAGGATGCGGTCTTTTACTACATAGGTTCCGGCTGCTACCCAGACTTCGCCTTTCTCGCCTGGTGCATTTTCTGCCAAATTGTTGATGGCCCACTGGATATCGTCCGTGGCATCATCCCATGATGTTCCGTCGCCCTTTCCCTCTTTCTCTGGCTTCACGTATCTGATGCGTCCTGCCTGCATACGGGCATACTCGTAGGCGCCGATGTCGATGGTGCTTGTCTGATAGCGTGTTCTGCCCATGATGTCGGTAGAAGTTGTTTCCAGGTTTGCATTAACTACGAGGTTGGTGTAGTATTCCAGTTTTCCCTTGTTCAGAAGGGCAGAGGTTTCCTCGAATGTGAAGGCGGTGCTGTATAATTGCTTCAGGTTACTGCTGAACGAGAAGTCGTAACCCTGGGTCACGGCACTCTGCTTGAACCAAGGGGCTGGCTCAATGCCGTGGTTCTCGTTGCTGATCCTTACGTTCCCGTTGGCGTCGGTATTGGTATCGGGATTGGTAACTTTTACTTCAGGAAAAGCACAGGAATAGAAGGCAGGACGGCTGTCTTGCTTGCTGAGTGCAGTGGAATGCCAGAGCACGGTGTTGTAAACCGCTCCGCCGCCATTGCTGTTTGAAGCCCCGTCTGTGGTCAGGTCTGCGGCTGATACGGTGTTGGCAATAACAGAACAGTTGACGATTTTCGATGTGCTCGAAAGTCGGATGCCGCCGTTTGTATTGTTATTGATGTTGCAGTTGTAGACGGTGGCTGTTCCGTCTATCCACATACCGCCACCTTCGTTTTCGCTGGTGCCTCGCTTGCCTGCCACATTATTAAATAAGCTGCAGTAGCTGATGGCTGACTGCTGGTTGGTACAGGAATTATCTACATAGATGGCACCGCCGCGCATGCCGTAGTTGTTCGCAAAGTTACATTGCGAAATACGGAAGTAACGGCTGCCGGCATTGTTGTCGTTGCTGTTGTTTATCACGTAGATGCCGCCGCCTCTGCCATTTGCAGAAGTGTTCTCTCCACTGGCATTACCTGCTGCGATGAGGAAACCGGAAACAATGGTTGGCTTGTTGCCGTCGTTGGTGTTGTCCTGTGTTACGCCCATCTGGAGGGTCAGTACATGAATGGCATTGTCGGTGCGGGTGGTGTTCTCTGGATAGATAATCAGCTGCTGGCTCGCCTTGTCGTTGGTGTTGATATCGCCCACCAGAGCCGTCTGATACTTCATCTGATATTTATGTCTGCCCGTAGGGAGATCGTTCTTGATGGTTTCGTCTCCTGCAAAACCTCCATACATGGCAACGCCCGAAGGGAGAACGAATCCTTCCTTCGGTGCTTTGTAGATGTGACCGGTAATATCCTCATAGCCTTTCACCCAGATTTCGTCGCCTGCCTTGGCTCGGCTCAGCGCCTCTGTCAGGGTGATAGCCTGAGCCCATGATAAGCCGTTACCGCCGTCTTTTGCCTCAGCCGTTACATGATAGGTCTTGCTGTCCTGTGCGAACAGGGGGTTGACACAGCTCAGAAAGATGAGGGCTGCTATGATTTTCCTGTATGTCGTATGTTGTATTCTCATGCTGAAAAGAGTTTTATATGTCGAATTTGCTGATTGTGATATTTGGCTCCTCACCGAGTTTGCTGCCCGATATTCTTGCATTGATCTTGTACCAGCGGGCTGGGATAAAGCCATCTTTCAAATTGCTCATGTCAAATGTCACGTAGTATATCTTGTTTCTTGTTGTTCCTTCTTTCTCTGTGTCAAGCTGGAAGGTGATGCGAGGAGGATTGGTTCCGTCTGGGAAGGTATAATGATATACCCGTCCGTTGCGCTTGCTGATTTCCGAGGTGTTCAAGAAGGAGGTCTGGCCACTTACCGAAGCCATAGGAGATACAATTTTATGGTAAAGGGTAGGGAAGAGTCTGCCATATCCTGAACCGGAAACGGTTCTTTCTTGACCTGCCGGTTCTCCGTGATAAGTAAAACCTTGTACTTTCACATTTATGAATTTTTGCTTACCATCTTCGCCTTTCTCGTAGGCTCCCTTGGCATCCCATTGGATGTCAATCTTGGCAGCCAGTCTGCCCAGTACCATGCGCCAGTATTGTTTGGTGTTGATATTGGCATTGATGTTCTGTTCTACTTTTATATCTCTGTCATTGGTGAGAATTTGCGTCTCTGGGTCCAGCTTGAGCGCATAACCTGTGGCTACGCTGATAAACTTGGCTACGTCTATGGCTCCGTTTTTATGGGCATAGTCGTTGGTAATCTGTAAGTTATAGATATCTGAGTTATGGTCTTTCCCGTTATGTTCTATTTGGTTTAACATCTCCTCCAGATTCAGTCCTTCTCCGTTACTGTAGGTAACCCCATAAACGCAACAGGTGCCTAACGGCAGATACATCGTATAGGTGCGAAAGCCGTTGGCTTCAGGTCCTGATAGGGTTGAGGTGGCATGGGTGACGAGGGCTTTTCTGTCGAATTCTTCCTTGGTATAGGTATCGTAATATACCATTTTCTGGGGGGCTGCATCGTGTATTTCGTCGCCTTGCGTCTTTTCCTTATAGGCAACGATGATGGTGAGCCGGTCCCAGTCCGCCATGTCGTTGGTGTCTTCTCCCGGATCTCCGATGCGTGTTTCCGTCTTATCGGCAGGCACAGATAGGGTGAGCGAGATGGGTGCCAACGTATCCATTGGTCTTACCTCGTTCTTTTCGCTTTCGCTGCATCCTGCCAGCATGATAAGCGATAGTATCGCAAATATGTATTTCGTAATATGATTCATGTATCAAATCTTTATAGCCGTTGAATTCTTCACTCTTCGTTCTTCACTCTTCACTTAAATGTCAATGTCGTGGCTTCCTCCTGGCTTCCAGTCGAGTTTCACGCTTACTCCTACGGATGCATTGGTAACAACCAGCGAACCATCGGCTTTGAGTTTTGCCTTAATCAGTTTCAGCCTTCCGGCTTTCAGCGGTTCGTTCAGTGTGAGAATGGTTTCTGTATATTTGCCGTTTACCTTGGCGATGATGTGGTAGCGCCACTCTGCCTTGCTGGATGGGAAACTTACGGCATAGAGCGCATCGTGAGTCTGGGCTGAGGCTGTTGAAGCTTCGTTGATTCGCTTGGCTCTCACGATGGTGTTTCGGGATGTTGAGAAAATGCTGTCGTTTACGAGAAAGTGGGTTGCCATTCCTTCTACGAATCCCCAAAGCTCGGCAGGTTTCACTTCTTGCTGGTTGATGACTACCGCTGCGGCACAGTTTGCCATATAGAGGGTGGTCTGCAGGTCGTGTTCGAAATCGGCCTCGTTGATGGTGAGTCGGGAAGTGAACAGACCGATATTGTGACTGTCGATGGTATCCTTCTGCTCCTGTTCCAGGGAGAGAGCCTTGCAGGCATTTGCACCGGTAATCTTCACGTTCTTTGCATTTCCGGTGTTGGCGAGCGAAAGGTTCTGGTAGTCGTTTCGCGGCAGATAGATGGTGTAGGATACCGAATTGGCATTCATGATGTTAGCTTCGTGACGGTAGAGATCATTTCTGATAAAGAAAGACAAATCGTTGTCTAGGGCATGGTCGGTGAAGACTGTGCCTAGTTCCTGTTTCAGCCGGTTGGCGATGTGTCGCTCCTCTGTGGTATTGAGGTCTATGTCGATGAGGGTATGAATCTGTGTGTTGAGCATCAGATTATACTTAATCTTATAGTCTTTGCCACACTTGCTCATGTCTTCATCGATGCATGAAGACAAACCGAAAGCGATGCTCAAAGTCATCAGAGTTATCAGAAATATTCTATATGATTTTTTCTTTCTCATTTTCCGTCCTCTATTAGGATTATAAACAGCGAAATCTACCCTACTGAACTTTCGTAATTTGCGAAAGCTCAGTAAGGTTGAATGATTAAATTTCTACATCGAATGTGATGCCTGTCTTCCAAGAAAGATCTACTGCGAGACCTACGTTGATCTTAGAACTGCGCATATCAGGAATATGGTTGTAAGCCTTCTTCAAATTTTTAATTGTGAAGTTGGCGATGGTCGTATGATCTTTAACGAAAACATGGTCTAAAGTTTCACCAGTAGGCTGAGTGATGCCGCTTGTGGCTTTAGGATCCAATTCTCCTACCATATAGAACTTGCTGCCCTTTGGTATTAAACCATCAGCACCAAAGAAATCACTTGCGTTGTTTTCTAACTCAATTGTGATATATACCTTATTTTGTGATGTAGCGGAATTATCCTTGTTGTCCAGAACCAAAGTATAGTTTGGCTCTGCAGTTCCTGTTACAGCTGCTGTCAAATTTGTGCCTTTATTCATATCACAATCATAAATAGTGTATTTGAATTCATTTGTTGTAACTGTATTTGCTGCTTCAAAATTCCAGCCAACCTGCTTTGGCTGACCACCAATTAAAATACCTGTAATAGGGAAACTGGTATCATCTACGGTAATGCTGTTATCTGATTCATATTGCCCTTTGTCTTTAGCATTGTCTATCAATGTATTACTTGCGCATTTTACAGTAGATTTGAGACTTGCAACTCCATATAGCACAGGCTTCTGTAAAGCAACAAAACGGGTACTGCTTTTTACTGCATTTCCATAACTAGACCAATCTGCAGTATTGCCAATCCACTTGTCATAATCAGGTAAGTCATTGAGTGCTGTGATTTCATTGTCCGATACCTTAACAGGAGAACTTACATAATATGCCAATTCAGAAGGATATGTGATGGTGGTATAATTGATGAGATTACCTGTACTTACTGTGCTGTTAACATTGACATATTCGAATGCTTTGGTTATGTCATTCCATTTAACCTTCGCTACACCATCTGGTAAGAGCAAGTTTCTTGGAAAATCTTTAGCAGGAGAGTTAGCCAAGTCAGAAAGTGCTTGTGTACAATTAGCGACAATTGCTTTAGCCATTAACTTGTCTTCTTCAACACCGGTACTACCATTAATTACTTTCTTTAAGTTCTCTATAAGGAGCTGGACTGATTTTGCAGAACCTGAAGTCAAAGCTATAAACTTATTGTATCTTTCTTTCAGAGCCAAACGCTCATTTGCTGTTCCTAAATCTGAATTATCTATTTCTGACCAATTTATAGTAGTTGTAGTCCCTGGTTTAGTCACATTTGTTTTTGCAACAAGGTTCAAAGCATTTAGAATATCAGCTCCTTCTGTGCTGAAATCCTTATCTTTATTTACCTCGGTTAATGCAAAGTTGAGAGCAGATAATTCTGTAGCATCTGTAGTTGTTGTACTAGCATATGGATTGCTTAAATAACCAGCCTGAAAGTTGTTTTTTGACTTCTTGTCAGCTCTTGCATACAAAAGTAAATTCGTAGTACCTACAGGAATAGCGATGTCACGGTATACGTTTCTCCATTCATCTTTGCTAGATGCATCTGCAGCATCACCAATAGGGATAGCCTTCACTGATGTTGCAAAGCCGGTATTACCAGGTTCACCTTTAAATGCATACATCTGTGTATTTACCATGCCTAAAAAGTTCGCGCTGTTATTACCTGTATTTTGGGTATTAACATCGGTCATACGTGTGGAAGCGCTTCCGTTATCCCCCTTGTAAGGGATATTAATGTAGAACTGGGTCTTTACAACCTGTCCTGTCACACCTGAGCCACCTGTTGGCTCGATTGAATCTGAAGAGCAGGAAGTCATTCCTGCTGCACTTGCAAGAAGCATCGCACTTGCAAAGCTAAAAAATCTGAACTTCTTCATAGTCTAGTTATATTTTATTTGTTCTTAAATGATTTTGTTCTATTTCTCTGTCTGCCCGATGTTGTAAACCAGCGAGACTGCAACCTTGGTCGGCATTACAAAAGTTTTCGTCTTCTTCTCAATAGCGGTGGCGCATCTGCCATAACAGTTGTATTGGGTATAGCGTGTGATTCCCACTCCCAAACCTATAGCCGCCTCCAGATTCCAACGGTTTTCCTTGTCGAGCGCCCAGTCGTAACCATATACTACGCCTAGGGCTCCCAAGTCGCCTTGGAACCTATGCTTCTTGAGTTTCGGGAAAAGCCCCAATGGGAGGTGTACACCACCCGCATTGTAATGTGAGTAGAGTAAATTGGCTCCAAAGAAGTGCCCCAGGAACGGGCTGTCGAGCCAATATCGCATCTCTGTTTGTACGGCAATGTGCTTCAGTTTCTTGTTCTTGCGAAAAGTAAATGGGTTCCAACCTGTGGATAGATCCAGCGACCAGTGGTCTGATAACCTCTTTTCCACTCCGATGTTTGGTGTTGTGGTAGCCCAATATGCTAAGTTCGTTTTCAAGCACCAGTCTTGTGCTGATGCAGATGTAATGAATAGTGCTGAAACAAGAAGGAGCAATATGCGCTTTCTTTTGTCTGTCTTCATTCGCTTTTGTGTTGTTTTGTTGATAGAAAAGTGTCTATTTTGTTGTTTACTATTTCTATTTTTTGTTATTAATCTAATTATACTTTCTGCCACAAATATAGCGAAAAATGAGCAAAAGGACTTTCAAAATCAGAAAAAACTGCCTTTATTTAGGGTTTGTTAACTATAAATTTATAAATCCACCCATTTTTGCCCCCCCCCATTTTTGGTTATTTTTACATTTTTGCCATTGCTATCTTAATCTCTTCTTTCGAAATAATCCCCCTTAATATTTCCTGTTATTTTACTTTTCCCCTTACCCGATTCTATATCCGGTCCCGGACCTTCTAGCTTCGCCGTACCGGTGAAACTCTTAATTTCCCGATATGCTTTTTTACTTGTTTCATCTTCTCTTTCTTCTACCAGTCTCATACGCTATTCGTTTTATTTCGAATGCAAAGATACGTCTTTTCCGTTTTCTACCTATGCGATTTGTGCGATTTGCGTGGATTCGGGAAATAAAGTGCGAAAAATATCATGGAATCATTCAGAAGAATATCTCCGAAGGATAAGAAAATATCTCCGAAAGATAGCACAATATCTCCGAAGGATAAGAAATTATCTCCGAAAGATAGCAGAATTTCTCCGAAGGATAAACCAAGAAGACAAATGTAGGTAATCCGATGACGAAGATATGGAAACTGGGTTGTGGCAACGAGGTGAAGGGTGAAGGGTATATTTTAAATCTTATATTATATTCTTTTTTTAGGGTTTTTCCGATTTTTGACCCTAGGGTACCCTTTCATTTTTCCCTTGCCGCGCGTATATATAAAAAAGAGTTTTCAAACCTTCACCCTTCACCTTTTTATTTAACGTTTTATGTGTCAAATAGTTACGGGTGAAGGGTGGTGAAGGGTGTTTTTCGCTTTTTAGAAACATATTTTAAGAATTCAACCCGTTTTTACATATTTTAAGTGTTTGTTTTCGATTCCGAAATGGGTATCTTTTTTTAGAGAGTCCTCTTTTTTTTATGATTTCTTTCTGCAGAAACTCCTAGAATCCCAGTCTAATCGGTATCCCTGATGTATAATCCGTTAAAATATTATCAGCGAAATAAAGTTAATGGCTATGGATAAGCGTAAACTTCTAAA
>ERZ1034678.1678-NODE-1678-length-10757-cov-6.396375_pt1 | contig 10757 bp, 8 predicted proteins | sample MGYA00520640_ERZ1034678 | MGnify/ENA primary metagenome ERZ1034678 (study PRJEB33766, sample SAMN09781767) | gut metagenome | biome: gut microbiome | host: Homo sapiens | place: Madagascar | study: EMG produced TPA metagenomics assembly of the PRJNA485056 data...
GCGTTGCCACCCCGCCCCACGACGCGCCCCAACTGCCGCCACGGCATCCACTACATCAAGATGTTCCCCATAACCAGGCCTACCAGCGCCGCTTCAGGACCGAGGGCTCGGCCTACTACGAGACGCTCCAACGCATCATCGACGGCAGCACCAAGCGCATTGTCTCAGAGTGCCAGGCATACCTCGACCGCTACGAGCAGGAGGGAAGGCCTCGCTTTGCCGTCGACATCGACCGCATCGTGGTGCTGCTGGAGGGCGAGAAGTAGGGCACCTCGGCTCAGTCTCGAGCCATACAGAGTCGCTCCGCATTTTTGAACGCCGTGTGTGCGTCCCAAATACTTGAGAAACAAGCTGTGAAGTGCGGCGGCGCGCCCGTGCCCGTGCATAGCCGTCACCATTAGCGTCTACGCGGCGTCGGCTTCAAGTGGAACTGGCCCCACTGCTGTATATGGTTTGCCTTGCTGCACATGGCGATCAATGCCCACGATGCTTCTGCTTGCGCTTCAGCTTTCGCTGCTCGAAGCGCGCCTCCGCCTCATCCGCGCGACGCTGGCTTCTTGCTTGAGCCGACTCCCGCTTCATCGCTTCCCGCTGTGCTGCGAGCGCCTGTTGCGCCCTGGTGCCCATCGCCGGCTGCTTAAGGGCCTTCGACGCCTCGCGGGCGCGGCGCTTGGGGTTCCTCGCGGGCTTGCTCGCCTCGGCGGGATCGTCACCGAAGAACGCGAGCTCCGCCCATTTGCTTGTAACGAATCGCAGGATTTCCTCATCGGACGGTTCCGCGCCGAAGACGATGCGGGCGGCGCCGTATCTGCCGTCCTCGACATGCTCCGCCAGCCCGACCCAGAATTGGCCGTCGTGATATACGGTCAGGGTGGATGACACGCTGATCTGCATGGTTGGTTCCTCCTTTATGTAGATGACCATGCAGAGAAGGGACAACCAAGGAGGCAGGTTACTGATGCGGACTCCCGCACGCCCACGACTGCCCGACGGGGACTGTGTTTTCATCTCTGGTGCCCGCATTGTAGCACGCGCGGATTTACGATGTTGATCGCCGGCGCCTAGGCGGAGATGAAGGCGGTTCGATCTAGGTCAAGCCGGTCGCTCGTTCATGAAGCGGCCGATTCCCTGAAAATAAAAGGCGCCCACGAGGACACCTACAGGCTATCTTCGAACTACTTGGTTGGGGCAGACGGAGGAAAAAAATAGGGCAGAATCGCTCTCACGATCCCGCCCCGCAAACCCGAGGGTTTCTAACTGGCTCCATTATTCCGGGCTTCTCAGTTCTGTCATTGACCCAGGTATCATCCGTCTCCTATAGCGAGTGAATATAAAAATAGGGCAGAGTCGCTTGCGCAAGTCCGCCCCTAAAACCGTGAAGGTTTTGCTATCTGCAGGCTATTCTACCAACCCGAGCGATTCTGTCAACCTGCGAAGGAACTCGAGCGCGGAGCGAGCTGCGGCGTCGGGCCCCTTGTCGGGCAGCGCCTCGGTTTCGCCGTCGGCCCTGGCGAACATCTCGGCGAGCTCGGATGCGGCGCGCGAGCGCGAGGAGCCCTCGGGTACCAAGCCGGAGTGCGCCACGAGCACGGTCGCGACCTCCTGCATGGCCGTATTCCCCATCCACTTCCTCCTGGTCGCCTTGGGAATTCCCACGGCGGCGACCCTTCGGGAGACGCCGCTGGACGCCGAGCCCCGGGCGGCGCCCCTCTCGGCGAAGCAGTTGATCAGGCACGAGCCGTGCGCGGCGCAGTTGCGGACGGACTTCACGCGCTTGAGGTCGTAGTGGGAGGCCTCGAGGCGCCTGTCGCCCCATCGCCTGGCGCAGAAGCGCACGAAGTCGATGAGGGTGCCGAACGAGGTGAGCTCAAGGAAGGCCCAGGCAGGCATGTCGCCGGAGTACTTCGCGTAGAGGCTCGAGCTGTAGGGGCTGCGGCCGCTCATCTTGAGCTCGCGCAGGCGGTACTCCCTGTTTGCAGTGGTAAGCGATGCCATGTAGTCGGCCACGATGGCGTAGCCGTCCTCTCCACGGTCCTCCATCTCGCGAAGCAGTGTCACCTTCTGGAAGTGCTCGATGTCGAGCGTCATGCCGAGCAGGGCGTGGCGTAGCTCCTGGTCGAGCGCCGCGAGCAGGCGTAGCTGGCCGAAGTCGAGGTCTACGTAGCGGCCGTCGCGCGGGCCTCCCTCGTATTTCGAGAAGAGTTTGCGATAGGATGCGAGCTTGAAGAAGTTGCACTTGTCGCGCAGGTAGTCCTTGGCCTCTTCCTCGGAACACAGCTCGAAGGCTACGCCCTTCTGCTTGAGGTGCTCTATCTGCTGCTCGATCGTGAGGATCGGCTTCCTATCGTGGGGTTCGGCCATGCTCGTTCTCCTGTCATAAAAAGTATTGCCTATTTTACCAGCATGTTCTCGACATTCGGTGAAGGCCTCATCGTCGACTCATGGGCAAGCCGCCTGATACGACTCCCTTTCCCTGCCAGCAGCGCAGTCGCCTGACCTGCGGCTTTGGAATCGCGTTGGAAGCCGCCCTCGACCAATCATTTGCAGTTGTTGCGAGTGGCTTGTGCGTGATGCTGCGGTTGAGTTCCAGAAACGGGCGATTCCGCCCAATCGGGCATCCGAATCACGGCCGGAAGCTCCTTTGGGACAAAAACAAAAACTCAAAGCCCTGAGTTTGAAAAAAGTTTTTGAAGTTGTCCCAGCTTTTGTCCCCGAAGCCGACGAGACGCGACATCGCGTCATTCGGCGGCACGCGTTCCGTGTCGATGCCGAAAACTGGGTGCAACTGGAATGACGGGACGACAGAACCAAAGCCACCAGCGAAATAGTAGGAATAACAGCCCTCGAACCCTTTGGTTCGAGGGCTTTCTTTTTGCATCTCTACCTGGGAAAACGACCCAATTATTCCCGTGTGTCCCTACTGGGCGGTACAACGGAGTACTCGGCGGTACGGGAATAATTAGGCCCTGCGGGAATAATTCACAATTCGGGTCCCCCGAAGGCCGATTTCGAGCGGATGAAACTGACTTGAAACTGCGAGGCGGATTCAAGCCCTCTTCAATTGCATTCGCCCAGGTCAACAAATGGGAATAAAGAAATGCGAAAATCGGTTTCCGCAGTTTCAGTGACCCCGAATGCCGCCGAATAACGCCGTGTATTCTGAGCGTATTGCTTGCATTGTTGCATTATTTTCCACAATGCAAGCATGGAATAAATCGAAGTCATACGAGCCACCAACGACATCGCCTCTTCCCAAAGGGGGCTCTTCACATCTGTGCAGGCGAAGGTGCTCGGCGTCGAGCGGTACGCGCTCTCGAGGCTGGAAGGGCTCGGCAACATAGAGAGGCTCGCGAAGGGCGTCTACCGCATGGGCGGCTCGCCGAGCACGCGGGAGGAGGACGTCCTCGCGGCCTGACTGTCGATCGACCCGGGGAGGCGCCCCGTCGCCATGGGGGCGACGGCTGCATGGCTCTACGGCATCGGCGAGGTCAGCCCCTCGCCCTACGAGTTCTGCACGCCCGAGAGAAAGCAGACTAAGCGCCCGAACCTGATTCATCAGGAAGCGCCGCCTCGACCCGAAGGACGTGGCGATCGTCTCGGACATCCCGGCGACGAGGCCCTGGCTCACGGTGGTGGACCTGATAGACTCCGGGGAGGAACTGAGCCTGGTCGCGAACGTGCTCGCGGACGCGCTCGAAAGGGGCCTCGTCGAAGACGAGGGCGCGCTGAGGGAGAAAATCGACGCCGGGGGGCAAAAGCCGGGATGCCGGCGGGGGCCAGCCTGTACGATTCGTTAGCTAGGAGGCGGGAAGAATGACGTACGAGAACGGCGGTCAGCTCGACAGGGCCCTGAAGAGGGCCGTTCGCGACAGGGGCGGTGACCCCGGGGACGGCTGTCGTCGGGCTTTGCGCGACCGGTTCCTGCGCAGGGTGTTCAGCAACCCCGACGGCCGGTTTATCCTCAAGGGCGGAAGCGGGCTGCTCGCGCGCATCCCCGACGGCCGCGTCACGCGCGACATCGACTTCGCGACGGCATCTGTGTTTGATAGCGTTCAATTTACGGGTTGGGGCTGCGGTGGAAATCCTGGACCAAAAGAGGACCAGGATTTCCACCGCAGCCCCAACCCGAAAATCAGGCTTGACTAAACACAGACGGTCTGCTGCGCGAGTACTTCCCGAAGGGGACCGGCTTCTCTGCGGTCTCGGACGAGGAGGTCGAGCGGGTGTACGATGCCATCAACCGCAGGCCCCACAAGCGCCTGGGGTTCAGGACGCCCTACGAGGTCCACTACTCAGGGGTGTTGCAGTTGCTCTGAGAATTCAAGCTCGAAAAGGCGCAAGCAAAGGTATCTTGACTACGCTCTAAAGCGTGGCGTGAAGTCCGGCATCGTTGACGCGCTGAGGCTTCAGGGAATTGCCGCGAGCGAGGTTGATGCAGTTTCTGTTGTGGTTGACGAGCATTCGACTTCGATCGACGGAAAGTACAACCTGGCAGAATCGGTTGATGAGGAGCTGCGCTGCGGCATGTTCAACCCAACGTGGCAGACCTCCTACCCTCCTGTATTTAGCGACTGGCTGCCCAAGATTCCAGTCTCCTATGTCGACTCCTCCAAGGTGGCTATGGTGAGGGCGGCTGACGTGACGGCGAACTGGGCATTTATGGCCGAGCGCGACAAAGAGACATATCCGCGAGCCTACGAGATGCTATCAAAGGCGACGGTCCTCGGGCTTCTGTAGCGTTGGACATGTAACTATCTGTCTTTTCAAAAGCCGTGAAGATCTTGGTGGATGATAAATTGCGATTTGTCCGCCTCGGCAGCGAAGTCGGCGAACTCCTGTTGGAGGGACAACGGGGGAATTGCAATGGGAATAGCGGCCAAGTCTGCTGCGCTGATATTTGCCTGATGGACACTTCCCTTCGCTATATTACGAAGGACTCGCTTTCCTTCCTTTGAATTCAGGTAACCAGATACATATTCGGCAGAGCTGTGGTCAGCGAACCTTACGCACACGATGTACCCAGCAATAATCATGGTCTCTGACTGATGAAAAACGCAAGTTTTCCCAACCTTGTCAATGCTGTTGGTTCGATTAAAAAGCATATCGCCATAGCGGACGGTAGCATTTTCGAGAGCTTGGCCCTTTAGGGTGATTCGCTTTGTATCGGTTAGGTCAAGGATGCCGTCGTCGGTGATATTGTTCATTCGGATGTAGACATAATCGCCATCGGCGCCGGCTTTTGCTGAAGTGCCGTAGTGCATTTCTATGCTGTAGTTGCCGATTGTTTCGATTGGCCATGATGCGTGTGTCTTGGTTCTAAACATCTCGACAAACCGTGATTTGACTTAACAGATATACCTTCTATGAGAGTCCCTTACGTTGTCCTGATCGACCATTGCGTACATCAACGTTGTATCAATCTTTTGATGGCCAAGCAGCTTCTGCACCTGCTCGATGGGCATTCCTTTTCCAATTGCTTTGGTGGCCAGCGTTCTCCTGAACTTATGTGGGTGGACGTGTTTGACGCCTGCTTTTGTTCCCAAGGAGCGAAGGCGGAGCTCGACTCCGCTTACTTGCAGCCTAGAACTCGGCTTTGTGAGACTACAGAATAGCGCGGCGACGTTATCGCTGCGTTCTTGCAGGTAGTTGTTTAGGTGCAGCTTTGTAGTCGCATCAAAATAGACGACTCTCTCTTTGTTGCCCTTTCCGAGTACAATGCACTCTCGCCGATTTAGATCAACGTCTTCTCGATTGAGCGAGACGAGTTCGCCTATTCTCATCCCTGTTGAACTAAGAAGGTTGATGATTGCCAGATCCCTCTTGCAAGAACAGGCGTCTGTGAGGGCTATAAGTTCTTCATCAGAATATACGGACTTGACCGTTCTCTTTGAGCGAATCTTTTTAATGCGTCGTGCAGGGCTTTTGAGTATATGGTTCTCGTCTTCAAGCCAAGAGAAGAATGACGACAGGATGCGCCTGACGTTGTCGACGGTGATGCTCCCTGCGTTATTACCCATGGGATATTCGCTCAGGTATGTTCGTAAGTCATCTGAACTAATCCGGACAATTGGTTTTTTGATTGCTTCGAGCGCCCTTGTAAGTGTGGCCTTGTAGTACCTGATGGTCTTAGGCGAGCATCCCTCGATGGTTTTGGCTGCGAGGAATCGCTCCATGTACTTTGAGGCCTCGTCTTCGACATTGCTGAGCGCGTTCACTTCAAGTTCGATGCCCCTGAGTTCGCTCATAAGGACGCTCTCGAGATACGAAAGCACTTCGCCGCTAACGAGTGCCTGCATTTTTGTGAGAACCGCGTTTGCTATTTCGATCGTCGTGTGCATCAGTTCCTCCCATCCCGATATGGATGGGAGGAACGTATCACGCGAGGAATCGGTCTAGAAGGGCGTCGCGCTCTGCGGAAAGGGCGTCGACCTCTTGCTCGAGTGCAAATTGCGATTTGTCGACCTGAGCGACGAAAGAGGCGAACTCTTGCTGAAGCTCAAGGGGAGGCAAGGGAACCGTCATTCTCTTTAGAGCTTCTTTGGTAATTGCCTCCCTTGTTGCTCCAGCCGCTCTTGAGCCGTTTAGCAGGAGTCTCTGATACGAATCGCTGATCAGCACCGTGTTCAATAGCACCGGCAGCATCCGTTTTTGGTCGACTCTGACAATTGAGACATGCTGATTAACACGTCCACCAGCCAATTCATCTGGCAAAAGACATGAACGAGCAACCGAAGCGCCAGTAATATTCAGAAGCACGTCACCCTTCATCAGCGTGACGCCTTCTAGTTTTGCGGCTTGTTCATCATCAATACAAGCAAGGTCCTTCCACACGAAACGACCGTTGTGAACATTCATACTTCTGACCAGCGGAACACCTTCGGCCTTGTATGCCGTTTTGCCACCTCGTGGCGTTGCTCCGGAACCCAACTTGGTACAGAGGTCTTCAAGCCTAACGAAAGGCCATTTTTTACCATCGACCGGATCGCCAAATACCTCTACAAACCGTGATTTGACGCTCTCCTTGAGAGCGGCGATTTGCTGTCGTTTGCTATTGATTTCATCTGTTAAGCGATTGAAATCGTCGATGAGGGCTCTCTGCTCGGAGAGCGTCGGGACTGGGATGGGGTATTTGAGCAGCTCATCCTTGTCTCCGCGAGGCCTGCCGGTTCCCGTGAAGGTGGACATATCGTAGTCGAAGAAGTCCTTCTGCCACAGGAGCAGATGGAGAAACTCGGGCAATAGGCTGTCGGTATTTATGCTTCGGAATACCAAAACGTCCTTGGAGCACGCCCCATCGCGGTCTGCGAGCCAAATCTTCTGCAGATAGGGGCGAATATTGGAGACGAGCGTGTCTCCCTTCTTGTATGCGGTGCCAGCACTTGCCGGAAGCTCTCCACTATAGGTGGTTATGCCGCCACGGTCCTTGACCATGTTTTCCGTTGTTACGTAAGTGTCGGTGGTGATGGAACTCTGGGCCACGCTGTTGGTAACGTAGGATGTGATGTCTCTAAGCGTCTTGACTACGGTGCCCTGGGCGAACGAGCGGGGCTTGTAGAAAGAGCGGGGAATCGTAAGAGTCTCGTCGAACTTATCGGCATCAAAGTCAATGAAATCGGCGGTCTTGGCATAGTAGTAGTACTGGGCAAGGTCGCCGGGCTCAACCTGCTCGCCGGAGAACCATGCTCTGATGATGCCGCTTAGCGAGTTCGTGTCGTCCGATTCGTTGTCCGAATAGAGCACGCCCTCACCATCGATGGGCTGTATCCCCTCGTTGCCTTTGCGATTGCTCCATTTGTAGCCAAGGAAAGAGGCGATTTCCTTGGTCGTGTTAGGTGAGTTGATGATGAGCGTCTGTTCACCGCAGACGAGACCCCAAACGCGCAGGCGTTTGCGCTCTTCCTTGTGCGCATGGCGATAGAACAGCTCGTTCTCTGCTTTGAGCCGTGAGTTCTTGTCGGCCGCCTTCCAAGTCTTGCTCTTCCGAAGGGTCTTGAGCTCCTTCGATGATTCGAAAAGATGGCAATAAACGCTGAAGTGGCGAGTGTTTGCCCATTCGTTCCAGTTAGCCTCTCCTGCGAGAAAAGCCCGGTAAGTATCTCCGTCTACATTAATTGTGCCGAGATAAGCGTTGAAAGCGCTTTCGTCTCTCCAGCCAGTGAGCTTCCTGCGCTCAAAAACAGCGTCAACGAAATCAAGTGCGTTCGCATTGCGGGGCGGGATCTCGTCAAAGCGACGTAGGAACATAATTGCGACGTTTGTTCCTGTGGCCGCGAATGTGCCTGATCCAAACCTGGCGATGGAGACGATCTCGAAGGAGCTCAAAAGCACATCGCGTGCGGCCATGAAACTCGAGCTCGTGCTCTTGTCGAGGATCGAGGTGGGGAGGACGATGGCGGCGTAGCCTCCGGGCCGAACAAGCTGTGCCGCACGCTCGACAAAGAGGGTCTCGATTTCCGAGCCGCTATCGCTGATGGTTTCCAGCACTTTGAGTTCGTTGTTGTGAAGCTTGAGATGCGGTTTGAAGGCCGCTACAGAGTACGGGGGATTGGCGACAAGAATGTCGAAGCGTCCCCTGTCGGTTCGGCTGTCGATTCCCTTGTCGGGATAATTTTCAAGTCCGTCGCCGAAGACCACGTTGCTCTGCCCTGCGCCATGCATGTAGAACGAGACCTTGGAAACGCGAGCGAGTCGATAGTCCTTCTCGATGCCGACGAGATTGTCTCTGACCCAGTCGGCGTCTCCGAGGTCATCCTCTATGGTCGGATCATATTGGCATGCGGCGTCGGAGATTTCTTCGAATCCTTCTGTGAGAAAGTGCCCCGCGCCACAGGCGTAATCGATAACGCGTGGATAGTGCACGGCACCAGCCTCGTCCTGCACGATGCTGTCGAGTGGGAGTGACTTCCAAATAAAACGGGTGATGGGCACAGGTGTGAAGAATTGGCCCTCGTTTTGCTTAAAGCCTTGATTAAGGAGCTGTTCGAAGAGGTCGCCCAAGAATTGAATGTCTTGAGTTCCTACGATGCGATACGGCTGTAGAAGTTGCACCGTCTCTACGAGTACCTTGCCGTTCTGAAGAAAGAGTTCCTCGTTGTGGACGTCTTTGAACGCAAAGTCATTGTTGGTATAGAACTTGAGCTTGCGCAGCGTGCCGTTCAGCTCCTCGATGAGCTTCTTGCGGTGCTGGCCCGTATAGTTGCTTATGAGGTTTTCGGCGTAGTCGTTGGGAACGTACAGGACCTCTTCCCGCATGAGCTTTCTCATGCCGTCTGAGTGGAGTCTCTGGAGCCTGTCCTGGAGCGTTTCGTAGGTGTCGCGTCCTTGGCGGTATTGGAACTCAATCTCCTGGGTTGGCATTTTCGAGAGCTCGTCTTGGAGCTTCGCGATAAAGAGCGCGATAAGGCGATTGAAGGCGTTCTCTTTATCGGAGACGTTGTTGTGGCGGAGGATTTCCTCGAAGCGGTTGACGATGCTGTCTTCGGCCCTGAAGTCGACAAGGTCCTTCTTGAGAAGGGGAGGAACCATCGGGTGGTATGCCGTCGACCTATCGCCAAAGAGGATGTTTCCCTCGACTTGTTGGTTGTACGTTTCCGTCCAAACTTGATGGAGCTGTTCCACTGTATGGGCGTCGCGGTAGAGCGCAATGGTGTCATCGCGTTTGGCGAGCGCGATGAAGTTCTCGTCATCGCTGCAGTTAATTGAAACCTGGTCTGGCACGATTTCGTTGTTGATGAAATCGCATGCAAAGAGTACCAACCAGCGAGTCGCGCGCTCTTGTTGCCAATAGGAGAGGAGTTGCCCTCCGTCTGACTGCATGTTCTTGAATTCGTTTTTGAACTCGGTTCCAGGGGTCTTGCATTCGACGATTGCGAGTGTGTCGCCCCTCTCGTCATTAATGCAGATATCAGCGCGGCCGCTCTTTTGTTCGTGCCCAAGGGCCCATTCGCGCTCCAGCTCAAGTGATTCGGGGCGATATCCTTTGTCGAGGAGCATGGTTACGCAGGCGAGTACGACGAAGTTCTCGTTATCGGAAAAGTTACAAGTTGTGTCTTTGTTGACTTTGAACCCCAGGTCTTTCGGGTAGCCGATGCGTTTCTTGGAAAAATCGACCGTGATTTGCGCGCTGGTCTCTTCCCAGGATTTCTGATAAACGGTGCCGTCGCCCGAGGGCTCGTAGCACAGAGCCCTAAGTGCGTCGCGAAGATTGTCCAGAGTAATCATCTAATGTCTCCGTAGCTGCGAGGTGAAAACACAATTCGCTAATTTTATCGCAGAGGGCGCCGTAAGAACGTAGTGTGATTGGCGGTGCTGCTGCTTGCCAGGGTATTTGATTGGATGATGACGCGCACGGGGCGGGATTCGCCAGTCCGCTAAGCCACGCTGGCAACAGTAGCGTACCAGGCGGTTGCTTGCAGAGATCCTCACGCGCGCCGTGCTTGAACCACTGGAGGTACGTGTTTCTCGTCGTGCGTCCATCGGTGACCGATCCGCCTTTTACTAAACAAGTTTATCGAGCGCGCGAAGCGATTGAGCCAATGGCGAAGCTCCAACTTATTCGTCAACTCATGGGCAAGCCACCCGAGACTACTCATTTCTCCTACTAGCAATGAAGGTCTGCGACCTGCAGTTTTGCAAACTGCTTGAAAGCCACCCGATGAGATACCCACGATTTCCACTTGGAATCGGGGGTATTTTTATTTACAGGCTTTAGCCTGTGCGGGGCGCGCAGCGCGCCGCATCAGAAACCACCCGCTATG
>ERZ1034678.1680-NODE-1680-length-10752-cov-12.699542_pt1 | contig 10752 bp, 5 predicted proteins | sample MGYA00520640_ERZ1034678 | MGnify/ENA primary metagenome ERZ1034678 (study PRJEB33766, sample SAMN09781767) | gut metagenome | biome: gut microbiome | host: Homo sapiens | place: Madagascar | study: EMG produced TPA metagenomics assembly of the PRJNA485056 data...
AGCGGAAAACGGGGTCTGGCTGACATCAACGGTTGCTGTTGAGTTTCTTGAGTGGCCGTTCATGTCGGCTGGGCCACAAAAACAATAAATTCAATATATTGCAGGGATTATATAGGCCAGATAAGCGCAGCGCATTAGGCAATGTAGCGTTTGTTATCAGTCGGAAAGGATACCCTCGCACAAGGGTATCCTTTAATAACAACTGCAGAAATTAAAGTGATTTACGGCAGGCGGTCAGTTGGGGGCTGGAATCAGCGTCGCTTCCGGTCATACCCGTTAGCATCTGCACATAGTAGTGCCTATTGTAATCATCAGATTCATTTGTCCAGTAAGCACCTGGTGTAAATGGCGAATTACTGGAAAACGCTGCAACGTTCCCCCATTCACCATATAGCGATCCCTGCGTGCGTTTGTTTTCGCCAGACGTCAAATGTGTGATGCCAGGAAGAGTATATCCATCATTTTTCGCATGACAGAGCGCATTGGCAGTTAGCCAGATATTGGTTTGATTTCCATTATTCACCCACCAGCCTTTCAGCTTAATTAAGGTCTGGTAGGTTGTACCTCCTTGTCGGGGAACAGCGCTTATTGTGACTGACGTTTGATCGCCGATATTTGTGAAAGAAACCTTACCTGACGCATCGACAGACACCCAACTCTGTGAACTTGAAAACATATAATCATCAACGGTTTTACCCGCTTCAAAGTTATCATTGTTGAGTGTGTAATACGCTCCTGCAAAACCTTCGCTCGGGAATTTAGCCGTGGAGAAGGTATGGTTGTTTGCAGTGACATGACCGGACATTTCTTTTATCGAGCGGATGAGATTCAGCGATACGCTTAAGTTTGCCTGATGAACCCCGTTCAGCATGGGAATGAGAGTCGCTGTTCCCTCTTTTCCGCCAGTGACAGTCACGGTGTACTCGCCATAATTTCTTTGGCTGTAATCAATATCGCTCAACTTGAGAAAGTTCACGAAGGGACCTGACTGGACAAATTCCAGATGATCAGACGTCACTATCGGGTTACCGTACTTGTCTTGCAATGTTAGCGTAAGTTTCGCGCTATGCTGGTAGTCAGCCATCAGAGTGCCAACGTCGGATTTCAAAATTGACTTACTTTCATCCGCCGTGCCGGCAATCAAGGTAATAGCTGCGGATTGGTTGGCTGTACCAGGAACTTGCACATTGACTGTTAAGGTTTCTGCCAATGTACTGGTTATTGTCGCCGTGACTTGCCCGGATTGATCGGTACGCGTAGTTGGAATATTAACAACCGGGCGACCTTTGGTGTCTAAGGCATAACTAACATCGACACCTTCAACCGGGAATCCGTAATCATCTTCTACTCGTGACGTGACGGTGCTGCTATCAACGCCGTCGGCGGTTATGGTGTCAGGAGAGGCCACGACGCTTACAACATGTGCCGTTTTAGCATCTGCCTTAACCGCAACCGTTACCTGGCTCTGAACGGGAACATCTTTGCCCATTGTGGCCGTAACGGTATAGACATTCACTTTGTCACTGGTCAGCGTCACTTTGGCCTGACCAGACTGGTCAGTAAGGACTTCCCCTGTATTGCTTAGCGTTGCACCTTCAGGCGTTACGCTAAAGGTGATAATTTGCCCAGGCATCAATTCATCCCGCGCATTTCTCGCCGTTGCGGTAAGCGTAATACCCTCACTGTTATGGACCGTGGTTTCTGGCTTCGATGATGTTAACTCGAGTTTGCCATTTGCCACATTCACGTCAACCTTACTACTACTGTTATTGTCCAGCGTTGCCGTCACCTGATAAACCCCAGACTGGGTGCTAATAAGGTGAACGTACGCATAACCGTTATTATCGGTGTAAGCCGTATCGCCTATCGTAATGTGAGCTGTTGGCTGCGCACTTAATCTGACACGTTGACCCGCTATTACATTGTTAAACGCGTCCTGGACGAGTATCCGTAGCGTGATGTTTTCGCCAACCGTTATCGTTTTTTCGGCTCCGGTTATACTTATTACCTTCGCCGAACTTTCATCCGGGAGCACTGATAAACTAAACGTTTTATTATCGGAGGCTTGTGCTTTCCGGCTCACCACGACGTTATGTTGTCCGGCAATATTGCTGGTCATTGTTACCGTCGCCTGACCCAGCGTATTGGTGGTGACTTCTGTTCCGCTTAGAGTGACATCGTTACTCTGGAAAGTGACCAGCTGGTCTTTAAGCGGATTTTGGTAAGCGTCCAGGATCGTTGCCGTCAGGGTACTCCCCGTACTGTTACCCGCAACAATGGTATTTAATGAGGCAGTCAGCGGCTGGAGCTGCGCACTGTTTGTATCCCCAATAAAAGAAACTTGCTGATGAGCAATGGTATTATTTCTTGTCAGCGTCGCCGTAACTGTAAACTCACCCGCTTTTGTGCCTCGCAATGTGACCATGGCATCGCCGTTTGCATCGGTGCGGGCGGTTTCACTACTTAGCGTGAAGTTCCCGGTCATGGAGGCTGGCAAGGTAAATTTCACATCCTCATCCGGCAATGGGTGTCCATAAACATCTTTCACACTGGCAGTCAGGGTAACGGTATTTGTATTGTTAGCGACCGCACTGCCCGACCCGGCATTCAAGGTCATTACCGATTGTTCCCTGTTTGGGACCACGGTGATCGTGACCGACTGGTGAATATTTTTATCCGCCTCAAGCGAGGCATCTACGGAATAGCTACCAGCTTTTGAACTGGTCAGATGCACCCGCACAATACCGTACTGGTCTGTTGTGGCGGTCGTGTTGTCCAGTTGCGAGCCACCAGGTGCCACAAAATTCACTTTCATATCTTTTAATGGGTTGTTATGAAAGTCTGTGACGGTGGCGGTCAGAGTGCTGCCCTGGCTGTTGCCAGCAATAATGGTATCTGGATCGGCAACCAGTTGTTTGAATTTTGGCGTACTCGAATCGCTAACAAATTTCGCAATTATCCGTTGTGAGAAACCATTTGGCAGCGTGGCGCTAATCGTATTTTCTTCCGCAACCTGACTTACCATGTTGATTGTGGCAACACCATATGCATCCGTATTTTGCTGCGGCGGTTCGACAAATTCCGCGCTTCCTTTTTCATTCTTAAAGGTGACCTGATGATTTGTCAGGGGATTATCACTCTCATCAGTGACGTTGATAGTGAGGGTATTAAATGTCTTTTTATCAGCGTAAACGTCATTATTCGTCGCTGATAATGTGGCGACGCGAGCCTTATTCTGGTTTGCCTCAATGTTATAAATATGCGATTGCAGTGGAGCATTCCAGTTGTGAAGGCTAAGTTGTGCCCTTAGTGCTGTCCCTTGCTTATGGGCCGGATAATTCGCGGTATAAACCCCCGGCAGCTCTTCGTGCCAGACAATCGTGGCTCCAGGTTTGCTGTTTTCGACAGTAACGGCTTTTACCAATTCCTCTTTTTGATATGCAACCGGTTGATTGCTATCGTCTTTCAGCTCCACCCTAACCTTGATGTCGTCTCCGGCATAATACGATACGTTATCAATTGTTATTGATGAATGGTCGCGGGATGAGACAACAGGGACGATATTAACGACGATAGATTCTTTTACCGCACTCTCACCGTTAATTTGCGGCGTCAGTGTTACTGAACCTGATGTCGTTCCGGCGGTCAGCATCTGTGTGTAACTACCATCACCGTTATCTGTCCAGTCAGACAGGGTGATGTCCTGAACGCCTTCACTGCGGGTTTGCAGCGCAAGCCCCGGCACCGGGGTTCCGTCGGAATCGTGTGCAGTAACGGTCAATGTGGTCGTCGATTTTTTATCTGCAGCCACGGTTAGCGGATTAACGGATAACAGAGAATCTTTCTGGCTTAATGTCGGAGCCTGAATGACTACCATGCTTTGTTCATGATGTGACAGGTTACCTTTTACATCCTCGGCGGTAACGTCTATCGACCATGTATTATCGGTTTCTGGGGTGTTAGTGAAGCGGTAACCTGGCAGCGTGACCGTGATATCTTTTCCAGAAGTGCTGACTTTACCTCCGGCAGCTTCCAGCGCAGCGGCTTCGATGTTATAGCCTTTCAGGGCATATTTGGTCTGTAGCGAGGAAACCAGCGGTTTTATTTCTCCAGACTTCCCTTTCACCGGATCCAGCAGACTCAGGCGAATCAGCTCTTTCTTGCGGTATTCCAGAACGATGTTGTTGTTGCGATCAATCAGGTCATAACGACTACCGACCAGACTGCGCCGTCCGGCCACTTCGTCCGGGTTAAGCTGTTTCTGCATTGAACTGCTGGGTTGCCAGGTCAGATCAACGGCAAAACGTGTGTCATTTTCACCTTGTTTCCCCTGACGCTGTTCCGCACTGAGAGTCAGAAGCGGGAAGGGGGTATAGTTGAGGCCCGCGGTAATAGCATGGGGATTACTTTGGCGATCATTCTTGTCAAACAGCGCCACTTCATCGCCGTAGTATTGTTCATAGACCAGTTTTCCACCCAGTTGTGGCCAGGCAGGTAACCAGCCTTCCGCGCGTAAATCCCAACCGTTGGCCGGGCGGGCTTCGAAGTCATTATCCAATTCTGGTGCGCTACGCCAGCCGGTCAGGCCGATATAAGCGTTGCTGCTTAACTTGAGATAATCACGCCAGTATTCTGCGCCAAGCCCCGCGCGGGAGTGATAGCGGCTCAGGTCGTGGTCAAAAAACAGGTTGATGCCTGACATCCAGCTGGGGGTGAAATGACGCCAGCCCAAACCGGTGTTGATCTGGGTACGGTCGTCTGTTCGGTGAAGGGTATGCTGGCTGAAGAGGAGATAATCGGGTGTGTCATACCACGGATGCAGGAAGTCGAATTGCGAATTTTTCAGGCTAAAATCTTCATCCACACCCAGAGAGATTCTCGCAGTGCCAAAGTTATTTAACCAATCAGTCATCGCGCCTGAGGCTTCTGAAGACGCCCAACCACGCGCCATGCCGCTGGCCTGCTCACTATTCATATCTTGTGAAAGCAGAGTGCCAACTCGCTGCGAGGTGCTGGCTATTTGATTCTCCAGCGTGTTTTCGCCATTCGCAGGCGGTACGGCATTTTGTTGCTCATGGCTTTTCTGCGAGGTTGTTGCCGGAACATCCAGTTCTTCACCCTGGCGCACGTTATCAAAGCCGCGAGCAAAAGTACGGAACTGATTAAGACGACGAAGCTCCTCCAGTGAAACACCGAATCGATCAGCAACGCTTTGCGCTGATTCCAGCGCACCAAGCGTGTAAGGCACAGTATTATTTTCTATTAGAGGGGGCGCAGATGAAACTGTCGTCTGAGATTTAGCATGTACCACATTTTGTGCCGTCGCCATGACGGGGAAAAAAATTTGTGTAAATAAACAAACTCCGGCGGTCAGGCGGCGTATTTTGTCACCCAGACCACATAAAGAGTTTTGATCATTATTTTTTATTTGATGCGCATTTGTCGAAGCCATAGTGACCTTCCGTGAAAAAACAGAATTAAACTTGTTTTTTCTAGCACGGAGATATAATGCGATCCTGACTATAATATGACCAGAAATAATGAATTAGCCGTAAAGTTGCTAAACCAGAATTAATAACGGCGGTGGCTGTACACCTCCAAAGAAAAAGGATGTTTTAATTATTTTACGTGATGTACTGAAAAGTTAAATTCGTTAAATTACTTAAGAATAATTCGTATGCAATTTGAATATTTGCATCCCGCAGATTAATGCTGCGATAAATAGCGCCGCTGCGCCGCAGAGTGTCGCACTGGCGAGCGCCGACGTTCCGTTGCCGAGCATACTAGTCAGCGCCGGGCCAAGAATTTGCCCGATACCATAAATGAGTGTCACAAAGCCCAAAAGGTTAAGATTTCCCGGCACGCTAAGCTGGCGGGCGATGGTCATCACCAGCGAGGTCGTTCCCATAAAGGTGCCGCCAAAACCAATACTGCTAATGATGAGTAATAAAGGAGAGCTGCTGGCGAGGGTTAACAGCACGCAGATCGCCTGCACCAGCAAATTCGCGGTCAGGCAAGGTAATGCTCCCCACCGTTTGGCTGCCCACAGCCAGCCAAAGCAACCTGGGACAATCGACAAGCCAACCAGTGTCCAGAGGTGAGCCGTCAGCACAGGCTGGCCCGCGTCTTTCGCCATGAGCGGCAGGTAGGTGGCGACGATGATATAACCAAAACCCGCCAGACCATACAGCATCGCCAGTAACCACCAGCTCATGGGTTGTTGCGCGATTTTTGCCAATGGCGCTGGCGCGATAACGTGTTTATTCGATGGGATGAGCAATGCCAGAGCAAGCAATATAATGACAGAGAGTGCTCCGGCACCTTGCCACAACGTTTGTGAAGAGAGGGCAAAATGCAGGCCTGCCAGCACATATTCATTACCCAGAGCGATGCCGACGCCAACACCAGAAAATAGCGCCGCAAGGACAAAGGGATGACGGGTATGTTGCATGATGAGCGTTGAGCCGAAAATCAACATCCCGGCGCTGGCGACTCCCGCCAGAAAGCGAATGATGAAAACCAGAAGAAACGGCGGCAGCCACGCCATCGCGAGGATTAATAATCCGGTTGCGAGGGCGGAAGCTAACAGGAACGGGCGCAGGCGTGAGGGTAAATGAAACGCGCCGAATGAAAACAGCAGGCTCCCCGCCAGATACCCGGCATAGTTACCGCTGGCGATCCATGAGAGTTCGCTAAAGGAAAACTCGCCTTCCGCCAGCATGACTGGCAGCATCGGCGTATAGAGAAAGCGGCCTAAACCCATACCCAGGGCCAGAACCAGCATCCCGAATAACGCGGTGCTGAAAGAAAAACGTTCTACGGGATGCGATGTCGAATTCATGTTCTGCCTGGTTTGTATTATTTTGAGTTAACAAGTTAATAACAAAAAAGGAGAACCTGCCAGACTGTTATCGTGATTTTGTCGACGTAAAGCGATAAAAAAGATTCGGTTCACCAACGATATAGATGTTGCCGCTGTCATCCATCGCTATCCCTTCCGCCTGCTTAATGTTGTGAGAAAGGCCGTACTTGCCTTTGGTTAACGACATTTCGCCGATCACGTCACCTGTCACGGTCACTTCCTGCAGGGCGCGTGACTCATGTGACAACACCAGCAACGTATTTTTCTGTGGGTTAAATTCCGCGCCAGATACATCATCCAAAGTAAACTGACGCTGCAACGCTTTATCTTTGCTGATATGCAACTCATCGCTACGCAATAGCCCGGTTACTTTGTAGACCTCTATCGGATTTTTCTCTTTAAAAAACCAGAAGGTTTGGTCCTGAGAGGAGTAAGCCAGCCCTTCAAATCCAGAGTTGGTTGGCGTTTCCTGCAATGGGATTTTAATTTTTTTGAGGATGCTCACTTCCGAGTCAGCGTTAAGTGAAATCACATAAATGGCGTAGTCACGTTCATCACTGATGACAAATTTATTATCACCAATGTATTCAATTGTCTCGAGATCCTTAACGAAATCGAGCGGAATGGTGCGGATCAGGTCGCCCTCGGTCGTCATTTCAACGATGGTTGCAGGTTTGTTGATAGTGCTAAACAAGGTATTGCTCTGCGCAGACCAGGTCAGTGAGGAGATATTTTTAGTTACTCCTGTAATCTCTTTACCATCGATAGTGGCCTGATAATTCTGAAACCCTGCGACATGCTGGCTTTTACGGACGCAGGATTGCACAAAAAACAGGCTTGCCGCCATGATGGCGCAAAGAAAAACGATAAAGGTGATGCGCTTTTTCAACTTGTTGCTCCTTATTATTGCTTTTTTTTCTCGTCAAATTCAGTGCGACAGATAAGGAGTATACGGATGAAGCTTAATGAATTCTTAACGCGGGCGATGAAATAGTAAACGCCGCAGGGGAGTTGCGGCATTTGTCTCTGGATGGCAGAACATTTTCAGCTTACCTCGACTGATAAATACGCCTCATCCTGAATGATAGATGAGGCGGTTAACGTTTCAATGTTAATTTATATCGTCTGCCATACCCACTCTGTTTGGGTGATTATTGAACTATTCGTCAACTATATACGTTGGCTGATAAGACGTTAAACCCGGAATGGAAAATCTCCTATTCACTTCTTTCTTTAAACGGGCTTGATTAAAACTGTTACTGTCCTGTTGCTCGGTACTATTCTTGGCTTGTTTATCGGTACTGTTATTGGCTTGTTTATCGGTACTGTTATTGGCTTGTTTCTCGGTACTGTTATTGGCTTGTTTCTCGGTACTGTTATTGGCTTGTTTCTCGGTACTGTTATTGGCCTGTTTCTCGGTACTGTTATTGGCTGGTTTCTCGATATCATCATTGTTCAGAGATGCTCTCTCAAGAAAAACATTATTCACTTTGACATTGAAAAAACCGGCATTTTCAAAAGTCGTATCTATAAATATCGTCTTGTCAAACCATGCGTAGTCAAATAGGATATTCGAACCTTTTGTACCTGTGAAATTAGTATTGTAAAATTTTGCATTCGAAAAGTTTGCATTAAAGAGATTGCATTTTATTAAATTAGCGTTTGAAAAGTTGGTATACATGCAGACAATACCAGTAAGATCATATTCTGAAAGATATTTTCCCGATAGATCGGAATAATTTAGTATTGCTCCAGTAAGAATTCATTTAGGTGTTCCAGGTATTTGAGGTGTTGCAGGTATTTTAGGTGCTTCAGGTATTTCAGGTATTTGAGGTATTTGAGGTGTTTCAGATGCTTCAGATGTTGCAGGTGTTGCTAGTGTTGCTAGTATTGCAGGTATTTTAGATGTTTCATATAGAATCACTGTTGTGAAATCTATGTGTTCAAGATAAGCGTTACTAAGGTCACTTCCAGTAAAATTAACGCCAGTGAGAACTTTTCCGCTGAAGTTACAGTTCCGTAGATTTGCGTTTTTGAAATTTACATAAGTCAAGTGGCGAACTTTACGAAAATCATTATTTTCTAATGTGGCATTTTCGAATTTTGCATTACGCAGATCACAATCTGTAAAATCCACGCCTTCACAGATCGTACCGGAGAAATCCGCTTTTCTAAGAATGCTGCCATTAAAATTGACATTCCTTAGAGCCATTTTAGACAAGTCTATGCCGGTTAAATCCATTCCCGCTAAATTCAACCCTTTGATGCACCGTTGACCCGTTGAATCTTTAGGAATAGCAGTGCTAATAGTATTGATGACAACATCACCTATCGTGAAGGTCATTGTAATTTCTGCGTCAGAGATAGAGAGTTTTCGCGTAAGACGTTCACTCTTATCTCCAGTGATACTCTTCTGAGCAACGTAAAAGCGCTCGCATGTATGACAAAATCTTTTCCAGCTCTCATTTGGTGTCAGATTATTGTCCGGGAGGAAATTAGCAATGCTATAAAGATCGTTCAGAACGCTATTTCTTATTTCAGGAGAGGCGCACTCTATAATTTCAGAGGTGGATATTGTATTTTTAATTTTATCTGTATTATCCGTGAGACTTCGTGATTCTGCTATATTTGGCTGTTGGTGATTTTCTCTGTAGTATTGCAGCACATTTTCCCATTGTAAGTTTGTCAACGAGATAGTTTCAGTCTCGTTATTATTATCCCGTATGGTTAATTGACTTTCTACTGGGTCAAAAGAAATCATGAAGTTATTCAAATGTCGATATTGATGAGTGGCATCTAATTTCACTTCCAATGAATTTGAACTTTTGCAGGCATGTTTTAAAAACTTATCATAGGGAAGGTATTGATCTTTATCTGCATGTTGTGGGGCATTGTGCAAAACAGAGCAAATACTCTCTTTCAAATTGTTCTTGTCAATATAGATTGGTAGTTGCGCTTTTTGTTCCATTATTTTAATAAACTGCTGCAATTGCTCTGTTTTAACATTGCAGTGATGACTTATATCTTTATCTTTTTCTTTATGTTTAACAGTTAATACGCTTTCATTATCATCTTGTCGATTAAATATTATTTTTAGATCGTCAATTTCAAACTCATGTAAACCATTTCTTTTGGTATTGGCGATGATTTGTTCTGTTGTTGATGAATATCGATTTAAGGTTAATTCGAGATTGTCGGGATTAGAGATAAGGTGAATAAAAATATTCAGTACACGCTTAATAAAACCATCATTCAAATGATTTATATCATAATTAATTTGTTTTTGTATGGTTTCAATTTCCGTGTTAATGTCAAATGGTTGGTTGCTTTTTTTATGGCAAGGTTTTAGTCCCGAATACATGTCGAGTGTTGGAAGAATATCGCCGTATATGTTAAATGTGGAACCCATATTTTTATCCTTGAATTGTGAAATGTTCTTCTAAATCTAAAATAATCATGGGGGGTAAAGATAATCTTCACACTGAAACTTATCTTTATCATTACCACACCCAGTAATCATTTTATTTCTCTATGCATAATTATGTTTTAAGTATAATACAATGTTTATTGTATTTTAGACGCGCAATAGCAAGGTGCTATCAAAATTCGCTCATTTTGTGGAGGGGAAATATTTCACGGCAAGCGAGATATTTTATACAACTTCCTTCATGCAGGATTATACGCAGCCAATTATCCGGGCGTTATATTTAAAGGTCTTATTACCTGGTTCACGCTTCTGCATCGTAATGCACCACGCACAGCCAGTCGCTGCCCTGCTGGCAATATATCGCTTCGGTCTGCCCAGGGATCACCCATTGTATTTCCTCGCCGGGCTGACAGGTCAGCCAAATGCATAACCCGCAGCCGCCGCGTAAATCACGGGGAATATC
>ERZ1034678.1689-NODE-1689-length-10724-cov-9.902615_pt1 | contig 10724 bp, 10 predicted proteins | sample MGYA00520640_ERZ1034678 | MGnify/ENA primary metagenome ERZ1034678 (study PRJEB33766, sample SAMN09781767) | gut metagenome | biome: gut microbiome | host: Homo sapiens | place: Madagascar | study: EMG produced TPA metagenomics assembly of the PRJNA485056 data...
TAGGGCAAGGTGCTATTTATAGCACCTAAACCGGAAAACACATGGCTGCATATCACAAGCCGGGAAATCATGCAACCAAAAGACAGTGGAAAAAGGGTGTCAAAAATGGGTGTTTTTTTGAGAAGAAATCCAGTGTTTATGCTGGTTTGAAGCTAGGTGCTATTTATAGCACCTTAAGAGAAAGTAGAGGATAATATGTCAGAAATCAAAGCAGGAGTTATTGTGAAAACGAGATTTTGCGAAGCGGGTTCCAGTGTGTTTGGGGAATACATAGAATACATAGACCGAGAAGATGCAAAACGAAATGAAATGTTAAGTGAATATAATCTTTACAATGACTACATGGATAATCCGGAAAAGACAACAGGCATTTTTACAAAGGACAAGACGAAGTTATCTGACCAGGATAAAAAGGATTTGAAAAATACGTTTAGAATAGCACAAGACAATGGTTCCCTGATGTGGCAGACGGTTATATCGTTTGATAACCGTTGGTTAGAAGAGCATGGATTATATGATTCGAAAACAAATATCTTAGATGAACGGAAAATAAAAGAAATTGCCACAGGTGCAATCAATCGAATGCTAAAGAATGAGAGTTTGGAAAATGCAATATGGAGTGCTGCCATTCATTATAATACGGATAACATCCATGTTCATGTTGCCACAGTAGAACCAGCACCTTGCAGACAAAAGAAGATGTATCAGGTTTATGATGAAAAAATCGTAAATGGGAACAAGGTAAAGGTTCCGGTGAGAACTCCATCCGGAGAACTATACAAAAGAGAAGAATATATTGGACGGTTCAAAGGAAAGAGTATTGAAGCCTGTAAACGGTTTGTTGTAAATGAGATTATGCAGCAGCGGGAACAGAATATTGAAATCAACCAGTTTATCAGAGAGACAATTGTAAATCAGAAAAAGGAGCATATCCTATCTGTAGATGCAGACCTAAAGGATATGTTTCTTGATATATACAAGTGTCTGCCTAGAAGTGGTAATCGGGGACTATGGAATTATAACAATAATGCCATGTATGATATTCGCCCAATGCTGGATAAATTATCACAGGCATATATTGATAAATACTACCGGGATGATTATTTAAAATTCATTGCAGAGCTGGAACGAACCGCAAAGGATTATAAAACTGCATATGGAAAATCCGGACGAGATTATAAGGACGGAAAAATCAAAGATTTGTATTCAAGACTTGGTAATCAGATTCTAAAGGAAATGAAAGAATATGATATTAGGACCGGTGGTGAGGAGTACGTTCCGGAAGATGTTGAAAAGATTATGGACAGATTCTTTGAAGCGGAAGTGGATGCAGCGGATAATACTTTTCCGGATGCAGACGAAGTAATCGAGGAACCGGAAATAGATGATTTGGATTTTGACGTATCGGATGCAATTTTTAAGTGGAGTGAAAATTTCAAAAAAGCAAAGGTTCTGATATATGGAAAAGACAAGGATGTTCAGAAAGGTATTGAATTACTGGAACTTGAAATAATGCAAAAAAACATCCTGGCATATTATGAACTTGGTAACATATATCAGCATGGTATCGGTGTAAAGATAGATAATGAAAAAGCACACTATTATTATGAGAGAGCCTTAAAAGGTTTTGAAAGTGTGATAGAGCATCCGGAAGAACAGACAAATTTCATAATCAACTATTCCTTATATCGAGCAGGAAAGCATTACCTGTATGGACTAGGAACAGAAAAGAATGAAGAGAAAGCATTTGAATACTTAGATGAATCAGCTAACACAGGGAATGTGTTTGCAGCGTATATTGTTGGAAATATGTATTGGGATGGAAACAGTGTAGTAGAAAAGGACAAGGAAATTGCAGTTGACTATTACAAACTGGCAGCCGGAAATCCATATGCACACTACAAGCTGGGATATGCATACGAAAATGGAATAGAAGTTGAAAAGGATATGGACAGGGCAAATAAGGAATATAAGGCAGCATACGATAAATTCTTTTCAATGGAATTTAAGTCACCGGATGCGAACATTGAATACAGACTTGGTAAGATGAATATGGAAGGAAAAGGAGTGAGTGTTGATTTAAGCACAGCCGAAGAATACTTCGAATTATCATCTAAGAATGGAAATCCAAACGCACAATATCAGTATGCAAAAATCCTTTTGCAAAAGGGAGATATAGAGAACGCAGATAAGGCAGTGGAGATTTTAAAAGAAGCTGCAGAAAATGAAAGTGTAATGGCACAGTACCAGCTTGGCAAAATCTATCTGAAAGATGAACGATTAAAGAATGAAAGTCTTGCCATAAAATATCTGACCATGGCAGCCGAACAGAATAATTCTTATGCACAGTACCAGCTTGGCAAGATTTATTCTGATAAGACTTCCTCATACTACGATATTGGAAAAGCCATAGAAAATTTTGAAAAGGCTTCAGACCAGGACAATTCCTATGCGCAATATCAGCTTGGAAAAATCTATGCCGGAAAGAATACAGAATACCATAATGCAGAAAAGGCAATCCACTATTTTGAATTGGCTGCACAGGATGAAAATAAAGCTGCATTGTACCAGCTTGGAAAAATCTATGCAGATAAGACAGAAAAAGTGTATGACCCAAAGAAAGCAGTAACATACTTGGAGCCAATAGCAAAAGAGGGAAATGTGTATGCTCAATATAAACTTGGTAAGTTATTCATAGAAAAGGAGAGTCCTATTTACAATCCGGAGAAAGCTATTGAGTATTACAAGATGGCAAGTGAGCAGGGAAATGATTTTGCGGATGTGGCACTTGGCTTTATCTATTATCGTGGCAATGGTGTTAAGGAAGATAAAGTAATTGCACTGGACTATTTCAAAAAAGCAGCAGATGCAGGAAATGATACCGGAAAGAAAATGGTATCGAAGATAGAGGAAAAAATCTTGAAACCATATCAGCAGAAAGGAAAGCATCTGCCAATGCTATTCCGGAACAAAGCAGCTTATGATGTTGAAAGGGCATTAAGGAAATTGGAGAGAGCATTGGATGATACGCTGCAGAAAGAGCAAATCATTCGGAAGCATGAGAGATTTCTTGAGCAGGAGCGTAGGGAGAAAGAGAGGGACGAAAAGGAAAACAGCCTGGAAGAGAAAGATAATTAGGTCTGAAAAAGGGTGTCAAAAATGGGTGTTTTTTTGAGAAGAAATCCAGTGTTTATGCGGGTTTAGGGCAAGGTGCTATTTATAGCACCTTGTTAGAAAATGATATAGAAACATATCAATGTCATAATAAAAAGAATCCCTAGTAGCAGCTGCTACCGGGGATTCTCTTATGTACCACTTGGATATGCTTTCTTTTGCAATTACCATGATAGCATATATAGTAGTTAAAATCAATCATACTAATTTTGCAAAAAGCAAAAAAACCACATTGGTGACATATCAAAAATGGGTTGTTTTTTGAGAAGAAATCCAGTGTTTATGCGGGTTTGGAGCAAGGTGCTATTTATAGCACCTAAACGAATAAAAGTATGGTATAATACAAATGTTGTCGCACCCAATCTGGCAACAGAAAGGGGGGTCTACATGTCAGAAATCATATCTTTTCTTATATCCGTACTGGCAAGTGTAGTTGGCTACTACATCTGCAAATGGTTAGACGGAGATGACAGTGACAACTAACCTAACGGAAACTCAACCGTCCAAAATGAGAAGAACCCCCAGTAGTGGCTTCTACTGGGGGTTCGTTTGTGTCTACATGACACATCATATCTTTTCTTGGCTATTGCCATTATATCATATGCAGTAGCCAAAATCAAGTATGCCACATTTCATAAAAAAGTAATCAGGAAGCATGAAAAAACACATGGATGATATGTCAAAAAATGAGTGTTTTTTAGACAAAGAATCCAGTGTTTATGCGGATTTGAGGTTAGGTGCTATTTATAGCACCTTGCCAGAAAAATGATATAAAAGCATATCATATGGGAAGGAGAATGCCCCAGGATAGATAAACTACCTGGGGCTGCTTTTGGATGAATATGCAATACAAATTGCATAAGCATATTTACTATATCATAAATGCTGTAAAGTGTCATGCAAAAAATGGGTGATTTTTTGAGAAGAAATCCAGCATTTATGCGGGTTTAGGGCAAGGTGCTATTTATAGCACCTAAGGGACAACTTACCTCAAAAAAGAAAATGTTATGTACTTATATTTTTTAAGTTGTTGACAGTATACCGCTAGTATGGTATATTATAGGTGTAGTAAATAATAGCATAAAGAAAGGACAAGAGCTTATGAAAGTAATTGCATTTATTAACAACAAAGGCGGTGTAGGAAAAACCGCAAGCGTAACAACAATCGGTCATATGATGGCTACAGTACATGGAAAGAAAGTCTTACTGGTAGACTTAGACCCGCAGGGCAATACTTCCGGAAGATATTCCCAGACAAACTTCATAGATATATTTACAGCTATCATGGAGCGCAGACCTGTTGAAACAGAATTATCAATCGAAGATGTTTTGCTGAATCCGGATATGGATATTCATAAATCAATCAAACATACAGATTATGAAGGATTAGATATTATCCCATCCCACCTTACATTAGCAGAGGTAGAGGAAAGACTGAAAGCAGACATAACAACTCCGCAGCAGTTCAAGTTAAAGAAAGCATTGAAACAGGTAACAGATGAATATGATTATTGCCTGATAGATTGCAGTCCATCTATTTCAATTTTGAACATCAATGGATTAACTGCAGCAGATGAAGTATATATTCCGCTTAGATGTGATGGAGATAGCTGTATTGGACTTGCAATTACAAGAAACCTTGTAGAGACAGTATCAGAATATAATCCATTACTTCATATCGGTGGTACATTCCTTACACAGTATAATAACCGTAAGAACGTATCAAGAGAAGTATACGGATTACTGGAACAGATATTACCAAGATACGAGATTCCATTGCTGCCAATTTGCATAGGAACCACAAAGTATCTGGAAGAGAATACCTTTGAACAAAGACCATTACTGGAAGTTGATTCCGGAAAAAATAAGTGTTCTGTTACATTAGCATACATGAAACTGACAGAATATATTATTTCCCCAAACAAGAAAAAATTCATTGAAAAGTATCAGAGGGAACTTAAAGAAATCGAGAGAATGCGTCAGGAAGAAGAAAAGGAGATTTAATCATGGGAAAATTTAAACTGGATAAAATAACAGGAGTTGGAGAAGGACTTCTTAATGCGCAGAGCAAGAACGTAGAAGTACAGAAAAGGACAGAGTATATCCCAATAAGCAAAATCCACCCGAACCCAAGAAACGGATTATCATTAAATAATATTCCGGAATTGGCAAGTCAGATAAAAGCTGCAGGATTGGAGCAGCCATTAGTTGTATATCAGATGGATGATGGAGATTATATGCTTCTTACCGGACACAGACGTTTTAAGGCTATCAATTACCTTATCGAATCCGGAGATTGGGATGCAGATAAACCAGTAGAATGTAAAGTCAAAGATTTAGATGCAATGGATTTACCGCTGGACTTTGAAGATAAGGAAATGCTTTCTATCTTAACAACCAATCAGAACAGAAAGTATGAACATGAAGATATTGCCTTTGAAATCCGGGAATGGAAAAATCTGATTGCTAAATTAAGAGCAAAAGGTGTAACCATCATGGTTGTAGGCAATGATGAAAATGGTAATGATATTACTAGAAACATTGCCGGAGTAAAGACCAGGGATTTAGTAGCGGAGCAGCTTGGAATATCCAGCGCACAGGTGGCAAAGTATGATAAGGTTGAAAACAGAGGTTCAGATGAATTAAAAGCAGCCTTAAAAGAGAACAGAATAAACGTATCAAATGCAGCACAGGTTGCCAATATGCAAAAGCCGGTACAGGCAAAGTTCATTACAGAAATGCTTGAAAAGAAAGGTGCAGAAGAACAGATAACCAGTGATGATATTGCAGTAGAGGAAAAGAAACAGTCCTCAAAAAAGAAAAATGAGAGGGAAGAAAAAGCAATATATGTTATATCCACCAATGTATTCAACAAGGATATGAGAGATATATCAAAGCTGATTGACGAGGGTGGAAAGCATCTTACAGACAGTCAGTATGCAGCATATTGTAGATATATAAAAGGATTGAAAAAGTTATTCTCATAAGCAATCTATTCCCGGATGCAGCACTTGGCATCCGGGAGCCAATCATAAGAGCAGGAGAACGGAAATGAAGAAAACATCTATTAAAGTGACGGAAAGACTAGCAGAACTGGAAGAAGCTATCAGTGAAGTAACTGGAATCCCAAAGACCATATTAATAAAAAGGGCAGTAGAACAGTGGAATAAAAACGGTCGGAAGTTTGACCCGGATGTATTGGTAACATCCCATAAAGACCCACGATTTATTAATAAGCCGGTGAAACAGTCTATCAGCATGACGGAAGAACTATATGAAGAATTAAAGGAAATTTCAAAAGAAATAGGTGTCGGAGTTACATTTATTCTCCTGCAGGCTATCATGGATTACAGCATTGCAATGTCCAGCGTTCTTCCGCAAGAAAAACTGGACGAGATAATGGAGAAGTAACATGACAGAAATAGATATGCTGATGCGTTTATTTGATACGATAAATGACATTTATTATAAAAGCGTAGTTCCACCAACATATATCAGATTTAGCTTCGCAAAGAAGCGGATAAACTGGTCACTAAAGAAATTGGCTAATGGAACATTATATATAAGCATCAACTGGCAGATGGCAGCATTACCGGAAAAAGAGTTATACATGGAAATGATTCATCAAATGGCGCATTTATACAATCAGGCAAAGGACATAGAAGATACTAGCATGAATAATGTATACCACAATGGTTCTTTTCGAAAAGCTGTTGAAATGTGCGGTGGCAAGGCAAGAATCGTAGATAGTCACAAGGGATATAGAGTGACGAATCTAAGCAAAAAAACCATGAAAACGCTGCAGAAATACTTTAATTATCAGAAGTATATTGAATTGATAAATAAGCGTGGTGAAGAGGTCTTTGTAGGAAGTTTTGCAAGGTTCCGGTGTCCACAGTGCGGAAGAGTAATCGAAGCACAGAGATTGGCAGATAATATAATATGTGGCTATTGCCATAGAAACTTTATAAAGATTGATTAAGCGAACAGGAGAAGGAAAGGTGGAAAGAGAAGCAGGATGAATGAAAAGAGCATCAAGATATTGAAAGGTTTTATCTTTCTTGCAAAGTTAGCAGCGGTTGTTTTCGGTATCGGTATAATTGCACTGACAACAAATTCCATTTTTGACGATATGGAGAAACATAATCCGCAAGAGGTTATCCAGAAAGAGTACGGAGAATGTGCTTTTTTCAATGATGAAACATTTATATCTGATGGAAAGCTGTATGCATATAAGTACGATAAAGATGGTCAGCTTCACGTTTTTTATGTAGAGGATGTTAAAGATAAGGTGGTTACTGGAAGGGGGAAAGAGAAGCAGGATGAATGAAATGGTAAAAAAATGCTTAAGGATTCTGAAAAAGAGTATGAAAGAATTATTAATGCTTCCAATGCCTTAAAAAAAGGCGAAATATCAGGTGATGATTTTAACCAAATAAATGACGAAGCGTTGAGCAATGTTGATAATATAATAAGCGAATATAAGCACAAATAAAACATAGAGACTTTATAAAGAACTAAGCAAACAGAATATTAAGAAAGGGTGGTTTTAACATGGAAAAATTAAAAGAATTAAGAGAGTGCATGGACAAGCTGAAAGAAAGAACAAAGGAACTGAATGACAAGCATAATAAGGACATTGATTCATTTATCAATCTGCAGAGTAATATGAGGATGTTGGAGATTGGACAGTCAAGGATATTGGAAATTGGGAATATCTTGTAGACTGCCAGACGGTTATTTATAGGGCGTATACAATATGCCAAAGAGAATTGTATCTTGGAGAGTTTCTTCCACCATTGTAGGAAAAATGTGCTATACTAGGGCAAAGATAATGAATGAATTGAATGAGTGATAGATTCAAACAAGAAGAAAAGGAGTGATTTATATGAAAAAGAGTATTGTAATTGCGATCGTTGGAGTATTAGTTGTAGCTGGTGTAGGAAGTGCAGTTTACTTCCAGGCAACCAAGGAACCAAAAGTTGGAAGTGCAGTAGCATCTACAGAGCAGGAAGTAGCAGTTCCATCTGCAGATGATATGGAAGCACAGGTGAAAGAAGTTGTAGCTGCAAGGGAAGCAGAACTGGAAGCACAGAAAGCAGCAGAAGAGGAAGCTGCAAGAGTGGCAGCGGAGCAGGCAGCAGCAGAACAGGCAGCAAAAGAAGAAGCAGAAAAAGCTGCCAAGGAGAAAGAACAGGTAGCAAATAATAATACTGGCAAGGGAAATACAACTGCAAAATCCAATAAATCCGGTAGCACTGGAACGAAGAACAACGGTTCTACTTCCAGTAATGGAAGCAGCAGTGCATCCACATCCAGCAATGCATCTTCGGGAGAAGAAGACCCGGAAGGTTTCAATGAGGATAATCTTCCAAATTTACAACCGGGAGATGTATTACACTTCGGAGAACATACAGGAGAGTACGTTATTCCAGGCGGTGGGACAGCATACACATATGACCCAATAAGTGATGATGAACTTAATGAACATCTTAATTAATGACAAAAATTATTATAAAAAAAGGAAGGACATTTGCCCTTTCCTTTTTTTTGTTGCCATATGATAAAAAAGGACAACAAAAAGGAGCGTTTTATATTCGCTCCTTTGTTAAAATTATAAAGTTAAGGCACTTGAAAAAAAGTATTTGACAAATTTTACAATAATTCGTATACTTTAATCAAGTCGTTGGTAGATTTGCTGCAAACACTTCTATCAACTAGAGACATATATTTCACTACAAATATATATCACTTATGCTGATTTTATCAATAAACACAGGGTTCGTCAAGTGTTTCAGGGCAAAAAGTTTTACATTTATTTTCAAATTGTATAATTGTAAAATGGATATAAATATTAGAGATGGAATGTATGTTGTGTGTATACGTTCTATCTCTTTTTTTGTGGTACAAGATATAGAAAAATGGCAGTTATAAAATCTTTAGAAAGGGGGTAAGCCGGATGGAAAAGATTTCAGTAGAAGTATTGGAAAAGATGATGAAAAAACGTCTTACAAAGCGTGAAGTAGACTTTGTATTGTATGTAGGACGGTTCCAGAACGAATATGGCATGGCGCATGGCATCTATTATCGTGATTTGTGCAAAGAAGTAGGCTTATCATTTCAGGGGTTTTATGACTGCATGAGAGCATTGCAGTGGAAAGGTATTATAGAGTTTCAGAAACGGACGTATTTCGATTATGACATTGAAATACTGGATAATTCCTTTGCAGGAAATGAGAACTACGGAAGAGGTTATGTTTCACTGCATAACAAAATGGTTCGTTCTGCAGAGTTTAAGAAGCTGAAAGCTCCGGCAAAGCTGATGGCATTGTACCTGATGCGTGAATGGCAGATTAACAAGAAAAAAAGCCGGAAGCCATCTTATCAGATGTTGGTGGAAACATTTAATCAAAAATTCAAAGAATTACTTGGTTTATCCCATAGAGCAGCAAGAAGGTACTTGGGAAGCCTGGAACCATTCCTTAGTATCTACATAGAAGATAATAGAAAGTATTTCTTTACATTCAAGGCAGAAATGGTAGATACGGCAGAAGTCCCAACCGGAGAGAATGACGAGTTAAGGGAGCATGAAATCAATATTGCCATGCGCCGGAATCGGATTAAGGAAGAGACAGAGGAACGCATCCGGGAAATGCACACGATACTGCAGCAGCATAACAAGGAGATAAAGAAAGACAAGGGATTCTCTTTGAGCCGGATTGTAAAGGATAGCTTGGAATATCTCAATGAGGGCATTAAAAACCGGTACAAATGGAAGCGGTATTTAAGTCCCGGTATCGTACATAAACTTGTAATCGAAATGTTATAGAATGAAAAAATAGCTTGGGAGTAGTTCCAGGCTATTTGTAGTCGCATAAATTACTGGAAAATTGAAGAAGAGAGCAAAAACAGCACCGCAAAAAAGAAAAAGTAGTTCCTGCAGCACTGGCAGGAGCTTTTTTATACACATAGCGAAAAAAGTATTCAAGTTTCTTTACCATTTCAAAAAGAGATATTCAAGTTTTATCCGGACAGAATAAAAGATATTCAAATTTCTTTACAATAAAAAAGCCTATATATTCAAAAATCATGCAGCTATGAAATCGTGAAAAAGCCTGTAAAATCAATGCTTTTCGCTTATTTAAAAATATGAATAAATCATTTCTAAACTAAATTCTTTCTCTTTTATAACTATATCTTGTTTGGAAAATCAGAAACCAACCAAACCTAAAAACCTATAATAGCCATGCTCTAACGAGCATCATGTTCTGATGTGAAAAACTTTTTATTGCCAAAATATGGTAAGAATTGCAAGCAATTCTCTTTATTCATGCCACCCGGAAAAAATATGTCCATTCAGGCTAAAAAATACATCAAAAAAGAAAAAAGAACGACATTTTATACTTTTACATTTATTTTCGACTTGTATAATTTTATAAAGGATGTTATTATCTGAAATGAAATTATGAAAAATATATTAACTTTTCAAATAGGGGGTTGCATTGAGATATGATACCAAATATAATCCTTAGAGCAGAGCAGAGCAGAGC
>ERZ1034678.1695-NODE-1695-length-10702-cov-9.631915_pt1 | contig 10702 bp, 7 predicted proteins | sample MGYA00520640_ERZ1034678 | MGnify/ENA primary metagenome ERZ1034678 (study PRJEB33766, sample SAMN09781767) | gut metagenome | biome: gut microbiome | host: Homo sapiens | place: Madagascar | study: EMG produced TPA metagenomics assembly of the PRJNA485056 data...
AGAAGTTATCACTTATCTCCTCAGCCACTAATTGTTAAAAAATAGTGTGAAAGATAATAAAAAAGTCTTCTTGTTTGGTGGTTTTTGATAAAAGTACTATCTTTGCAGTGATTTTTAACATTCCTAACACAATAAAAACAAATAGCCTATAGATTAAGATTTCTACTTGAAGAAACTAAAGAGGTTAGAAAAATGAGAAAACTCGAAGAAATGACCGATGAGCAACTCGCCTTGGCTTATGTCGAGGGCGACAATCGGGCATTCGATTTGTTACTGTCTCGCAACGAGGTGAAACTGTTCGGCTATATCATGTTTGTGGTTCACGACCAGGAAAAGGCGAATGATGTCTTTCAGGAGACATTCGTCAAGGTGGTTACCAAACTGCAGCAGCGCCAGTATGTGCCCAATGGCAAGTTCCTGGCATGGTGCATGCGCATTGCCCACAATGTGATGATGGACATGTATCGCGACAACAGATTGCAGAACATCGTGGAGACTCCCGATGACAACGATATGTCGAAGATAAGAGACGAATACGTGGTCTTCGATAATGCGGAGAACACTATCGTGCGGGGACAGGTGATGTCGGATGTTAAGAAGATGGTCAACCTGCTGCCACCTACCCAGAGGGAGGTGGTGTATATGCGTTATTACCAGCAGTTGTCCTTCAAGGAAATCGCCGAACTTACGAATGTAAGCATCAACACCAGTCTTGGCAGAATGCGTTACGCACTCCTTAACCTACGTCGTATGGCTAAGGAGCACGATGTCTTCTCGAATATTACAATGTTTTAAGACCGTGGATGGTGGCAAGAGGGTCTTTGCTCTTGAACACATAACTGCCACTCACTAAGATATCGGCACCAGCCTCTATCAGGCGGGGAGCCGTTTCTGCCTGCACGCCACCATCGATCTCTATCAGTGCTTTCGAGCCGGATGACTTGATGAGTTGGCGCAGTCGTGCCAGCTTGCCTATGGTGTTCTCAATGAACTGCTGTCCGCCGAAGCCCGGATTCACACTCATCAGCAGCACCATGTCCACATCGCAGATAATGTCTTCAAGCACGCAGACTGGAGTGGATGGGTTCAGTGTTACACCGGCTTTCATTCCAGCGGCATGAATCTGCTGTATGGTACGGTGAAGGTGGGTGCATGCCTCGTAGTGCACATTCATCATCATTGCGCCCGCCTTGGCAGTCTGCTCTATGTACTGCTCTGGGTGGACAATCATGAAATGCACGTCGAGAGGCTTGGTGCATACCTTTGACACCGCCTCAATGACAGGAAATCCAAATGAGATATTGGGCACGAAAACTCCGTCCATTACGTCGAGATGAAGCCAGTCGGCTTCGCTCTTGTTGATCATCTCTATGTCGCTTCTCAGGTCGATAAAGTTGGCTGACAACAGAGATGGGGATATGATTGGTTTCATTCTTTGTTCTTATTTTAGTTGAGGCAGAACGCCTCGTAACGTCCATTCATTTTGATAGCGCGATAAGTGTAGGCTATCTGTTTGATCATGTTGATAGTCTTTCTCGACGGTCTCATTTCATCAGAAGTAGAATATTGCTTCATAGGCGTTTTATTATATGTTAAGTTCTTGCTTTTGTTAATATAACGACGCCTTTGCCACTTTATTATATTTCGGCAGAAGAATATTCTAAAAAAATGCAAGCGGCTTCGATGCCCAACGCAATTGCTTTCGTTGCTCATCGAAGCCGCTTTCATCTGCCATCGAAGCCGCTTGGCATAGAGGTTGTTGTCTCCATGATAGGGGGAGGAAGAAGTCTTGTTTATTTACTTACCTTTTTAGTCTGTCCGTTAGTATACTTGACAAGGTAGATTTGTCCGCGTTGCATCTCCTTGCTGTTGATGCGACGGCCCAGACAGTCGTAAACTCCCATTACCTGAAGACCTTGTGTAGTAGGAGTAGAGATACCTGTCGATGTAAACTGCAACTCAACACTATTGGATAGACTGCTTTCCCCAAAGCTTCCTGTGGCACTTACTGCATAGGTGTTGGTGCCATCCAATGGAGCAGGGTCAACATATTCGGTTGTTGTGCTGGTGGCAATCTTGATGCCGTTTCGATACACGTTGTATCCAGTGATATTGTTGGAACTGCTGCCCAAGATTTCGAGGTTGTCAATCTGCCAGTAGTAGCTCAAACCCATGTTGTCTGTATCATAGCAGTGGAATCGGATTTGCATTTCTGCTGACTGATAATCTGAGAGGTCGAGGGTAACCTTGGTATACTTGCCTGCCACCGATGCGGCTAAATCAGTACAAGCATTGAAAATGGGTGTCCACGACTTTCCGTTGTCTTTGCTTACCTCCACATTATAATATTGAGGGTTTGTGGGTTTTTTCCCTGCTGCTGGAGTACGAGAATAGAAGCTCAGCGTCTTGCCATAAGCGAAGGTCTTAGATGTGAAATATTCATCTTGGTGAATATCCTCCCATGCGGAATACATTGTAGCAGCATAGTTTCCCTCGTATGGTCGGTAAAAGCCCTTGTTGGGGTCGCCTTTCTCCCATCTCCATCCACGATCGCCCGAAGAGGTGACAACCCAGCCATAGGGATTCTCTGTGTTCTCAAAGTCATCGTAGAGGAGCGTCTCGCCAGCAGAAGCCGCAGTCCAAGACAAATGGATGCCGTCGTCTTGTACACTTCCTGTCAGTTGCGATGGAGCCGTTACGATGTTTGACAACTGGGTGATGGTCAGTGTTGCCTCCGTGCTGGCAGTCTTCACCATGATGGTAGCCGTTCTGTTTCGTGGCTCATTGTTCTCGCTGTTCGCAGTGAAGGTGACCTCTGCATTTCCTGTACCCTCGGTCTGGCTCACAGTGATCCATGCAGGAAGGTTCTCTAAAGTCCAATCCTCGTCAGAGGAGATGGTTACTGTAGCCGAACTCTGTGCGCCTCCAGCCAAGGTGATCTCTTTCTTGCTCAAAGAAAGGTGGTTGGTAGATTCGTGCAGATAGAACGAGATGGTGCTTCCGCAAGTAGAAATGTTGCTGATGGCAAAAGGTGCCTCCTTGCCATTGCTATAGAAGGGCTTGGCTGTAGCCTCGCCACCAAAAGCAGTTCTTCCACTCTCGGCACTGAAGAAAGCCTTTGTGATATCACCATCCGATGTGATGGTTCCGTTAGGACGGAAGATGTACTGTTCGTCGAGTCGGGTAGTGCCATTATAGTTGACGTTGCCTCCTGTGTAGGCAGGGTTGATTCTGTAAATAAGCAGACCCGAACCAGGAAGACTCTTGTCGAAACCTTCTTGCTTACGATATTCCACTACGAAGTATTCATCGCTTCCTACTGGCTTGATTTTATAAGCAATGTTTTCTTTGCTGCTGCCACCTACGGGATTCAAGGTGTAGGTACCAGCTGCGGAAATCTCTGGTATCTCGTCAATCCATTTACAGTAGCGATACTTGGTGTAGGCTGTCATGTTTTGAGCTACGAGCTGATTGTCTGACATCAAGTCCCATATTCCTACAGGGTTGAGGCTTCCTGAAGCATGATACAGATCGTAGGTGCCCAATGAGTGAGACATCTCATGGCAAAGAACTCCGGTGTTGAGGGCGATGCCTTCGAAGTTTTCATAACCATTAGCCTCGTCGAAAACCATGATGTAGCCCACCAACTTCTTACCTTTTATATAGATAGCCTTTTCATCAGGCAAAGCCAAGTCCTTGCGTTGTGGCCAGAGGATGCCTCGCTTGTTGCTCAGTTCTGATTGTCCGCTGAAGATGATGCACAGGTTATCTATGTAGCCATCGTCGTTCTTGTCGATATCGGTAGCGTCAGCCACGTCTTTCTCTATATAGTTGGCTATTTCTCTTACCAATGCCTGCATGCGTGCTTCACCCTCGGTGTCTGAGTTGTAGCCAGAGGGACGCAATGTGGCATCATACTTCTGGTAGTATGCTCTTTCGTAACGTGTCTTGTAAGACACAATCTTGGTGTCTGTAGTAGCAGGATAGAAGGAACTCTTCCATTCCAGCTGGTTGTAGGAAGCCTGTCGGAAATAGTTGTATACCGAGTTGTCTGTAGTGTTGCTGCCGTTGAACAGGTTCTGATAGGTGTCTATCGTATGTTCAAAAATACTGGCATCCTCATCGGCAAAGCGTACAAAGCATACGGTGTTGCCTACGGTTCCTGTGTTTTTGTTGAAAGCTCCAACCTGCAAAGCAAAGAGGAGCCAAAGAATGGTTAATGCTAAAGACTTCTTCATAGTCGTACTTGTTGGATTGAAAAAAGTGCCATACCCATGGGACGTTTCGCCCATGCGATGTGGCACTTTATGAAATAAAATTATTAGAGGGCTACCTTGATCGCCTTGCCGTTGATGCTGACGATGTACAGACCCTTTGCAGCCTGAACATGAGCATTGGCAGAGTTGGCGTGGAAGTTTGCTACCACTGCACCACCCAAGTTGGCTACTGTAACAGCGTCGCCCTGAGCCAAGCCAGAGATAGTAATCTCGTTACCTATAGTACTTACCTTTACACCCTGAGTTGTTACTGTGTTAATACCTGTATCACCTTCTACCTTTGTTACGGTAGTCTTGTAGATGTTAGTGCCTGTAAACTTGCTATATAAAGTAGAACTCATGGTTACATATACAGCTTCTTGTGCCGTAAGAAATGTAATTTTACCGTCAGCAACCGTGTAGTCGGTGCCTTCTGTCAGAGCAGTTTTGTCTGACTTGTAAACAGCAAATTGGGTGTTCAAAGTGGCACTTGTCTGTGATGAGAGGTCGAGTACATCTCCTACCTTGTAAGATTCTGCAATGACATAGTTGTTCTGTGGTGCATAGTTGAATGTCTTGGCAACGGTTGGAGCAGGGAGCGTAGCCAATGTGAAGTTATTCTTAAAGATGTTCAAAATCCTCATCTTGGCACTGGGCAGTGTGATTTCTGTCAACTGGTTGCTTATCAAGAACAGAGTTGCATTACCTGCATCTTTAATACCTGTAGCATCAAAGGAGGTGAGCTTATTCTCGTTAAAGCTGAAGGTTGGTTTAGATGCCGTGTTATTACCTATCTTAACCGAGGCTAATTCATTTGTCTGTGCATATACAAGTTTGATGGTTGGATTGGTGGATAAATCCAATTCGCCAGTAAGTTTGTTTTGTCCGATTCTGAGAGTCTGTAATGCCTGATTTTTGGTAATATCTATTGCTGTCAAGAGATTATTGTTAATATCCAAAGTTGTCAATTTGGTACACTTGCTGATATCAATACTTGTCAACTGATTGATGTTGATGTATAGCTTCTCCAACTCAGTGTTCTTGGTCAGGTCAATGGAAGTCAGTTTGTTGGCATTGGCAGTCAAATCTTTCAAGGCTGTAGCCTTGGTTACATCCAAAGACAATACTTGGGCACCATCTACTCTTGATGAACATTCAAAATAAACAATGTTGTCGCCATAGATTTTTACCTTTCCATCACCTGATACGGTACCTGAGACGTCCACTTGATTCCAACCATCGAAAGCAGGAATCACTTCTGATGTGACTTTCTCTCCATTACCCCAGTCTATCTGTACTGTTCCTTCTACCCCCAGTCCGATAGTAAGAGTTCTGGTATTACCATCTACCTCTGCTTGCAATTCAATAGCAGGTTCTGTCTGTGCGAAGGCTGTCATTGTACTGATGACAGCCAACAAAAGTGTAAAGAATTTCTTCATACTTGTTGTGTTTTACGTTGATAAATATAAAAGTTTGCGGTCATTTATTTAATGACCTTCTTGATGCTGTTGCCATGCTTGACAATGTACAAGCCCTGCTTCTGACCCTTCAAGGTGTTGCCTACCTTGACGCCATCAATTGTATATACCTCCTGTGCGGCTGTATTCTGTGTCTGTATGTTGGCAATGCCTGCAGTTTCCTGCTTAGGAGTGGTCACCTTGATGCCGTGGATGTAAACCTCTTTATTTGTGATGTTGCGGAAGTATGCATATACAGGTTTGTCGGACTTAATTGTAATTTCGTTGTAGCCATTTGTTTGTTTTTCAAGGCCTGTAACCGTGGTGTTGCCTGCACCTGCAAACTTGTTGAACATGCTATATGCTTTGCGCACTTCATAATCACCGAACATAGTGCCTGCTTTGTCTGTGCTTAAAAGTTGGCAGTAGATGAATCCCGAGCATGAAACATTTATGCTGAATGTAGAGCATGATGGCAGGCAAAGAACAATTCCACCACCATTTGGTGAATTTGATGCACTTGCTGCAGGTAAGATGATAGCTCCTTTCTTGTAACCATCTGCACCCAACTCGCCGCCTTTTCCGTATCCAATTGCATCTGGATCAACTGTAGTCGAAGGATATTGAAATTGGTCTGCATAAACCATCTGGATGATTTTGCCTTCTGGGTCTACTTTGTAGTCATCTTCATTGCAGACACCGACATACTGGTCAACAATATTCTGGCTGTTGAACCACAACCAGCCATTTTCGTCAACAACTGAAGCAGGGAAAAGATTGTACTCCTGTGCTTGAACTCCAATAGCGCTGAGTAACAGCGCCCATGCTAAGTAAAGTTTTTTCATAAAGATGATGTTTTTTGTTAAGGAATGTTCTTTCGTCAGCATCTTGCTGACGAAAGAACTTTTATCCGTTGTTTATATTGAGTGTTTTATTACAGCTATATATGATAAGTGCTTTTTTATTGTTCTGTCCAGTCTGGATTCTGGGCAATGCCGTGATATTTGATCTCGCTCCAAGGAATGGGCAGATAGTATTGTTTCTTGTCGAAGACTCTCACACGTTTAGGGAAACGGTTTACGTTGCTGATGGTGTACTTGGTGTTTACCACCTCGTTGTTTACCACAGTTACATCGACACGCATACCCTTCAGAGGATTGGTCTCGCCGTTCATCTTCTGCTCTGCCACACCCCATCTGAAGAGATCCCAGTAGGTGGTTTCCTCGAAAGCCATTTCCACACGACGCTCGTTCTTGATGTCGTCGAGTGTTGGATTCTCAATGTCTGGCATGTGAACACGCTGACGGGTCTTGTTGACATACTCCTTTGCCAAGTCTGTGTTTCCTAAGTCGTAGCAAACCTCTGCGTAGTCGAGCAGTGCCTCTGCAAATCGCCAGATGATGTAGTTCTGCTTGCTGGCATAAGTATCGTTGTTGTCGATAGTCTGGCTTGGATCAACAAACTTGCCCATGTAATAACCAGTCAAGGTTACGGCAGCCGACGTAGAAGTACCATAAGGCGTGAGGTCGACACCGGCAGTACGGTTTGTATAATGAATGTCCATCACGTGGTTGCGGTAGGTACATCCATCATACAGGATGTTGGCATAGAAACGATAGTCTCTGTTGTCGTATGGATGCTGTGCATCGTAGGTCTTGCCAGGCTGCATGCCATACTCGTCCACATGGTTCTGGGTAGGAGTGTAGGCTGCTGTCGTACCTGTAAAGAAAGGAGAAGCTGCGTCTCTATCGAGCTTATGACCAAACTTGTTGGCAAAGTCGCCATCATCAGAATGCTGCACCTCGAAGATAGACTCCTGTGAGTTCTTGGTCAGGAAGATTTTGCGATAGGCATCGCGAATATCGTCCTGTGTGGTGGCAGAGATAGGGATGAGGCTGTACTGGTTCAGAGCGAAGAGGTCTTCGTAAGCCTTCTTGGCCTTCTCCAGCATGACGTGTGACTGGTCGTCGGCAAAACCTAAGTAGGTAAGTTCCTCACCCTTGTTCTGGAATACCTTACTGGCAGCCCAGAGGTAAGTTTTCGCCTTTAGCATGATAGCTGCACCCTTGGTGGCGCGACCTGTCTCGGTAGTGGCGTGAGCCTGGGGAAGATACTTGGCAGCCTCGTCGGCCTCAGCCACGATGAAGTCTACCATCTGCTGATAGCTTGCACGTGGGAACTTCTCTTCTTTGATGAGTGGATTATAAGTGTGGTCGATGAGGGTTACACCGCCAAACATTCTCCACAGCATATAATAGTAATAGCCTCGCATGAAGTGCGCCTCACCGATGATGCGGTTCTTCTGGTCGCCATTGCTGATATTACCTAAATTTTCCAGCAAGGTGTTTATAGACTGAATCTGAGTGAAGTAGTTGCTCCATACATTGGCAGCCCATTTGGTAATCTCCTGGCTGTTGCCTTTCAGTAAGTCGCCATAACCGGCGTTGTAGTAAGAACTCTTACCCACACTAATCTGGTCGCCAAACCAAGGCATATAATATCTTGATTTGCTCTTTACCAGCGAAATGCTGGGAACATAAGTGCTGAAGCCATTGCTCATGCATCTGTACCAAGAGTTCTCGTATTCGTCGAGAAGCTGAGGATTACTCCATACCGACTTCTCGGAAATCTTGTCGAGAGGAGCATCCCTGAACAGGCTGTCGCAACTCGTCAGCACACCGGTGGTGGCTGCGAGTGTAATGATGGTTATGATTCTATTGAATTGTATTTTCATACTTTCTGTGTTCTATATATAATATAATGTGGTCTCGTTAGAAACCTAAGTTGAGAGTTACACCGTAAGAGCGCTGGATAGGGTAGCCACGGAGTGACTCTGGGTCCATGCTCTTCAGACTGCTGATGGTGAAGAGGTTGCTTGCCTGCAAAGCGATGCTGAGCGAAGAAAGGCTCATCTTCTTGACGATGCTGCCCGGGAAGTTGTAACCGAGGTTCAGCAACTTGAGGCGCACGAAATTACAGTCCTCAATCCAGAATGTAGACTTCTTGCGGTTGTTGTCGTTGGATGTGGCAATCTTTACGCGTGGATATTTGCCAGAAGGATTGCTCTCTGACCAACTGTCGGTAAGGTGATACTTCTGATACTTAGGCAGGGTACCGTTCTCCAATGTATAGTAGTCGGTAATGTTCTGCTTGTATCCAGACTCGCCCTGGAAGATGGCATTGAGGAAGAAACCCTTGTATTGCATTCCGAAACGGAAGCTGAAGTCCATGTCGGGTTGTGAAGAGTTCTTGACGTAAATATAGTCATGAGAGTCGAGAACACCATCCTCGTTCTGGTCGATGTATTTGATGTCACCAGGAGCGATGGTTGCATTACCCTGTCCGTCCTGGTCGAGTGGCCAGTTGTCGATTTCTTCCTGACTCTGGAACAGACCTGCTGCCTGATACATCTGCCATACCATGCTGCTGGTTCCCTTGCGGCGAAGGTTGGGCAACTGACTGCTCTCGTCGCCGAAGTCGAGGTATTTGTCGTTGCTCTTTGACAGGTTGATTGACATGTTGTACTTGAACTTGCCGATGGTGTTCTTGTGGCTGATGGTGAAGTCCCAGCCCCATGCCTTCAACTTGCTGAAGTTCTCAGAAGGATAAGCTCCGTCGGTACCTGTCGAAGGAGGGAAGAGATAGTCGGGTGCCGATGTGATCTTGTCGGTCTCGTAACGTACGAAGTAATCGAAAGACACACCGATGCGTCCGTTCCAGAAGCCCATGTCCAAACCGAAGTTATAGTCGTGGGTCTTTCCCCATGACAGATCGGTGTTAGGATAACTCATGAGGGTGAATCCAGGACGGTAAACACTTGAGGCAGAACCCTTGCTGCCGAAGCTGTAACCATAGTTGGCAGACTCGGTGTAGTTCTTCAGATATGAGTATGCACCCACCAAACCGTCATTACCTAACCATCCAGTAGAGGCTCTCAGCTTGAGGTTGGAGATAACGCCCTGCTTCCAGGCTTTGAAGAATTCCTCATTAGAGACAACCCATGAACCAGAGAATGATGGGAAGAAACCCCATCGGTTGGAGGGTGAGAAGTTGGTAGAACCGTCGACACGGAAACTGAACTCAGCAAAGTACTTGTTGGCGTAGCTGTAGTTGAGACGGCCGATGGTAGAGGCACGCTCGTTGATCGTCTCATTACCAGAGAGAGTTGAGCTCTTGGCCACACCCATGGTCTCGGGCACAGAAGTCTTGTCGAGGTTCTTGCCTATCATATACTGATTGTTGAGTCGCTGATAGTTCATGACCAGTGTGGCACCTACGGTATGCTTTGCCGCAAAGGTGTTGTTGTAGTTGATACCAGCCTCATAGAGCTGACTCTTATAGAAACGGTCGGTCTGCTCTAAGGTTGTCTTAGCCTTAGGATAAACCGTATTCTGGTCGATGGCAAATTCTTCTGTAGTGGCATCGTAGGTGTAGAGAGTTACAGGAGTGCTGTATCTCTTTTCTATACGATGGTTGTCATCGAAGGTTCCACGTACATAGGCATTCAGACCCTTTACCCAAGGGATGTCCCATCGCAGGTTGACATTCACAGTACCCATTCTTGACAGATCTTTGATGTATCCGCCCAAGCCACGAAGATTGATGAGTGGGTTGCTACCATCGATACTTGCCAACTCGCCATTGGTAAACTCATATACCTGAAGGGGAGAATAGCTATAGGCTGCATCGAGGGTTGTGTAGCTGCTGTTCTTGGCGTTAGAGTTGGCGCCCGTATAGTCGACAGACAAAACGAGACCCTTGGTGAGGGTGGCATCCAACTTCATGGAGTAGTTGATACGGTCGCGGCCTACACCACTATAGAGACCCTTGGAGTTGGCATAGCCCAAAGAGAGATAGTATTTTACGTAAGAGTTGCCACCACTTGCAGATACAGCATGAGTGGTAGAGTAGCCCGTCTTGTCGAGATAGTCCAGGAGGTTGCTGTCGCCATAGACGTTGGGGTTGGAGTGAGTGCGGATCTCTTCCAAC
>ERZ1034678.1696-NODE-1696-length-10697-cov-4.151757_pt1 | contig 10697 bp, 6 predicted proteins | sample MGYA00520640_ERZ1034678 | MGnify/ENA primary metagenome ERZ1034678 (study PRJEB33766, sample SAMN09781767) | gut metagenome | biome: gut microbiome | host: Homo sapiens | place: Madagascar | study: EMG produced TPA metagenomics assembly of the PRJNA485056 data...
GCACTAGGCATCAGTCGAGTATCAACGAACTCAGGGAAAACCTGAGAGATCTTACTCAAACTGATCTTCATAAGTTACTAACCATTAACCGCCAGTAGCAGGGGTGTTCGTAGGAGCAACCCAAGAGTTATGCAGGGGCATAGGGGCAGGACAAATGGCCGAAGCAGGGACAATGGTCTTGGTGATGTTATTCATAGCACCCATCATGCCTGCAATGGTCTGATCAAGGCAACCGAACTTCGCCTGAGTCGTAAGAGCGAGTTCATTAACCTTACCAAGGACAATCTGTTCCCGAAGCTCCTGCTTTTCACAGCAACACTTAAGCTCAGCCTGAAGTTTAGCAAGCTCAACACGGTTGTTAGCCGCTTCATCAGACAGAGGCTTAAGGTACGCAAAGGTCTCATCACGGAGTCTACGGTTGTCCGTAAGGGACTGCATATAGACTTCCTTGGCATTCTTATCGGAGTAGTTCTCAGCCTTGAGCATGCTGTTCTCAGCCTGAAGAGCAGACACTACGTTCTGATTACCACCACCGAGGAGACCACCAAGGAGACCATTGCCATTATTAGAGCTATTGAGGACACCGAGAGCAAGACCTGCGATACCAGTACCGAGACCTGCGCCTGCAACACCCTTAGAAGCAAATTCTGCCATAATTATATTCCTTTCTAGCCATGTAGACTAGTGTTAGTTTGTTAGTAACTTAGTTAAAAGAAGAGACACACCATAGTTACCCAAAGGTGTGCTCTGGTTAAGGCCATGTAATATAAAGATATAATGGTGATCCAGTTTTATATAAACCTACCAAATCAAAAGGATCACCATCTAAAAAGATTGAACCATGGTCGGATTGATATAGCGTGCCATTTATAAATATGCGTGGACTGCCAGGCGCAGACGACCCAAGATACTCCATGTGAATAGTTGTCACATTGCTATCTGAATGATAGCTGAACCACCCGAAGGCTTTCCATTCTTTATTTGGACTAGTGTTAGCCTCTACATCATCGTACAGAACTTGTCCAAAATCGGAATCATATCCATAATCTGTATCTTTATGTGCCCCACAACGATATATTAGAGAGTAACTGCGTTTAGATACTAATAGAAGCTCCTTATTCAGCATCTTGAGCCTCCCAAGGAGCTTCTTCTACATAGTACCCTATTCCTAGATTGATTATTGAGCATACTACACCCCCACCTTAGCAAGACCAACAGTAGCCAAACCCTTGGCTCTACTAAGGACAGACGGAAGGGAAGGCCACTGGACATTTCTAGGAAACCCACTCTGAAGAGTAATGTCCCTAAGCTCCTGTCTATACTGCTTCACAGCTTCAATACCGTCTGGGGTACTAGGATAATCTGGGAGGATGTAGTAGTCCGTACCAGAGATCAGAGAGTCTCGCTTTCTACGAACCATGTCAGCCCATTGGTCATCTGTCCACTCATCTTCAGGGTTGTATTCTTCTTCAGTGATGTTAAAGCGAATCTTAAGCTCGTTAGTGAGATCGCCAAAGATCGTGTGATCATTATCCCAAATAGCCTGACGGAGAGTGTACAGACTCGTGTACTTCTTATCTTTATACGTGTATCTAATCATAGTTAATCCCACTGGCCAATAAGTCTACAATCAGTATAACCGTCGTGAAAGAAAAACAGCAACACGGCAGTAGCTTTATTAAGGGTGGGAACCTCTCCCGCAAACCATCCGACACTACCGTTAATAGTGATACTCTTATTAGAGTTACTCACCCAAACAAGTTTAGTAGCTATCTGGCCAATAGAGCTCGCTTGCACAGTGATAGTAGCCGCCGCACCCCCAGTTTCCATAAGCAATGAGTCACCACTAGAAACATTGAGAGTTGTAGTAGCGCCTGCTTTAGTCCACTGCTCGTAGCCTGCAATAGCCCCCCTATTGCCACTCTTAGGGATCGCATTGGAAGCCTGCGTACTAGCGGCATTCAAGGCATCCTGAAGACCAGTAACGTTAGCAATAGTATGCGTATGGGAGCTATTAGCCTTACCCGCAAGACCCGACGTAAGGGCACTAGTCGTAGCGTAATCACCCTTAGCCTGCTTCTTAGCAAGCTCAGCATTCACATACGCCGTATCAGCCTTACCAGAGACGTTAGGAATGTCAGCCCTGTTAGCAAGTTCAGTAGTGGTACCTGCAACCCCACTGAGAACATGCAGATGCTTGGTATCCGTAGCATACGCTAGGACACCATTATGGCCTGCAAACCCCTTGATCTGGGCTTCAGTGCCCGTAATTTGTTTTCGTTCTTTAATAGCCATATTAAGAACCTAAATCTCCATAATCAATATAACCGTTGAAGGTAGCAACATCAAGTTTAGCATTCAGCTTCGTCGTCAAATCAGTGATCTGTGCAGACGTATGCGTATGACTCGTAGGAGCCTTACCCGCCAGAGCAGTATCAAGGCCAGTAATCTGAGCAGTCGTATGAGTATGACTGGCATTAGCCTTCTTAGCAAGCTCAGTAGTAAGAGTAGCCGTAGTGACGTACCCAGAGAGCGTACTATTCAGGTTGGTAATCTCAGCTACAGTATGAGTATGCTTAGTGTTAGCCTTACCTGCAAGACCCGTCTGAAGCTCGTTCTTAGTAGCAAGACCACTAAGATCTTGCTCAGGAGGAGTACCAGTGATCTCACTATACGCAATACTGTCCTTAGATGCAAGGGCACCGAGCGTAGGTTTGTTCAGAATGAATGCCTTAGATGTCGGTACAGTCTCACTCCAGTCAGCCTGAACCTGACCAGAGGCCATCTGATCAGCGTACTGCTTGGCTCTCTCTGCCTGCTTAGTCGCTTCATCCTTACTAAGAGCGGCATTGTCCGCATTAGTCTTGGATGCCGTCTCAGAGGCCTTAGAAAGCGTTGCAGAGGCTTCAGAGGCCTCAGCCGATGCAGAGGCATTAGACGCACTAGCAGACGCTTCCCGAGCCTTCTGTGCGGCTGTATCAGCGTCATCAGAGGCCTCCTGTGCCTTCGTCGTAGCCAACGTAGCCTGTTGAGTAGCCTTCGTAGCACTACCCTGAGCAGACGTAGCACTGGTACTAGCGGCATTAGCCTTGTCGGTAGCAATGCCTGCCTGAGCAGTAGCATTATTAGCCTGAGCTTCAGCAAGGTCTACGTATTTCTGACCCTCAGTCTGCAGGGCCTTGATACTAGCAGTCTCCTGAGTCTTTACAGCATTAGCGCTAGTGGTACCCTGAGTCCTCACAAGACCAATCTGTTTGGTACCTTCAGCAGTAACCTGTTGAACAACCTTAGTAGTCTCAGCCTGTACTGCCTTGATCTGAGTATCGCCCTCAGCCTGTACTCTGTTGATCTCCTGAGTACCCTTGATCTCTACTGCACCTGCCTGAGCAGTACCTTCGTCTCTAACCCTCTGAATCTGAGTATCGCCCTCAGATTCGATAAGGACCATCTGTTCGTCACTCTTATCAGTGACGGCTTGAACAGCTGAAGTCTTAGACGCATTGATGTCTTTAATAGCCTGAGTCTTAGCATTGGTAATCGCAGTGAGGTCAGAGTCCGTCTTATCAGCGTTCTTCTTAGCCTCATTAGCGTAATGCTTAGCAGAGTATTCAGAACCATCAACGGTACTACCGAGCTTGTTAGCCCAGTCCTTAGCAGTGTTCTTAGACGCAGTAGCTTCATCTCTGAGACCTTCCATAATCTGGATCGTCTCAGGGATTCTATCAATCTCAGTAGCTACCTTCTTAATGTCAGTGATGTTCTGACTATTGGTTCTGACGTGTTCGATGTTGTCACTGACAGTCTTGATGTTGCCACCAGTAATGGCAGTACCACCACCCCCAGGATTGCTAAGATCACCATAATCTTCAAAGAACGAACTGGTGGTAGTCCCTTCAAGGTCAGCGGCAACAGTATTGATGTCGTTGATGTTCAGACTATCAGTACGAACATGTTCGATGTTATCCGCAACAACCTTTACGGCAGGAGCAATCTGCTCTTGAAGATCAAGGCCACTCTTGAGTTCGTCCTTGATGCGAAGAGACTCATCCTTAGCCGCTTCAGCAGTACCTGCATGAAGTTCAGCCTCATCCTCAAGCATCTGCACATGTTGAAGTACAGTCTCAGCCCTGTTACTTGCACTGACTGCAGTACCAGCAGCAGACTGTGCAGTCACAGCATGAACCCTAGCCTTATCTACTTCAGGAGCAATACGGTTGGTAATCTCCTTAATAGCAGATTCCTTAGACGCAGTAATATCAGTCTGTGCCTGATTAGCAATAGCCTGAGTATTCTGTTCATGCTGTTCTGCCTTAGTAGCGGCAGTCTCTGCTCTCTGCATTGCTACCTTAGCGCCTTCAGCGTCCTTCTTGTACTGTCCGTAGGTAACAACGTCATCATCGTCAGTAGCCCAACCAACATTACGGATCTTGTATCCGTGCATGTTAATGTCGGAGAACACATCCTTAATGCCAGAGCCTTCAGAATACTCCTGAGCAATGTAAATAAGCTGTTGGAAGTTCTCATCCATACTCTGATCATCGAATTCAGAGCGACCATCAAAGATATGAATGGCTTCATTAATCGGTGTGATTCTACGAACAAGAACCTCAGAGCCAGAGGCTACGTTCGGAGTAATGGCAATGTAGTCACCGTCCCATCGCCAAGTGTACGTACTCTGCTCAGTAGCAGAAGAATTGATCTCAACGTCATCCACGTACACATGAATGTCATCTTTACTAAAGTACGGTACTCTGACAGAGATACGGTTCAAGGAACCGTCAGATTGTTCTCTCTGAACAGAATACTGTACCTTCGGAGATTCAGAGGATACAGTACCCATGATTATTCTGAAATACCTTTAATAGCGCCAATACCAATTCTAAACGGTAAGAACGCACTGATTAGCGGGAAGTGCTGTGCCAACCCAATAGGATCACCAGTAGCGGTGTTGATGAGGTCTCTCTTAGTAGTATTCAAGAAGCCCAGTGCAGGGGCCGTACCACCAATGTCCTGACTAGCGAAGGAACCAATATACGTCATAAGACCAAGCCCAGACGTAGCATTCACTGCCTTACCAACAAGAGCCGCAGGATCCTTGAAGGGATCCTTACCGTCCATAGCCTGAATACTAATAGCGGCTAGGACAGACAACGGGAGCTGTCTAACGACAAGCCCTGCGGCACTACCGATGCCTCTAGTATTCGCGTATCTACGAGTAAGTGCATTGTTTGCTTTCCATGCAAAGGACTGATATGCAAAGCACACCTTACCCCAAGCAGTGTTCAAGAACCTAGGTCTGTCGCCTCGTCTTGCTCTAAGAGCCACCATGCTGATAGCGGAGAAGCTGTTCTTAAGAACCGTATGAGCAATCTCGTAGTCCCAATCATTGACATTCATGCCGTGCTTTTCATACTGACCGAGCATAACTTTCCACTCCTCTTTGGAGTAGCTCTCAGCTAGTTCACCAAGTTTAGAGATGTCCTTAGCCTTAAGAGCATCTTCCAAAAGCTCATCAACAATACCTGCACACATATTAGTCTGCCACTGTTGAATAGGAGCCTGCAGATTAATCCATCGTTGATACTGCGCACAGTTCATGATGCCTCTGCCAACGGCACTCTTAGTCACGTCCGACATGTCATCAGGCAACACAGCAACGTCAGGGCGAATACGTGAGTCCATGGCACCCATCTTAGCGAGGATGTTGGCAAGTCTCTTGCCATCCTGTTTGGTAACCTTAGACGTACCCAGTCCCATCTTCAAAGCGGGGAGCATATGCTTTACGCACATACGCACACCGTACTCATGAGCAGTGTTGGCAATAGCCTCAACACTCTGATAGATACCAGAGTTCTTGAGCTGTGATGCCATAGCAACCTGAGTAAGAACCTGCATAACTGGACCGAGGGTTTCACCAGTAGCTCTACCCAACAGAGCATCGAAGGTCTGAGTAGCAACTTCTTCTGCTGCACGATCAGAATACCCCTGATTCTTGAGCCTGTCTCTGATGATGTCCTGCGCTCTACTGATATTCAAACCATTGTTGAGGTAGAACGTCTCACCAGTATTGTCCTTCATATGAACATGACTAAGAGCAATACGTCCAGTCTCTTCCTGAATGTTCCTATTCACAGTGTTCATGAAGTCACCGCCAAGAAGAGCCTTCAGAGGGATACCCGTACTCTTACTCGGAGTGCTGTAATCCCACATGTAACGCTGTTTGAATGCACTGGCTTCACCAATGATCTTTGCATTACTGACTGCCTTAAGCTCAGTAGCCTGTGCAACAAGCGCAGTCAGATTCAGTGATTCCAAAGCCTCCTTGGGGATATCAAGATCACCACCAACTTCAAGAATAAGTTCAGCGAGCCTCTGTTCGTTATCAATGCCCGTAGATCTAATGGCTTGCTTGAGATCGTCATGACCAATCTTAGTGATGTACTTGGACATCAGGAATGCACCGATCTTAGTAGCATCTACATCTTCCTTAGTAAGCGCCTTGATGTCATCAGCCATCTGTTCACCAAGCATGGTGAAGACACGTCTATAGCCCCTCTGCATCCAATGCCCGTTAGACGACTCTGCCCACTTGTTCCTAAAGTTAGTAACGAACTCATCTCGTCTCTGGAATTCCGCGAAGAGGACTTCGATGTCCTTTCGAAGCTGTTCGATCTCAGCTTCCATCGTCTCAACAACAGGATGATTGCTACCTACATTAGCTCTAATCTGCTCGAGCCTTGTGATCTTGTTCTTGAGCTTAGTTTCCTGATTCTGAATGTACTTCAATCTCTTGGGTCTACTCTGCTCAAGAGCTTCAACCATAGTCAAGGCTCTGTTGTACTCCTCTTCTCGGAGATCGTTGGCTACTTCATCAATTCTATCAAGAGAGAACCTAGTATGGAAGTAGTTTTCGTCAACGGCAACTTCTCTGATATCCTTACCAAGACGGTTAACCATATTACCCAACTCAGTAGCAAGCCCAGATTCTCTGTAAGCCTCTACCCACTTCCTAGCGGTAGGACTAAGAGAGTCAATGTTAGGCTTCTCCATGACTTTGACAGCACCGAGTGTGAGCGAGTGCTTCACAGGAGGCTCAGGTTTAGCGAGCTTGCTGGTATCCGCACCAGTGTTCTTAGCATCGGCTACAGCTTTATTATAAGCATCCATCTCAGCTTGGTACTTTGCATCAAGCAAACGATTGTATTCATCACGAAGGGACACAGGACTACCATCAGTTACGGTAGTTTCATTGATCTTCAACTCCTGCTTGAGCATACTGATCTTATCAGTGAGAGCTTCAATGTGCATCTTACGTTCATTCACAGCCCTATTATAGTGATAGGTATTGCCTAGGAACGCAATAGCTTCAGCCTGTGCCTGCTCTCTATCTCTAAGAGGAATTCTAGTATTGGCAGACTCCATACCAACAGCCTGCTTAAGATGTTCAAAGAAACCATCATTAGCAAGACCCTTCTCGATACAGAGGTCTTCAAACTTCTTGAGCTTAATGCTCAACTCAGCCTGCAGGGCATCCTGCATAGCCGCCGCAGAACCACTGTCTGCCGCATGCCCGAACTGAGCAGCACCGAGGAGCTGTTCATCGAGCCTATCCCCATCAGATGCCACTCTGAGGTCATCAGAGAGCGATAGAGCGCCTCCATAAGCCTTCCTAGTAGGTACCCCCTTGAGAGGGGCTGTAGACCCCGTAGAGGCCTTGTATGCGCGTCTAGGAGCATCTGCAAAGACCTTATTAGCGGACATGCCTGCAGACATACCAACACCAAGGAGACCACCGATACTAGCAGAGAGGATGATTGCATTCGGATTATCATAGTTCCAAGCAACTCCGGGGATAGCCTGAACTGCACCTGCACCACCCCAGTACGAGGCATACAGCGCTTTCCTAGCTACAGGCGTCATACCCTTCTCAACCCACTTGGCGAACTTAACAGCGGCACTAGTACCCTTCATAGCGGCACCCACAGGACCAAGAGCGAGCAGAGCGGCGTTCTCAGGAGCTACGAACTGTGCACCAAGAGCAATCACTGGATGGTCATGCCACGCCTTTTCAGCCATGAGCTTATGTTGAATAGTCGCTCTAGTATGATCCTCGTCTTCCTTGGATCTAGTGTTCTTGATCTCATCAAGCATGGCTTCGTTGAGCTTACTACCGTAAGTAGTCTTCATCTCTTCCATGAACTTGGTGTTAGCACCGCTGTCTACGTATGCCTGATCAAGACGATTAGGTTTAGTTGCTCTATTATACAGAGCGGTACTCATGCTGTCATACAGCCACGAGTATTTGAAAGCCTGCCACATATCAATGCTATGTTCAGGCTTGGAGTAATTAGCGGGGGAATACGAGGACGTAACGCCCTGCCATTCCCCAGTAGATTCAGGAGTCCCCACTCCGAATTCAATATCGGGGACTGCCGTTGAGTATTTTTGTGGGAACATCCTTTATCCTTATTAGTGTTCAGTCTCGTGCCAGAACTTGTAGTACATTCGGAGACCGCGTTCAAGTTTCATCTTTCTACCGAAACCACTCTGTTGGTATGGCGCAGATGCCTTGAGGCGATCAATAGCCGCATCAAGTTTATTCTGCTTCACGAGCTCAAGAGCTTCGTAGTACCCATTGGCATTGCGTCCTGCATGCCAAGAGTAGTCAGTAGTCGCAACGATCACAGGCAACAGCATAGGGTTAGTCGTAGCTCTTTCCCAATCCGTACCCGTAGCCTTAGAGAACTTGGTCGGAATGTTGTTGAAGTACCAAGTAGCGAACTCACACGTAACTCTACTAAGAGCGATAGCATCGCCCTCAGCGGCTTCAAAGCGCTTATCCCAAGCAGGATAACCTCTCTTGTAGCCAATACCAATCACAGGGTCTTTAGTAACCTTCGGATTAGTAGCAGTCCAATTCAGGAGCATACCTTCTTCCTTGGCAAGCTCGGACATAACGATATTGCCAAGAGCCTGTCCAAACACAGAGCCAGACATGGCACCCGTTGTATAGAACGTTTCAAAGCCGTTCTTACCATTACTCACCTTCACGGGGGCAACGTTCTTATGCGAAATATCCATCAAATTCTCGAATAAGCCAATAGCATCCACAGCATATCTACGATAGATATTGCCAAGGGTATTGGCATACAGAGGGCCTACACCCTCTGGATTAGCCATGAATCTCTCAATGACATCAGCATCTCTCTGACTCAGAGGCGGATAGTATTTGCCATTGGGACCATAGAACCCATGACGCACTCTGTTCAAGATATGCTGTCCAATGAAGGATAAGCTATCCTCAGCACCCTGAAGAGCGTTATAGGCATCCATAGCAAGGTTCAACTCAGGAGCTTTGAACTTCTCCTTGAGGTAATCACCTGCCTTACTCATCACGAGCTTAATGGCATCGACAGTGTTCTCATTAGCCTCAGCGAGCAAGTCCTGCACTTGAGCTGTGTTTTCAGGATTACTAATCCAATCCCAAATATCAGTAGCTTTCTGCTTAACCTCAGCAGGGATGTCAGAGTTCTTGATGTCTGCACCAATAGCCTGAATAGCCTTGGAAGTACCAACGAACTTACCCTCTGCGTCCTTAGCAAGCGCGTCAATATCAAGACTATCATAAGATTCACCGATGCTCTCTCTGGAAGCATTCCATGCAGTCTTAAGAGCCTCACCGATATTCACAAAGTTATTACTAACCTCTTTGTACTGACTCTGAAGTTTATCGGGATCAGTAACGAACACGAACTCTCCCTTGCCAACATCCATGATGTTACCGCTGGATTTAATGTTCTCTACGCTTTCAGGATCCAAGAAGTCACTATCTTCGAACTCTGTAATCCTAGATCTGAGATCCTCGGCAGATACGATCTTAGAACTAGCGGCCTCCTGCTTCTGAGCAACGTAATCGTCTTTGAGCTTATCGTAGAGATCAAGCACTTCTCTGTTGGTGTACCTGTGTCTAGCAGGCATACCAGAGTCAGCAGGCTCAAACACCTGTTCAAGTCCACCAGTATCGGGATTCAGGAATAGCGCAACGTCACTATTGCCGAACGTACTAGTAACATCACCAAGACCAATGTTCTGTCTCTTGGCAAGCTCAGTAAGGGTACTCTGAAGAACTTCAGGAATGAACTCTCTGGTCGTATTACCATCACTGCCAAGAATAGCAAAGATAGGTGCATTACCATTGGGAGAGATCATCGTGTAACCGTCATTCAGGGACTGCACAACACCGACAGCCTGAAGCGTCTCAAGCTCCTTACCTTCCGTGAGCGTAGTACCTGCACTCTGAAGCATGGAAGTGATGTTAGGCGTATAAGCCTTCATGGTAGGCGCAAGCACCTGAGCAAGCCCCTCATTGAAGCCGAGACCACCAAAGCCATAGCCAAAGAACGTGTACTTATTAGCTACGCCTTCACCCAACCAATTAGCGATCTTAGTGTCCTCGGTAATGCTATCACCGAGCTTGTACGTACTACCGCTGTTGAGATTACTCCAAGCCTCGTGGAGCTTGTTGTTAATTTCCTTGATGACTTCAGGCTTCTTGTCACCTGCAGAGGCGCTAGCCGCTTGGATTGCGGGGATAAGCTGTTGATCCAAGAAGATACTGAGCTTCGGACCGAGATGATCCCTAACAGTCATTCTGACGTTAGGATCATCAGAATTGATGAGACCATTCAGAACCATGG